>Ga0326511_10002037_pt1 | contig 16617 bp, 13 predicted proteins | sample 0_2496_0518_D_FD_203701 | JGI IMG/M metagenome (GOLD analysis project Ga0326511, IMG submission 203701) | Bovine rumen microbial communities from UC Davis, California, United States - 0_2496_0518 | ecosystem: Host-associated > Mammals > Digestive system > Stomach > Rumen | place: USA...
TCATGACTTCCTTTAATCTTCGTGATCCCGTTGGGATTCAAACCCAAGACCTTCAGAACCGGAATCTGACGCTCTATTCAGCTAAGCTACGGGACCTTCGCTTTTTGAAAAGCGGTGCAAAGGTAGTAAAAAGAATTGAGAAATAATGTAATGAAGACGGAGAATTATAATCTTTTAAGAGATGAAAGAAATGCGCAAATGGTTAGCAAAAGTCAATTATTAGTGTCATTTTGCAAAAATAATTGCGAATAATGTTTGCAATTTAATATTTTTGTTTATCTTTGCACGCAAAAATGAAATAGAGACGACGATATGAGTAAAGTGATTAAGCCACTACACTATGAGCGACTGCTCGACATGAGGCAGACGGAACAGGGTATCAAACTCATCAAAGAATTCTTTCAACAGAACCTTTCAACCGAACTGAGACTGCGCCGTGTCACCGCTCCACTTTTCGTGCTGAAGGGATTGGGTATCAACGACGACCTGAACGGTGTTGAGCGTGCCGTAACCTTTCCCATTAAGGACTTAGGCGACGCTCGTGCCGAGGTGGTACACTCGTTGGCCAAGTGGAAGCGCCTTTCGTTGGCAGAATACAAGATAGAGCCGGGCTATGGCATCTATACGGACATGAACGCCATTCGCGCAGACGAGGAACTGGACAACCTCCACTCGCTCTACGTGGATCAGTGGGACTGGGAGGCTGTCATCCGCAAAGAGGACCGCACACTACGCTTCCTCAAGGATATTGTGGAGCGCATCTACGCTGCCATCCGTCGTACTGAGTATCTGACGTGTGAGACCTACCCACAGATAAAGCCATTCCTGCCCGAAAAGATACATTTCATTCATGCCGACGAGCTGTTGCGCATGTATCCAGACAAGACGCCGAAAGAGCGTGAGGATGCTATCTGCGAGGCCTATGGTGCCGTGTTTATTATCGGTATAGGTGGAGAACTGTCGAATGGCGAGAAGCACGATGGGCGTGCACCTGACTATGATGACTGGAGCACGGTGGCTGAGGACGGTCGCAAGGGGCTCAATGGTGACATCTTGATCTGGTATCCTGTCCTGGGACGCTCGTTTGAACTGTCTTCAATGGGTATTCGTGTGGATAAGGAAGCCTTGCTGCGTCAGCTGAAGTTGGAACACGAGGAAGATCGTGAACAACTTTATTTCCACCAACAATTGCTCAACGACCGACTTCCGCTCAGCATAGGTGGCGGTATTGGCCAAAGCCGACTCTGTATGGTGCTGCTCCATAAAGGACACATTGGCGAGATACAGGCTTCGATATGGCCTGACGACATGCGAAAGGAGTGTCGCGAACTCGGTATGCCGCTCATTTAGAAGCGGTTGCGTGCTGGATAACGCGACAAGATAAGATAAAGTAAGGGGTGAGAAGTCATCTTTTACTTTTCATTTTTCCCCTCATAAAGTTTAGGAATGCGATACATGCAGAACTTGACTGTATGGGGGATTTTTTCTGACAGCGATAAAATATTTGTGCCCCATCGGATTGTTTATTCAAATTTTTGCGTATCTTTGCAAACCGAAAAGCAATCTGATTTATGGAATATATTGTTTCAGCACGAAAATACAGGCCTCTGTCATTTGATACGGTGGTAGGCCAACAGGCGCTGACTACGACGCTGAAAAACGCCGTGAAGTCGGGCAAGTTGGCGCATGCTTACCTGTTCTGTGGCCCTCGTGGTGTGGGTAAGACCACCTGCGCCCGTATTTTCGCAAAGGCTATCAACTGCCAGAATCCGACGTTTGAAGGGGAAGCTTGCAACGAGTGTGAGTCGTGCCTGTCGTTCAACGAGCAGCGTTCGCTGAATATCTTTGAGCTTGACGCCGCATCAAACAATTCGGTGGAGCACATCAAGACGCTGATGGAGCAGACACGCATACCACCGCAGATTGGTAAATACAAGGTGTTTATCATCGACGAGGTGCACATGCTGTCGACGGCTGCTTTCAACGCATTTCTGAAGACCCTCGAAGAGCCGCCCGCACACGTCATCTTCATCCTGGCTACCACCGAGAAGCATAAGATCCTGCCCACTATTCTGAGCCGCTGTCAGATCTATGACTTCGAGCGAATGACGGTGCAGAATACTATAGACCACTTGAAAAGCGTGGCCGAAAAAGAGGGCATACAATATGAAGACCAGGCTTTGGCCGTGATTGCTGAGAAAGCGGACGGCGGCATGCGTGATGCGCTGAGCATCTTTGACCAGGTGGCGTCGTTCTGTCAGGGAAACATCACCTATCAGAAGGTGATAGAAGACCTGAACGTGCTGGATTCAGAGTTCTATTTCCGTATCACGGACCTCTCTTTGGAAAACAAGGTGACGGAGGTGATGGTGCTGCTGGACGAAATCATCAGCAAGGGCTTTGATGGCGGTCTGCTCATACAGGGCCTGGCCAAACATGTGCGCAACGTGATGATGGCAAAGGACCCACAGACGCTGTCGCTGCTGGAGGTTAGCGAGCAGCAGCGTCAGCGCTATCAGGAGCAGGCAAAGAAAACGCCCCTGCCTTTCCTCTATGGCGCACTCAAGCTGATGAACCAGTGTGACGTGAACTATAGGCAGTCGTCCAACAAGCGCCTGCTTGTGGAGTTGACGCTCATTGAAATAGCTCAGCTGACGCAGCCTGATGAGGGAGGTGCCAGTAGTGGGCGCAAGCCCAGAAGATTGAAATCCCTGTTTAGGCAAATGATTCAGCAGACTCAGCCCGAAGTGAAGTCGGCTCAGCAGGTGGCTGCGGTTGAGGAAAAGCTGGAAGAGAAGAAGGAAACGCAAGGCGGAGAGCATAAAGTGGAAGTGGGCGAGAGGATAGCGGAAAGTGCTCCTCAGGTAGCCACTCCGCGGCTCAAAGTATCGCAGATAGGCATGTCTTGGAAGAATCTGCGTCAGCAGGCTAAGCCTAAGATGCAGATATTACCAGGAACGGCGGGCGTGGAGACGACCAAAAAAGAGGAGGGGGAAGTCTTTTCTCAGGAGGATTTGGAATTGCAATGGATGTCGATGTGCAACCGTATGCCTCAGCGACTGAGCGGTATTGCGGCTCGCATGAAGAACATGAATCCTGTGATAAAGGAGCTGCCAGCCGTCGAAGTCGTGGTGCCCAACGAGATCATCAAGGCCGAGATGGAGCAGATTCGCGGCAGTATCCTGGCCACTTTGAAGATATATCTGCACAACAGCAACATTACCTTGACGCTGCGTGTGGCTGAAAAGCAGGAGCAAGCGAAAATCCTGAGCCGGCGTGAGCAGTTTGAGGAAATGACGAAAGCCAATCCCTCGGTGGAGAAACTGCGCAAGGAGTTTGACTTGGAATTGGCGTGAACGAAGTGAGAAATGAAAAGTTAGAAGTTAGAATTGTGAAAAGATTATGGGAAAAATAAAAATGTTTTTTGGACGCTTAGGAAGTCTGTGGTACATGAAGTACGTCGTCGTGCTCGTGGTTGGCGTGTTGTTTGTGGGATTCATTGACGATAACAGCCTGTGGGCTCACATTCGCAACAAGAAGCGTATCAACGAGTTGGGCGAAGAGATTCAGAAGTATAGGGAGACCTATGAGCACGATCAGGCTCAAATATATGAGTTGCAGCACAATCCAAAGGCAATAGAGAAGATTGCCCGAGAACGCTATTTCATGAATGCTGAAGACGAGGATGTTTTCGTGTTGAGCGAAGATAGCCAGGAAGCGACGGCCAATAGCGAGAATGATGAGACAGCTGAGTAGGGTACAGAATGCCATTTTCCTGGTGGGTGGCCTGCTGATGGTCATCGGTGCCGGACTTAGCTTGTTCCGCTTTGCTGTGGCTCCCTATATCTATGCCCTTGGAGCCATAGGCTTTGCCTCGATGCAGATGCTGCAGCGTTACGACGGCCAGAATTTCGTCATTCGCCGCCTGCGTCGCATCATGGTGCTGAGCGACGTGCTTTTCTTGGTTGCTGCCGTACTGATGTTTGCCAGTCAAGGAAATCCGTTGGGACTTGATCAAATCACCTACGTGCAATATGTCTATCAGAAATGGGTCGTCATCTTGTTGATTGCAGCCGTCTTGCAGCTCTATACTACCCATCGAATAGCCAACGAACTGGAGAAAGAGGCAAAAAAACGCTAAAAGTTTGCGCAATTGTTTTAAATTGCGCAAATTTATTTTCTTACCTCAATATATCGTTGTATTTTTGCATAGGTGATATGAACAAATGTCTATGAATAGAATACTTTACCTTTTTCTCGTTGTGGCAGCGATGACGTCGTGTGCCGAATCCTACAACATCCAGGGGGCGTCTTCCGTTTCCTCGCTTGATGGCAGCAAACTCTATCTGAAGGCCGTCAGGGACAAGGAACTGAAGAGTATTGACTCCTGCGAAGTGGTTCATGGGAAATTCAAGTTCTCTGGCCAGCTTGATACGACCTTCATGGCCAGTCTCTTTATGGACGACCAGAGTATCATGCCTGTGGTGGTGGAGCAAGGCGACATCATGATTCGTATTGACGATGCTGCACAGCGGGTGAGTGGTACGCCGCTGAACGACCTTCTCTATGACTTCATAGATAAGCACAACCAACTGGACAACCGGCTGAACGAGCTGTCGCATCGCGAGAGCCAGATGCTGCTGGATGGTATTAACGAGCAGTTGATCAACCAACAGCTATCTGTCGAGGCCAATAAGATTGCCTACGAGGAAGATAGCTTGGTGACGCATTTTATCATCGATAATTTCGATAACGTGTTGGGTCCTGGCGTCTTTATGATGATGACGTCGGCCTATCGCTATCCCATCCTGACACCTCAGATTGAGGAAATTATGAGCAAGGCAACGGATTCTTTCAAAAATGACGCCTACGTGAGTGAATATTATCGCGTGGCCAATGAGATTCTGGCTCATGAGCAGGACTTGGACGATAGCACTCCTGCTGCTCCTGCCGACACGACTATGCAGCAGCCATCATTGACGAATCTTCCTGAAGCAAAATGAGCATATTAATTAAAGGCGGTAAGATTGTCAACGAAGGAAAAACTTTTGAGGGCAACATCGTCATTGAAGGAGAAGAAATAAAGAGCATCGTTGCTGGACCTGCCCAAACGACGAGTGGGGGCGGGGATGATGTTGTCATTGACGCTACGGGGTGCTTTGTGTTGCCTGGTGTCATTGATAGTCATGTGCATTTCCGTGAGCCTGGACTCACGGAGAAAGCTTGTATTGAGACAGAAAGTCGTGCTGCGGCTGCCGGTGGTGTGACTACCTACTTCGATATGCCCAACACGGTGCCGCAAACAGTCACGATAGAGGCTCTTGAAGATAAATTTAGCCGTGCAGAGAAGAGCAGTCATGTGAATTACTCGTTCTTTTTCGGTGCAACGAACGACAATACGAATCTTTTTTCCCAGCTTGATGAAACGCGCATTCCTGGCATCAAGCTTTTCATGGGGTCTTCGACGGGTAATATGCTCGTAGATCGTGACGAAGCCCTCAATCGTATCTTTTCAGCCACCCGCCTACCTATTATGGCTCATTGCGAGGATACAGAAATCATCAATCGCAACATGGCCGAGGCAAAAAAAAGTGGTGGTGATGACCCGTCTATTGCATTGCATCCCTTTATTCGGAGCGAAGAGGCTTGTTTCAAGTCGACACAGAAGGCCGTAGAATTGGCGAAAAAGCATCATGCACGTCTGCATGTGGCTCATCTGAGCACAGCAGAGGAGTTAGATTTGTTTCCTGCGCCCAATATTACAGCCGAGGCAACGGTGGGGCATCTTTATTTTACTTTGCTGGATTATGCTCGCTTAGGGGCTAAAATCAAAGTGAATCCTTCCATCAAAAGCCCTGTGGATCAGTTTATGTTGCGTGAAGCACTCAATGATGGCAGAATTGAGACGATTGGAACTGATCATGCACCTCATTTGCTATCGCAAAAGCAGGGAGGATGTGCTCATGCAGCCAGTGGTATGCCGATGATTCAGTTCTCGCTTGTCACGATGCTTGAACTGGTAGATGAAGGCGTGCTCAGCTTGGAGCGGATGGTTCAGTTGATGTGTCATCAGCCTGCTAAGCTCTTTGGGGTCGAAAAGCGTGGCTTCCTGCGTCCTGGTTATCAGGCCGATGTGACAATTGTGCGTCCCAAATCCCCGTGGACGGTGGTGCCAGAGCTGATCCAAAGCCGTTGCGGCTGGAGTCCTATGGAAGGTCATACCTATCAGTGGCGCGTAGAGCAGACACTCTGCAACGGCCACCTTATATATAATAAAGGACAGGTGTCGCCCGACATCGTTGGTCAGGCCGTAAAGTTCTGCCATCATCATGGTACTCAATTATAGTCTCTCGGAAGTTGCACCTTATATCAATTGGCTTTATTTCTATCATGCCTGGGGCATGAGTGGAAAGCCAGAGGGTGAAAGGGAGCATCTTCGTGCTGAGGCAGAAGAACGGCTGAGGTACTATGAGCATTCCTATCAAACACATGCTGTGTTTCAATTATTCGAAGCATATAGTGAGGGGGATGATATTGTTTTGGAGAATGGCGTAAAAATACCCTGTTTGCGTCAGCAAGAGGTGGAAAGTGACTATCTTTGCCTGTCTGATTTTGTCCAAAGCGGGCATTTTGGGGCTAAAAACGGACAAAATGATACTATCGGGGTGTTCGGAACAACTGTTGATGCGAATTTGGAAACAGATTTCGAAGCCGATCCGTATGCCAAGTTGATGATGCAGCTATTGGCTGATAGATTAGCGGAGGCAACTGCCGAGCGTATGCATGAGGAAGTGCGGCGACAATATTGGGGGTATGCAAAAGACGAACAATTGACGTTGGAAGAAATTCTAAAAGAAAAATGGCAGGGAATTCGTCCGGCTGTCGGCTATCCTTCTTTGCCTGATACCAGTTTGAATTTTCTTATTGATGAGTTGATTGATATTCAGCAGATAGGTATCCGACTTACAGAGAGTGGGGCTATGAAGCCTCACGCAAGCGTCAGCGGTCTGATGTTGAGTCATCCTCAAGCACGATATTTCTCTATTGGAAAGATTGGTGAAGACCAATTGAAGGACTATGCGCAGCGTCGTGGTATGAACATTAATGAAACAAGAAAATATTTACAAGCAAATTTATGATAGCGAGAATAGCCTTACCTATTATTATTATTGTGCTTCTAAGCACTATTTATTTTGATTGGAAACGATGGTCCAAGTGGCGCTGGTGGCAACACGTCCTTCATTGGGTATTGCCTGTGTTGACTATTGTTTGGACAGTCAAGTTGGCTAAGGAAATTGATTATTTCCCAGATGATATTGAGGAAATGAATCTTTATATATCTCTCCTTTTTGTTTTTGCTGTCCCCCTGTTTTTAATTGCTTTATTTGGTTTGATCGGACAAATTAAGAATAAAAGTAAGATTGGTGAGACTGTCGGTTTGTCCGTTTCTGTAGTTGTCGTACTTCTATATTTATATGGTATCTTCTTTGGATTCAGCAAGTTAGAGGTTCGTCATGTAGAATTGGCATTTGAAGATTTGCCTGAGGCTTTTGATGGCTACAAAATTGTCCAATTCGGCGATGCCCATGTGGGAACGTTGGTTGGAAAGCGGGCAGAATTGCTGCATAGAGTTGTTGACAGCATTAATGCGCAGCATGCTGATATGGTGGTATTCACAGGTGACCTTCAAAATAAAATACCTGATGAGATAGAGCCTCATAAAAAAGTTCTTAGTTCAATAAAAGCGAAGGATGGTGTTTATTCTGTTTTAGGAAATCACGATTATGCAGAATATGTTGGTATCGATGACCCCAGGAAGAAATCATTATTAATTGGAATGATGATTAATGAGCAGAGTGACCTGGGTTGGAAATTACTGTGCAATACCCGACAGCGTCTTCGTCGTGACTCTGCTTCTATTGTTATTGCGGGTATGGAAAACGATGGAGAAGGTCGTTTCCCTGAATTGGGCGATATTAATACTACTCTCTATGGAGTCAACCGTAAAGAGTTTGTCATCATGTTGGAACATGATCCTACTTCTTGGAAACGAAAAATCCTTCGTCATTGTCATGCCCAGCTGACGTTAAGCGGCCACACGCATGGTGGTCAGTTAAGTATTTTTGGTTGGTCGCCTGCTGAATTGCGTTATCGGGAATGCGCAGGTTTATATAATATAGGTGATAGGATGCTTTACGTAACGACGGGAATTGGTGGAGTAGTTCCTTTCCGTCTGGGTGCTAATGCTGAAATCGTTGTTATCACATTAAAAAAGAAGAATAAGTAATCAAATATGAATTTCATTTATCGTATCTACCAGCTTTTTGTAGCGCTGCCGCTCATTATTGTCGCTACGATTATTACTGTTATTGCTATAGCCCTTGGCTGTGCTATTGGTGATGGTCATTTCTGGGGCTATTATCCTGGGCATTATTGGGGACGCTTTATTCTGAAAGTGTTGCTGATTCCTGTCAAGGTGGAGGGCCGACAGCACTTGGAGCATTCTCAGTCTTATGTATTTGTAGCAAATCACCAAGGGGCTTTCGACATTTTCCTTGTCTATGGATATTTGAATCGTAATTTCAAATGGATGATGAAGCGTTCGTTGCGGAAATTCCCACTTGTGGGTTATGCCTGCGAAAAGTCGCACCAAATTTTTGTGGACAAGCGTGGCCCCAAAGCTATTAAGGCTACATACGATGCGGCTCGCGATACTTTGAAGGATGGAACAAGCCTGACTGTTTTTCCAGAGGGCGCCAGATCATTTACTGGACACATGGGAGAATTTCGTCGTGGTGCTTTTTCTTTGGCTAATGAGTTACAATTGCCCGTCGTTCCGATGACAATTAATGGCTCATTTAATATTATGCCGCGAACAAAAGACTTTCATTTTGTCCGTTGGCATCGTATGACGTTGACTATTCATGAGCCAATATACCCTATAGGACAGGGGCATGAGAATATAGAAGCCACTATGAGACAAGCTTATGACAGCGTGATGTCATCACTCGTCCCTGAATATAAAGGCTTCGTGGAGAATCCTGATCAATAGGATTGTCAAAATGTCAATTTGCTGATTTTGAGCGTGTTGTCTTATGGTAGAATTATTCTATTCTGACATTTTGGGATACTTGCGAGTCCATCCATCCCAACGCAGTCGCATCACTCCAAAGAAGGCTTCGCCAAAAATTCCACCCGACATCTTTGACGTTCCTTCGCGACGATTGACGAAGATGACGGGCACTTCTTTTATCTTGAAGCCAATCTTGTAGGCAGTATATTTCATTTCAATTTGGAAGCCATATCCTTTGAAGCGAATCTTGTCAAGTTCAATGGTTTTGAGTACGCGACGCTTGTAGCATTTAAATCCCGCTGTGGTGTCGTGTATTTGGAAACCAGTGACGGCACGAACGTATTTCGAAGCAAAATAGGACATGAGTACTCGTCCCATTGGCCAGTTTACAACATTGACACCGCTGATATAGCGTGAGCCGATAGCCAAATCGTAACCTTCGTCGGCACAAGCTGAATAGAGTCGAGGCAAGTCATTGGGATCGTGACTAAAATCGGCATCCATTTCAAAGATATAGCCATAGTCTTGCTCCAAGGCCCATTTAAATCCAGTTATGTAGGCCGTACCCAACCCCAGCTTTCCACTTCGCTCCAAAATAAACAGGCGGTCACCAAATTCTTCCTTTATCAGCCGTTTTACAATCTGTGCTGTTCCGTCAGGTGATCCGTCGTCAATAACCAGGATATGGAAACACTTTTCGAGTCCAAAGATGGCTCGGATAATCTTCTCGATATTTTCCTTCTCGTTGTAGGTAGGAATGATGACTATGCTGTCACTCTTGTTCATGATAGTTTATTATTTTTCCTTGCAAAAGTACGGAAATATATTGATAGTCCCAAATAAAATGTAAATTCTTTCAGCTTTCATCCTTAATCTTTAATCTTTTTTGTAACTTTGCACCCGAATAAATGACAATAAAAGATATTCAGACAGTCTATGCCCGTTCGCCGCAAGTTTCGGCTTTGGCAAAGATATTGGAGAAAAACCGCGAAAAGCAGGTTTTTCTCGAGGGTTTATTAGCCTCTTCCACTCCGTTGTTTTTTGCTGGTTTGGCCAAGAAAACCAATCAGGTGTTGCTTTTTGTGCTTCAGGATGTAGATGAGGCCGGCTATTTCTATCATGATTTGACCCAGATAATGGGTGAGACTGACGTGCTTTATTTTCCTTCGAGTTATCGTCGTGCTATCAAATACGCCCAGAAAGACCCAGCCAGCGAGATTTCGCGTACTGAGGCGCTGACTCGATTCAATGCTCACATTTCTTCCAGTCTTTATGTCGTGACCTATCCGGAGGCTTTGGCTGAGATGGTGGTGACGCGTAAGAAGTTGGACGATAGGACATTGTCGTTAGAACAGGGGCAATCATTCCGTGTGGAAGATATCACAGCCAAACTCATTGATTTTGGATTCCGTGAGGTCGATTATGTGTACGAGCCTGGCCAATTTGCTCTGCGTGGCAGTATTCTTGACGTGTTTTCCTTTAGTCATGAATTTCCTTATCGTTTAGACTTTTTTGGTGACGAGATTGACTCTATCCGCACGTTTGAGGTGGAAAACCAGTTGTCGAGGGAGAGAATCAATAGGGTGGATATTGTGCCAGAAATGCAGGGCGAGGAAGAAAAAGAGTCATTTTTCCGTTTCCTGCCTCAGCAGACGGTGCTGGTATTCAAGGATTACCTATATGCTCGTGACGCTATTGACTGCATCTATCAAAAGGGTTTTTCTTCCCAAGCTAAGCAGGAGCGGTTGGAAAGTGCCACAGAGATGGAACGTCAGGAGATAGAACGTGAGATGCGTCGCGAAAACCAGATTATTACTGGCGTACAGTTCATGAATGATAGCGAGCCGTTCCGTCGCATAGAGTTTGGCCATCGTCCGTCTCAGATGCCAAAAGCTGTTTTGAAGTTCAATGTTTCTGCCCAGCCACTTTTCCACAAAAATTTCGATTTGCTGATAAATTCTTTTGAAGATTATCTTTTGAAGGGCTATCAACTATATATTTTGGCTGACAGTCAGAAGCAGAACGAGCGACTGAAGGACATCTTTGCAGAGAAGGCAAAGGACGTGCAGTTTACGCCTGTTGACCGTACACTACATGATGGCTTTGCAGACAACGACTTGCGAATTTGTCTTTTTACTGATCATCAGATTTTTGACCGATTCCATAAGTATAACCTGAAGAGCGACAAAGCTCGAGGTGGCAAGGTGGCGCTGACACTCAAGGAGATACAGCAGTTTGAGATTGGCGACTATGTGGTGCATGTGGATCATGGTATAGGAAAGTTTGGCGGACTTGTTCGAATGCCCATTCCCTCTGCTAATGGGGAGTCGCAGGGGGCTTTTCAGGAAATGATCAAGATACAGTATCAGCACGGTGATGCCATCTATGTGTCGATACACTCGCTATATAAGGTTTCGAAGTACAAGTCGCAGGAGAACGGAGAACCGCCACGTATGTCTTTTCTTGGTACTGGCCAGTGGGAGCGGCTGAAGGAGCGTACCAAGAAGCATATCAAGGACATTGCCCGTGACCTGATAAAGCTCTATGCCTCACGTCGCAAGCAACGCGGTTTTGCCTTCAGTCACGACAGCTATTTGCAGCATGAGTTGGAAGCCAGTTTCCTCTACGAAGATACCCCCGACCAACTGAAAGCCACACAGGACGTAAAAGCTGATATGGAGCTGCCACGTCCTATGGACCGTTTGGTTTGTGGCGATGTGGGTTTTGGCAAGACGGAAGTGGCCGTCCGAGCCGCTTTCAAGGCAGCCGTCGACGGAAAACAGGTAGCCGTGCTTGTGCCTACTACGGTGCTGGCTTATCAGCACTACCGTACTTTCTCTTCCCGCCTAAAGGACATGCCAGTACGTGTGGATTATCTTACTCGTGCCCGTACAACGAAGCAGACAACCGAGTTGTTGAAAGATTTGGCCGATGGCAAGATAGATATATTAATAGGTACGCATAAGTTGGTGGGGAAGAATGTGAAGTTTCGCGACCTGGGCCTGCTGATTATCGATGAGGAGCAGAAGTTTGGTGTCTCAACCAAGGAGAAGCTTCGTCAAATGAAAACCAATGTGGATACGCTTACCATGAGTGCTACGCCCATTCCGCGTACGTTGCAGTTCTCGTTGGTGGGTGCCCGCGATCTGAGTGTCATCCAGACACCGCCCCCTAACCGCTATCCCATTCAGACAGAGATACATACCTTCTCTCCCGAGATTATTGTCGATGCTATCAATTTTGAGATGTCGCGCAATGGACAGGTCTATTTTGTCAACAATCGAATCAGCGAATTGACCGAAATAGCCGATATGATTCGCAAATATATCCCCGATGTTCGCATTGCCATTGGTCACGGTCAGATGAAGCCTGACGAGCTGGAGAAGATAGTGCTTGATTTCTCTAACTACGACTATGACGTGTTGCTCTCCACCACTATCGTGGAGAATGGTATTGATATTCCCAACGCCAATACCATTATTATTAATAGGGCCCATAACTTCGGCCTTAGCGATTTGCATCAGATGCGTGGACGTGTGGGACGCGGCAATCGTAAGGCTTTCTGCTATTTGCTGGCACTACCCCTCGCTACCTTGCCTTCGGATGCACGTCGCCGACTGGAGGCGCTGGAGAGTTTTAGTGAATTGGGCAGCGGTGTAAACATTGCAATGCAAGATCTGGATATCCGCGGTGCAGGTAATTTGCTTGGTGCCGAACAGAGTGGATTCATCAGCGACTTGGGTTACGAGACCTACCAAAAGATTTTGAACGAGGCAATGGTAGAGTTGCGGAATGAAGAGGTTCCCAAGGAGGACACCAAGGATTCGCATGCAGACAAGAAAGAAACTCCAGCGGGTGGCATTGGAGGAGCACCTTGGTCGTTTGTGGCCGACTGTACTCTGGAATCAGACCTCGAGATGTATTTCCCTGACCGCTACGTACCCAGTGATTCAGAACGCATGTTGCTCTATCGTGAACTCGACTCACTGCGTAATGACCAGGAACTCGACGCTTATCGCACGAGGTTGATGGACCGTTTTGGCCCTATTCCCAAGGTAGCCGAAGAGCTGTTGCAGGTCGTTCCTTTGCGTCGCTTAGGCAAACGGCTTGGTTGTGAGAAGATTATGCTCAAGCAGGACCGCATGTTCCTTTTCTTTGTCAGCAATCCGCATAGCCCATTCTATCAGAGTGATGCTTTCGGACGCATTCTCGATTACGTGTCCAACAACGTGCGTCGCTGCAATTTCCGCGAACAGCAGGGGAAGCGCTCGATGGTCATCGCGCAAGTGCCTACTGTGAAAGAGGCAGTCGGCGTGCTACAATCCATTGATAATAATAAACATTGAAATATATTTGAAAAGCTAATTATTCATATCATTATGAAAAAAGAAAATGTCGACAGATTAAAAAAAGGCCTCGCTGGCAACTTTCTATCTCTTGCCTGCGGTGGAACTATCTGCCCAAAATAATGACAACGATAATTCTCCATTTAATGATGCACCGCAGAGAAGCAGGTGGGTAGAGGATGAAAACGAGGAGATGGTCGATGGAATGCCTTATTTCAATATTAGGCGTTACATGGACGAGCTTGTTGCCCTGATAATACTGGTCATCATTGTGGCTCTTGTCAATCATTTTGCTGCAAAACGCAATCGCTTAGGATGCACCTTCTTTACTATCTTATTTTTCGTTATTTTGTATTTCATCAGACGATACGTCTAAGTGTCGTCTCTGACAGATTGTCCGTCTGTTCTGCCATTTTGTCTTGGTAATTGGCGTTGGCATTGTTGTTGCAATATACTGAGTGAGCAACGAAAGAAGCTCAAACGAGAAATAAACAACAAGTACAACAAATAAAAACAATTAGGAGGACAAAATTATGACACCTATGATGAGACGTAACGCAGCTTGGCTGCCTGAAGTATTCAACGATTTGTTCAACATGGACTATATGCCCAAGACCAATGCAACTGCCCCAGCCATCAACGTGAAGGAGACTGACAAGGCTTATATCGTAGAGCTGGCCGCTCCGGGCATGACAAAGGATTGCTTCAACGTACACATCAATGACGAGGGCAACCTTATCATCAAGATGGAGCAGAAGAACGAGAAGAAGGAGGAAGACAAGACTTCCCGCTATCTGCGTCGCGAGTTTGCCTACTCGAAGTTCGAACAGACCCTGTTGCTGCCCGACGACGTGAAGAAAGAGGATATCAAGGCCAAGGTCGAGCATGGCGTACTGACCGTAGAACTGCCTAAGTTGGTGCAGGAGCAGGTCAAGGTGAGCCGTCAGATTGAGATTGGATAAAGGAGGATAACAATTTAAAGGAAACGCCCCTGAAAGTGAGTATGCTTTCAGGGGCGTTCTTGTAGCTTATTTCGTGTTATTACGTAATTTCTCGATTCTATTTGCTTACAATTTCTTTTGCCCTTGTTAATGCCAGGTCGATGTGGTTGCAGATGTTTTCTTCACCTAACAACTGATCGAAGTGGTTGCGTTTCAGGACTTCTTCAACCTTTTGAACAACGCCAGAGAGCACGATGGTGATGCCTTCCTTTTGGCTCATCAGACAGAGGTTCTCCAGATTGTGTAGACCGGTGGAGTCGATGAAAGGCACCTTACGCATACGGATGATACGCACCTTTGGACGCTGTCCGTAGCGGCTCATGATGTCCTCGAATCGGTTGCCGGCACCAAAGAAGTATGGGCCGTTGATCTCGTAGACCTCCACACCCTTGGGGATAGTCAGGTGCTCCAGGTTGCCAGCCTGCATGTCGGCATCCTCGTTCAGGTCAATCTCGTCATAGACGGCACGCACATCGGTGGTCTCCGACATACGGCGCATGAAGAGCAAGCAGGCACAGATGAGGCCGACCTCGATAGCAACGGTAAGGTCGAAGATGATGGTGAGTAGGAAGGTGAGCACAAGGACGGTGATGTCACTCTTAGGATTGCGCATCAAAGCGAGGAACGAGCGCCAACCGCTCATGCCATAGCTCACTACCACAAGCACACCAGCCAGACAAGCCATCGGGATGTATTGGGCCAACGGCATGAGCAAAAGGAAGATGAGCAGCAACACCACCGCATGGATGATTCCAGCCACAGGCGTGCGTCCACCATTATTAATATTAGTCATCGTGCGGGCGATAGCTCCCGTAGCAGGGATACCACCGAACAAAGGTGAGAGGATGTTGGCTACGCCCTGACCGATAAGTTCAGTATTTGAATTATGGTGATCGCCAATGACACCATCGGCCACTGTTGCCGAGAGCAACGACTCGATGGCACCCAGGATGGCAATAGTCATAGCCGGAGCCACCAGCCCTTTGATAGTATCCCACGACAGTTCGGGCACCACAGCGCCTGGCAGCTGCGACTGAATGCTGAAGCGGTCGCCAATAGTCTCAATCGATGTCACGCCTGCATATTGTCTAAGCAACAGGGCGGTTATGGTCATTACGATGATGGCGATGAGCGAACCTGGCACACGACGGCTTAACTTGGGCGCAATGGAGATGATGGCCACCGAAGCCAAACCGATAATAGCGCTCCAAAAGTCGATGGTATCGAGGTTCTGTATATAGGCAACCCACTTCTCAATGAAGTCGCTCGGCACGTCGGTCATCTGCATGCCCAGCAGGTCTTTCACCTGGGTAGTGAAGATGGTGACGGCAATACCGCTGGTGAAGCCCACCACAATGGGGTAGGGGATATACTTGATGATGGTGCCCAGCCTGAGCAGGCCGAAACCGATGAGAAATACGCCTGCCATCAACGTAGCGATGGTCAGACCTTGAATACCATACTGATTGATGATGCCTGCCACGATGACGATAAATGCACCCGTGGGGCCGCCAATCTGTACCTTGCTGCCGCCGAAGAGTGAAATGGCCATTCCGGCCACGATGGCGGTGATAATGCCTTTCTCGGGTGAGACACCGCTTGCAATACCGAAGGCGATGGCCAGTGGCAATGCCACTATGCCGACGATGACACCTGCCATCAGGTCGGCCATAAATGTCTGACGATTGTAGTTTTTCAATGCCGATACCAATTTCGGCTTAAAATCTAAAGTTTTCATTACTTTTTTGTTAACCTATTGAGAATCGGCTACAAAGGTACTCATAATCTTTCAATACACAAAATAATAATAAGGTGTTCCTTCGCAAAATCCACGGCTTCTTGACTTGTCTCATTGTCGTAAGTGATAGAAAAAAGAAGAAACCGCTCGGAATCTCGAATTTTTTATTTAAATTTGCAGCGTCATCAAGGAGCAAGGATGTTACCTCTCCTTATTATATTATATGAACAAATGAAAGAAAACAAACCTACTCTCACATTAATAGGGCTGGCAGCACTGGGAACTCAGGTTGCAGAAGCACAGACAGTTCAGCCGAAGGCAACTCCAGAGCATCCTAACATCGTCTTTATTTTGGCCGATGATATGGGCTATGGCGATTTGGCTTGCTATGGCAACGACTTTATCAAGACACCCAATATTGACCGTCTCTATGCTACGGGCACCAGTTTCACCCAGGCC
>Ga0326511_10002038_pt1 | contig 16605 bp, 18 predicted proteins | sample 0_2496_0518_D_FD_203701 | JGI IMG/M metagenome (GOLD analysis project Ga0326511, IMG submission 203701) | Bovine rumen microbial communities from UC Davis, California, United States - 0_2496_0518 | ecosystem: Host-associated > Mammals > Digestive system > Stomach > Rumen | place: USA...
TGAACAGCATTTTGTAGCCCTGAATTATCATTCTCGCAGGCGCACCGCCGTAGTATGCGGGCACTCCCTGACTGTAAAAAACGTCTATCGGCTCGGTAGCGGGTGTCCAGCCGCCCCCGCTGACTATCGCCGCGTATTCGATTCTCCCACCCCCGCTCCCTGTGTCTATATGCTCGTCGCCCAAATACAACTCCGTTTTCCCTGCATTCTCGTCCCTGACGATATACAGCTTTTTCGGGTCGTGGCTCGTCATAGCGTTGTACTGTGTCTTGGTTATCTTCGGCGAGATCGTATTTCCTCCGAGAAGATCGTCCGAAACATAATCCTCCAGCTCCTCGACCTGCGGTGTGACTATATTGTTTTTGATGTACGCCGCATCGCCCGGAGAGCTGTCCGAAGGCTTTGTCTTGCCGCTCTCGCTGTTCACGCCGTAAGCCCTGATCGTCCCGAGACCGTGCGGCTTCCATATCGTTTCCATAGCGATTATCTTTGTCGTTGTGCCATCGTCGGAATACCCAATACAATCACCCGCTTCGACGACAAGATCACCGAACCATGAGATATCAGCAGTATAAATATCAAAATTCCGCACATATCCGGAATTGCCGAGCGCCTGAACTACGCTCCCGATCTCGCTCCCCGTGACCGAGTTCATAAGCGGATTTGTGGTGATGTCATACGTCTGCGCATCGGTGCCGAAGTTTATATCTCCGCAGGAAACGCCCGTTATCCGTGCCGCCGAATCACTTATGCTGCGCTTGACGGCGTTGCTGCCGTCTATCGTATAGACCGCGTTTGAAACGTCAAAACGGTGAATCTCGAACTGTCCGAGACGGTTTATCCGTCCCCACGCACCCATTACGCCGAGAGCCGCACACACCATATCGCGGTAGGTCAGCATCTCTTCCGATGTATGCAGCCACGAAAACTGCCGTGAAGCGTTTGGATAGCCGCTGATCTGAGCCGCCGACTGCGCCATTGTGACCGAGTAACCGCTCCCAAAAATCAGAAGCAGGCAGGCGCTCACGCACTCACAGGCGTACTCGATAATCTCGTAGGGCGTAAGGTCTGCAACGTCAGCAGGGTCTGCGCTGACGGGACGGTCGAAATATGACGAAGCGTCATAAGCCGTGAACGCCGCAGAGGTCTTTGTGCGCTTTACCGATGAATCGTCAACGAAGAAATGTCCGAGGGGCAGAGAATCAGTCTGTGTGGAGCCGTCAAAGAACCTCCGCGAAAGATCGAGCTGTGCGCGGGTCAGAAGCGGTGCCTGCAAATCATGCTCTCCGCCGAGCTTCAAAGTCATGTCGAGCTGCGCCGAGATAAACGAGCCGAAACCGAATTTGCGGTCGCAGCAGTTCTCGGTCAGAGTCACGCTTTCGAGCACGATATCCCCGTCGCTTACCGTGACGGCACTACTGCCTAAAGGTGTCAGCGTGCCGTGAAATTCGCCGCGCTGATCGGGCGAGTAGTTCTGACTTGTTGTCAGCAAATTTATCACCTCCGTTCAGAATTGTCCGTTCAGAATTGAATGAGCGAAACGCTGTATGAGCATTTCATGTCTGACGTATTATCCCCCGGTGTGCTCACACTCGCAGAGGGGTTCGCCGCGTACATATAGACAGGCTCACCGTTTATCCGGCTTATCCATTGACACGTTGTAAGGTCAAAAAAGCCTACCTCTATCTTTGCAGGAGAAAACGCCGTTGTAAGCGTGTTCAATTGGCTCACCGAAAGATTCTCCCACTCGGCTTCAATAGTGTAGATGCCTCCGCGTATGCGGTCGCGGTGGAGGGTGCCGTTCTCCGAACGCTGGGTGCCGCTGCCGTCAAGGTCGTTCCGGGTGACGGTGTAGCCCGTCGGTGTCAGAAGTGCCGTTCCCCCGACCGACAAAATGTTTGTTATCGTACTGCCTGCCATTTGTCAGCCCCCTTTCCCCGTGCGCTTGCTTCTTTTCCCAGCACGGCGCTCCATGCTGTATGCCAGCTCCTCACCGTCAAGATAGATGTAGATATCGCCGCCTTCGGCACCGCTTTCGCGCAGAGCCTGCACGAGTGCCTGCTTTATGGTGCTAAGGGGTGAAACTACCTCAGTTTCGCGTTTGTTATCGCCGAGTATCGCGGCAAATTCGCCGTAGTTTGCGGGGACTACCGTTCCGGTCGCGAGTTTAGGCAGGTGCGGTATACTTATCTCGGGTATCGTGACGTGCGGCATATCGAATCCGAGCGTACCGCCGCCCGCCCAGTCGGGGATATCAAAGGACAGCGCGTTGACCGTGTCCGCGACGCTGTTCACAAGATCTTCGATGACCCCCGTTACCGCATTGAAGCCGCTTGAAATAGCGTCCATAAGGAAGTTGAACACGTCTATAACGCCGTTTACGGGGCTTTTTATCAGGCTGACGATATATGAGAATCCTTCCGCCATTTTTACGGCAATGTTCGAGAAAAGGGTCTTTGCATTGTCGGGGTTGAATATCGACGTTATGTGCGCCCAGGCGCTCTTGAAAGTATCCTTGACTATGCCCGCGATCTTTCCGATTACCGATTTGATCTTATCGACAACCGAGGTAAAGAATTTCACTACCGTTTTCAGTGAAAAGATCGTTGAAACAGCATTCCATGCGCTTGTGAAAATGATGGAGAAATATTCGGTCACATTGCCGAATACCTCTTTTATGCCCTCCCATATACTGCCGAAGAAACCGGTAACATTGTTCCAGATCTCCTTAACCTTTTCCAATGCGCCTTCAAAGTTACCCCTGAAAAATTCCTCTACCGCGTTGAATGCGAGCTTGATGTTATCCCAGACCATGCCGAAAAAGTCGCCTGCCTTTTCCCACACGACCTTGATGTTTTCCCACGCAGTTATGAAAAAGCCTCCGATAACATCGCCGATCGTCTCAAATACAGCTGCAACGCTGTCCCTGACTATCGTAAAAAATTCGACCGCAGTTTCCCATAAGCCTTTTATGATCTCCCATACGCTGCTAAAAAGACCTATGATAAAATCACCTATCGCAAGGAAATACGGCTCAAAATTGTCCCATACTGCCGTTATCGCTCCCCATGCTGCCGAGAACATCTCGCCTATCTCGTCGCAGACAGCGCCTATCTTTTCGCCGATCGGGAACAGAGTGTCCTCAGAGAAACTTTGCCACCAGCCCGGGATAGTTTCGGTGAAGAATTCCACAATAGCATCGAATATCGGGAAAAGTGCTTCGTCGATCTTGTCTCCGCCTATCGCCTCACGTATTAACGTTCCGATGCCGAGACCCGCGATCGCGCCTGCTATCACGGGGAGCGCCACATCGGTTATTACAGCGCCGATACCTGTACCGATAGATGCTGCCGCGGGTGCAAACGCTCCCGCAAGCTTGCCGAGTGCCGTGCTGAACGCGGAAAGAATCCCCGCTCCCTTGACAGCAGTAATTATCGCACCTATGGTTTTGGCAAGATCAATGAGCACCTCAACATCTTTTTCGGTAAGATTCTCGCCCCACTCTTTTATTGCGTCGCCGAACTCCTTGATAAGCTGCACCGATTTTTCTCCTGCCCATTTTGCGAGGGGCAGTAAAAATTTATCCCACAGCTTTTCCTTGACGACCGGATAAGCAGTCTCCCATGCCGCATGAAGCCCTTCGAGAGCCTTTGCTATGCTGTCAAGCGCAGTCGGTATCAGCGTTTCGGTAGTCCATGTCGCAAGAGGTATCAGCAGATCGTTGTTTATGTCCTCGAACCAAGAACCGAGATCATCTACGATAGGCTTGACCGCCTGTTCAAGATGATCGAACGCTTCGAGCAGCGGCGAGAAATTGACCTCGCCTGCCCATTCAGCCCATGCCGCCGCTATATTCTCGATATGCGAAAGTATGGTGTTGAAGATGTCCGCTGCGTGCTGAACGATATCGGTGCCGATGTTGTTATTGTCCCATGCCTTGCGGAAACTCTCGGCAAGATTCCCGTTGTAATCATTTATCTTTGAGAAAATGCCGAGTATATGCCCGACGATCTCCTCACCTGTGCCGTTAGACCATACTTCAATGAAAGATTTCCCGATAGACTTGACAAGCTCCCATACGTTCAGAAAAGAATTCTTTATGCTGTCAATGACAGATTCGCCGTACTTGTCCCACGACTGCTTAAAAGGCTCGAAAATCTTTTCGAGCAGAGCTTTCACCGAGGAGATAATGCCCGTCAGCTTCTTTTCAAGAGAGCTTTTTCCCGACAGCTTATCGACAAGTTTTACCGCAGCGTCAGATGTCTTTTTGGCGCTTTCAGATGCTTGCTCGGCAGCTTTTGAAGTATCGTTCTTTTCTGCTGCCTTTTTCGCTTCCTCCAGAGCTTTCTTCTGTGCGGCATACTCTTCGTCGTACTGATCTTGCAGCTGACGGTAGTACTCCTCACGCTGTTCCGCGATGATGTTCGCTTGTTCGTTCTCAAATTCAGCCGAATACCGTTTGTCGTTCTCTTCAAGCAGCGCACCGCTGCTGCGAAGTCTGTTCAGGTATTCCTCTTTCTGTTTGAGAGCTTCTTCCTCGCTCGTATCATATATCTTGCGGAGATTGTTTATCTTGCGGAATACTTCCTCGATCTCCTCTGCCTGAGCAGCGACACGCCTTGAACGCTCGGCATCATCTGCCGTTTTTTCAGAAGCAGTGACAGATTCATCATCGCCGCCGCCGAGTTTATTTATCTTATCGAAACTCGCAAGGCTGCCCTTGTTGGCTTTTTCGGCTTTCTTAGCCGCATCAGCCATTTCATCGTAGCTCTCTGCGGAGTTTTCGGCACCCGCGGCAATTGCCGCAGAAGTGTCCGACACCGCCGCCATAGCAGCTCTTGCACCGTCAAGATCGACCTCGCGTTCAACCTGCCGCGCCTTGTCTCCGAGGGTTTCAAGCTGTTCGTTAATGCTTTCAAGTTCGTCCGAAATGTCGCTGCCATCGGTCACATCAAGCAAGTCCTCAATTGCATCGGAAACGTCCCCGGCTCCCGATGATAAAGCGGAAAGATCGCTTGTATCAAGTTCAAGCCCGAATACAGCTGCTACGGCACTTGCCGCCTCCTTGGCTATCGAAGTCAGCTGCTGCAAAGAACTTGTTATATTCTTTATCACCGGAACTACCGCCGCCAGAATGGGCTGACCTATGACTGCGAGGAGCTGTTTCCAAGCTTCTTTCAGATTACCGAGCACGTTTTCCCAGCCGTCAGCCTCACGCGCCGCCTGCCCCAGCGCACCCGATGCGGCATTTGCGTCCTTGACCATTTGCAGAAGTGTGAGCTGTTTCTGCGCTTCGGAAAGGTCTTTGAACGATTTGCCGTACAGCTTATTTGCGGCGATATTTCGCGTGGTCTCTGTACAAGCAATACCGAGTGCAGCATCGTTTGCATAGTTGCCTTTGAGGAAGGATTTAAGCGTTTCTCCCGTCTCTTCGAGAGAACGGTCATAATATGCGGCACTGTCTGCTGTGACTTCGAGCGCGTCGCCCATCATCGTAAGCGCTGTCTGCGAATCCATGCCGTTCGCCTTGGCGAATGCGTATATGCTTGAAGCGGTCGATTTAAGCCGCGTGTCAAGTATCTGCGAACTTTCCGACACCTTGTTTATCGCCGCCTGCGCCTCGTCCTGCAAGTCACCGAAAGTCTGTTCAAACTGCGAATTCAGCGCCTTGACCTCGGCAGCGTATTCGATCACCTGCTTGACCGAGAACGCCCCCGCAAGTGCGCCCGCGAGTTTGACTGCTGTGTTTTGCAGACCTTTCATCTGACCGTCAAGCGTTTTCAGACCGGAACTGAAACCGTTCGTATTTATCTTTGTATCGAAATTCAGTCTGCCGTCGATCATTCTTTCACCTCACTACTGCCCGAAAAGGCTGTTTACAAAATCGTCCTCTGCTTTTTCCTCAGCAGTCTTCCTGCGCCGTATCATCACAAGATCACGATGCTCGTTCACGAACTCACGCTCCCACTTTTCGAGAGTCTTTCCGTTTGACATTTTATGTCGCAGGTGCAGAACGGTTTGCAAGAGTGTTTCGCCAGATTCGGCAAAATATCCGAGAAACGTCCACCAGTGCATATATCCTAACCGCACCTCGCGCCCCGCAGTTTTGTTGATCGCAGAAAAGATCATGCTTTCGTCCTGCTCCCAATCAAGAGTTTTTTCTTTAAAAGTTCTCTTCGGCATATCCCCGCAGTCGAGGAACCACGTAGCTTTTTCAAGTGCTTCTTCGATAAACTCAGACGGTATTTTTTCAGGCTTTTCGTAAAGACATTCAAGCATTGCAAGCTGCTTTTCGCGGTCATCAAGCTCCGGGTCGTCAAGCGCCTGAAATATCGTCAGCGCCGCACGGAAATCGGTTCGTATCTTATGTGCTGTGCCGCATACTTCAAGACGGTAGGGCAGCTCACCGATCACCGCTTTTTCCTCTTGGGAGCTGACTTCGCGGCTTTGGTGTACTTGCTTATCTTCTCGGCTGACTGCATATTCTGCTTATCGATCTCTCCTGCGATATATTCGCCGATGACATCGAGAAAATGCATATACATAGGCTCACCATGATGAACCGGAGAGATGCACCACGTTTCACCGAACACAGTGCCGCTTATCTGCTGACCGAACGCCGCGTCTATCAGCTCGCGTATTGCAAGGTCGAGCTTGTCAATGTTTTCAGCCGCTGCTTTGAGCTTGTCGAAATCGGGCGCGTCGGGGTCAAGGTCTTTAAGCTCTGTGATTCGGGACAGGTCGATATCACCGTACTTTTCGGATATCTTCTTTGCATTGTCGCCAAGTTCGGAAAAGCGTTTCATGAAGCCCGTGTCCGTCGGGTTTATGCGTATCACACGATTCGGGTCGTCGCCGAGCTGTACCGTTCTCCAACCGTCATCGAATGCGAGTTTTACTGTTTCTGCCATAATTCAAGCTCCTTTTCATGATAAAAAGGGACTGCCGCATGAACGCAGTTCATGCAAGCAGCCCCATTCTATCTGTGTGTTTATCCGTTATTGTTACTTATCCGTCGTTACTTTCGTCGTTACTTTCGTCGTTGCTTTCCGAATTGTTCGTGTTCTCGGAAGCGGGTGTAAAGGTCACAACGCCGTTCGATATCGTAACCGTACCGCTCACACGGTTGCCACAGGGAGTTATCGTAAATGGAATATTCACGCCGCCCTGCGCTCCGCCGTATGCCGTAGGCTTGACGATACAATCCTCCTGCCATGCGTCATAGGGTCCTGTGGTCTTGTCGATGATGACTTCGAGCAGCTTCGTCTTGCAGTCGTCACCCTTCTTGCGCTCGAATGCGATAGCCTTAACCTTATCGTAGATCGCGTCGCCCGGGTTCGCATAGTAGGGGTCTGCGGTCATGGACGGCTCGTAGCCCTCGTCCTTTACCGAGGATTCGTCGAGAATGTTCTTGACCGTCGAAGTGTTCGGATTAAGCTCCATCGACATATCTTCGATGTCCTTGCCGAGCAGGAACCACGACGGAGATACCCCGCCGAATGTGCTGTCGATAAGGTGTCTTAAATGGCTTCTCTGAAGCTTGCCGCTTGTGTATGTGTCGTTCATATTTTTATACCTCCAATGTATAAACAACCGTTATCTGAAGCTGATACTGCACACCGCCGAAGACCGAATCATCCGGAAGTGACAGAAGCATTCCGTTGGCTGTGTTTATTTCCTTTATGTTTCCCGTGAGAGTATCATTTCCCGAAACTGCCGTGACTTCCGCGCCCGCATTGCTTTCGAGCCACATCGCAAGGTCAAGCAGAAAACCGCTGTTTGCAATGCGCTCGTAGTCATTTATGCCGCTGAAAACAGCATAAAACATAAAGCTGTGCTGCCTTGTCTGACCGCCTAAAATATCGGCGGATAAAAGCACATCACCAACAGACGCAAGCGCATATCCGCCGGGTGAATCATCTGTCATGTCCTGATGAAGTACAGATATTTCCGGGAAATTGTCAAGAATATCTCTCATGCGTTCGATAACATTCATGTTTTTATGTTTTTCCTCCGGTTATACCGCGTACCCCGCGCAGGATTTCAGCGGCGTGCTTTCTTTTCATGACCTCAAACCACATACGCTGTGCATTCGGATTGCCGCCGTGCCTGTGGTTTACAGCCGCATAATAGTCATGCCTTGCAAACTGCGCCAAGTAAACGATCACCCCCGGGGAGGGATTCCCGGCTGAATCCCTGAGCTTCCCCGAATGACGAAAATACGGCTTGCCCACGGGAACGAGGGGTCTCATCAGCCGTATACACTCGCTGTCAATATAGCTCTGCGCCTTTGAAAACAACTTATCCCGCCGTCTTAATGCGCCGCTGTTAAGCGTGAATCTTACCGTCATGATACCACCCTATTTCGCCGTTATCGTGTAATTATACACCCTGCCGTTAAGCTCTGCCGTCACCGTTTCGACGACTGCAAAGCCCGTGACTGTCCTGCGGAACTCCGCCATTTTCGCGCTCTGCTCCTGCTGTGTTTCCGCGGCAAGTTCAAAGTTTACCTCCCCCGCCGCTATCAGATCGCCCGCTTTGGGAGCATATCCCGCGCTGCACGAAGGTACACGGACGCCCAGTCTGTCGGCGGTAAGGAGCATATCCCCGGTCGCCGTCACGCCCCTCATATCCGCCACTTCGCAGAAATCAAGCGTATGCCTTGCAAGGCTTTCCCGCTCCCAGACGGTCACGGCGGAAGCGCCTGTCATTCTCACACGTACTTTCTTATGCCAGCGGAGCGGGATATTCGCCTCGATACCCTCATCGGGACAGCCCACCGTGCAAAAGTTCCGCCCGAAGAACGTGACCCGCTTGTCAAGCCAATCGTGACCGTCCCCTTTTGGTATGCCGAGGGTGAACTCTCTGCCGCCGTTTGCGGGTTCTCCGATAAGGACATCATGCACCGTTTCGGGTGTTTCGCCGTTCCAAAGGAAAATGTCAGCTCCCGCAAGTGCCATTCCCGTACACCTCCAAAGTGCCGTAACGCTGGTCTGTCAGACCGAGTTCTTTAAGCTCGTTACGCATAAAATACAGGCTCTGACCCGCGTTGACATACGTCCACGATGCAGAGTAGCCGAGACCCGATTGAGTTTCCTGCGAGACCGCCGCCGAAGCAGGTGCGGTCAGTGTGTTCAACGCTCTGACGACCGAAGACACCACAACGCTCTTGACTGCAAGCGCATAGTCCGCGCCGCTCCCTTCATCGGCGATAAGCGCGTCTATGTCGGCACCTCTGCCCGCAGCCTCCAGCCTTAACTTTGCCGATGCCTGTTCAAGCAGTACAGCCGCCGTTTCCTGCTGTGCGGCGGTAAGCGATATACCCAGTACGGTGATGTCGCTTACCTCCGCGTAGACTGCGCCCATTATTCGGCGATGTCGTCGGCGGTGACAGTGAGATATGTCACTGCTACGACCTTTGAACTGCTTAAATTTACTACCTCGATGATGTCACCGGCATTTACTTCGATAGCCGTAGTGCCAGAGGTCAGGGAAGTCCCGCCGTAAGCAGTGGCTGTCTGATTGTATGTCGCACGCTCGGCGGGGTTTACCTTGTATGCGTAGGTCGTGCCGGTATTGCCCGCCGTTACGGTCACGACGGTCTTTCCTGAAGCGCCCGAACCCGTTGCCGCAGCAAGAGAAGCGGTCAGGCTGCCGGGGGTATATACCGCACGTATCGCCGCAGAACGCAGTACCTTGTGGTCGTAGATCATTCTGCCCTGAACCGCACTCGCACCGATGAAATTCCCCGAACCGTTAAGATCCTGAATGTGTACGGGAACTTTCCATGCATTCACACGGGTAGCAAATCTCGGGTGTCCCGCTATCATGGCAAGTCCTGCGGTATCGTCGTTAAATTCCTTGACCTTGAAGCCCGCGATTTTGCCGACTGTGCCGTTCTCAACAGTCTGATCGCCGAGAGAAGTCGAGCGGATAAACTCGGGACAATTGAGGATAAGAGCCATCGCATCGGGAGTTACCAGCAGATAGCGTCTGCCGTCGTTGGGAATCTTTGCCTTGCTCATGGCGGTGCGGATATCCACAATGGTCTGATAGATATTCGACGGGAAAAGCGCACTCACGTTCATCACGGTCGAGCCTGCGAGCAGGGTCGAAGCGCCGTCGCTGTCGATTCTTGCCGCGAGGGAATAGCCTGCGCTGTCAAGCCTGTCCGCTACAAGCCTGTCGGGGACAGCCTGCGCGTCGTAGCCGTCGATCGTCTCGTTTACCGCCTTGTCCTTGGTGATCGGGAAGTCGATGTAGGCGGTCGAGCCGCTTGTGGCGGAAATGCCGTTTGCCTTGTCATAATCCGACACCTGTACCTCGGTATCGCGGACGGGTATCTTGACTATTCCTGCGGCGGGGTCTCCCTCGTAATCATTGTTGAATACGTCTCCGTCCGAAAGCACAAGCTCCTTCCTGAGCTTTGCGAGTATCAGATCGGAATAGCGTGTCTGTAATTCGTGTGCCATAGTTTTTCCTCCTTGAAGTTAGTGTTTGAGATCGGGATTCCTTTCGTAGAACGCTTTTTCAACGCCGTCAAGCGTGCTGCCCTCGGGGTCAAAATGTCTCGGCTGATGTGTCGCCTTTACGGTCAGCGAGGCAAGCAGTTCCGCGTCCTTGTTGATCGCTTCCTCGTCCTCCCCCGCGATTTTGTCGGCAAGCGCGGCGGGAAGTCCTACCCTGACCGCCGCGTTCAGCTTCATGCATTTCAGCTCCGCCGATCTCTGCGCGGCAGCGGCTGATTCGAGCGCCTTTGCGTGTTCCTCGGGGGAGATGTATCCCTCGAACTTCTTCACCGCTTCGGCAACAGAGGCGTTCACGATCTCGTCAAGCGCCTCACGTGTCGTGACAGGTTCAAACTTGTTCATCTTTTTTTCCTCCTTGTCGAATTTCTTTGTAACTCCTGCATTTATCTGTGCAGGCACAGCAACAAAGCTCCATTCATACGCATCGGTTATGTTGTCGAGCTTGTGGTAGCACAGCTTTCCGTCATACTCCGTGCCTTTCATATGTTCGCATATATCCCGGCTTACATCGCACCCGCAGACAGAGCAGGTGCGCTTCCCCGCCGAACAGGAAATGCTGACTTCCTTTTTTATACCCGCGTCTATCTCGGCAATGAGCGACTTGTTATCCTCGGTACGCACGGTGTACGCCTTGCCCCTAAGAAACTTGTAAGGCTCACCGTATGCCGTGAGCTTTTCGGGGTCGGTAACGATCTCGGTCTCGTATATCCTTGCCGTCTGATTGCTGCCTTTAGGGTCGTGATCGAAAATGCCCGTCCTGCCGACAAACAGTTCGGCGAGTTTTTCGAGCGCTTCACCTGTAAAGGCTTCTCCATCGCGGTCGATATCGTTGTCGCAAAGCTTTACGGGGAATGTATAAAGCTCGCTCTCCGCGAACTTTCTGCGGGTAAACTCGCCTATCTTGTCAAGTTCGTTTTTGTCCATGTGATTGCACCTCTCAATATGTGATCTCCTGCGGCGGCAGCTCCTTTTTTTTGGCGCACAGCCAATGCGCCAGCGAGACCGCTTCAAGCAGTCCCGCGTCGATCTTGTCGGAGCTTGAAGCATAGCCGAAGCCGCCGCCCGTGCCTATCGGTCTGTGTTCACAGTCTGCCGCCGCCTGCGCGAGGCTCGGTTGTCCGCTGTGACAGACAAGTCCCGCGAAAAGCCTGCCCTCGAACAGCGCGTTTGCCTCGATAACGTCGGCTGTCTTCGGGAGTATCGCTCTGCACTCCGTCTCCGCCGCTTTCATTTCTTCTTTCAAAATATCCTGATTGCCCGCGCCGTCTATCACAACGCTGACGGCGTGAGGGTTTTGCAGGTAAGAAATTATCATGCTGTTTCCCTCACGCATATTGAAGCAGTCTATCGCCTCAACGAACACCCTGCCGTCAGCTGTCCTGACCGCGACCGCAAACGACACATTCGGCGTATTCTTCGAGTATTTCACACCAAAATACAGCTCATGACCCTCCGCGAGTTCGGGTGGCTTATCGAGTGCGGCGCTCTCCCATTCGCGGCGGCTGATAGCCGATTTTTGTGAGTAGGTCAGCCAAAGCCCGAGACGCTGGATATTGTCGTCCACCTGATCGTCGCCAAGCTCGGAACGGATAGTCCTCTCGGTGAGTATCGTACCGAGTGAGGGATTTGTCTCATACCAAAGTTCGGGGTCGTGGGCATCGGTTAGCTTCGGCACGCTCCATTCCGCCCAGCCCGCGTCCTCCTCCTTGCCCGTCAGTACGCTTCTGCGGTATTTCAGAAAGACATCACCCGACGAGACCACCGTCGGCGGCGTTCCGAGCATTATCGTCTGCGGATTGCGGCTGTCGGTGACGGTGTATTTGAGTGCGCTTTCCTGATCGGCTGTGTATTCCTGTGCCTCGTCGATTATGAGCAGATCATAGCCCTCACCCAAGCCGCCTTTCGTGGAACGGGTGCGGAAATTTATGACCCCGCCGTCCTCACCGCCCGCAAGCCACATTATGCACTCATCGCCGTTTCGCTTGTAGGTCTTGAAGTCCTCGTCCTCGGTGAAGCCCGACTTTGCGAGCCTGTCAACGAGCTTTTCCCAGATGCTGCGCGAGGTGTTGGTGCGGTGAGCGGTATAAAGAATGCGTTCGCCGTGGGTCAGTCCCCAGAGCGAACGCATTATTACCAGCTCGGATTTACCGTTTCGGCGGGGGACGGCGTACCCGAATTTCATGTGTGTCCACAAGCCCTCATCATTCACTGCCATGATGTCCTCGATAAGCCGCACCTGCCATTCAATAGCCGCCCTGCCCGACCTGTTGTAAAGCTCCGCGCTCTCGCTGCCGAGGGAATCAGTGTAGGGCAGAATGCGGCTGACCGTCGGGATCTGTCTGCCGATACGTTTATTCATTCAGACGGTTCTCCAGTCGAAGGTCAACGGCAGCTCGCGGTTTGAGATGATGTCGTCAGCCCTTGAAAATTCGGGCAGAGCCATGAGCTTATCGGACTTCTGCCGATTGCAGGTCATGTGCGCCAGCTGCAAATTCGCAAGGTCTGACGGGTGTCCGCCCTTGCTGACGGGGATAATGTGGTCGATACAGGGCGAAAGCGGGTGCGGGAACCTGAAACCGAAGTCCACGGGCTGACCGCATATCCCGCAAATCTCCTGCGAGGCGTATATTTTTTTCTTGTTTGATTCAAACTGCGCCCGCTGGGTTCCGTTGTGGTCGGGGCGCAGGTTGGGTCTTGCTCTTGGCTGGGGCATATCGGTTCAGCTCCTTTCGGTTTCAGATTCTGTGTTTCACCCTGTCTTTGACTTCCGAACGCTTGGCGTTGTTGAACCGCCCGAGATCGCCGACGAGATAGCCTGTTATGCGGCGTATGCGCTGGAACGGCACATCGCACCGCTCCTTGAAGTTGTAAGTCAGATCGGCGAATTCACCGTCAAATTCGATATCCACCGTGCCGCACTCGTCAGGGTAAGCCCGATTCGCGTGCTCCCAATATGCCTGCAATTCATCGTGAGGCATTTCGGGGTGTTTGCCTATCGTTATCATGGGGTCAGCTCCTCACTTTTCAAGTACCACCGAAAATACTTCTTTGGCGTTGTACATAGCGACCCACGCTTCGCCCTTCTTGATGATGATAAAGCCGTCGCAAAGGTCGTAATCGTCCCAGTCGCCCTCGTCTATCGTTATCGAACCCGCGTTGATGAAGGATATTTTGATTCTCTTGTACATGACATTTGCTCCTTTCGGGTATAAGAAAACACCCTGCATAGTGCAAGGTGCTCTGTTAAATCACTATTGTTTGTTCAGTCGTAAACATTGCTTGTTCCAGAATTATGCTCTTTCATAAACTTAGCCATAGCCGTTGCTACTTCTTTTTTTGAGTAACCTTTTTCGGAGAAAAAAGCAAAATAATCTTTCATTGGAACAATTTTATGTTTCTTGGAGTTTTCTATGACCATTTTACTCAGTTCATCGTATAGTTTTTCCATTAATCAATCCCTCCAAATAATCAAACAGTTTAGTGTCTTTTTCTTTCAATTTATCTGGTTCATTGAAAAACGAATTAAACCCTACTGAAATGTATTCCCGTAATGGTTTTGGTTCTATTGGAATATCAGAAATGATTTCATCAGATTTGGCATATATCCTGCCTTGATAAAGGTCAACAAACTTTTCGTTTAATAAAACATAGACATATTCATCCGGTTTGTACGGATGCTCAATAGGTACAACATTGTCCCAATTATTAAGTTCAAGCCTATTGGAAAGAATGCTTAAAAAATCAGGATTTTCGTAAAGATTATACATTTCACCAAAAGCGTGTCCGAGTTCATGTACAATGCTTTTATCGCCTGTTTTGGGATTCAATCTGATCTCACGTTTTTCGGGGTTATAAGAACTCGGTTCATCATCTTTGCCAATATATATTCTTGTTATATAATTTCCAAGTTCATTTCTCAGATTCTCAGGAATAACAGAAACAGCTTTTACATAATCTGATTCCGTAAAATTACTTTTCCCGTCATACTGAAGAATATCATCGTATTGTCTTGAACTTATTATACCACTATCCGCCCCATTTGTCAACCGTTTCGGCATCTTCCCCGCCTGCAACTTTTCGGCTTCATCGTGCGAGAACCGCTTCGGGGGCGTGTATTCGACTTTCGGCTTTTCCTCGACCCACCTGCGCCCGCGCCTGCCGTTCACGCCGGACTGCCCGCGCAAGACTTGCCCGTCATAAACTATCGTGCAGTCGCAGTTGTCGTGGCGGCGAAACAAACCCTCGGGCTGTTCCTGCATGAGGTACCGCCCCGCAACGTTGCTGCACCAATCACAGCACCCGCCGCTCGTACTCCGCGTGACATAGCATTTCAACCCCGCACGGTCGCGGAAAGCCGCGTTTTCTCTGATGAAATCATCGTGAAAAGTAACCGTGATGTTCTCGGAAACACTGCGGGCGCGGCGCTTTATCGTCTCGTCGGTGACGGTCGGGTCAAGGAGCGAATGCGCGAATTTTGCGGCACGCTCCGCAGGAAAATCCGCTTTCTGCGGCGCAAGGTGCAAGCCCTGTTTATCGTCAAGAGCTGTCTGGACTTCCGCACAGCGGGCGTTTATGTCCTCATAGCGGTCATGCAAAAGCGCCTCCGCGAGTTCTTCTCTGTCCTCGGAAAGTTCGAGAACCGCTTCCGCAAGCTGACTGCCCGTGAGCCTGCCGCAGATCAGCGAATAGTCCATCGTGTCGGAAAAATTTGCTCTGCCCGCCGCTATTTTTTTCAGTATGGCAGCCGCCCGCCTGTCCGAACGTATCGCCTCGGAGAGCTGCGCTCTTATCTCCTGGGCGGTCACGGCGCATCACTCTCCAGCCCCGTCATTCTGCGGATATTGTTCTCACCCATGAAGTCGGGGTATGCCTCGTTGATCTTGTATATCGCGTCGCCTATCGCACCCATGGCCGCCGCGTCCGGCTCGAATATCGGCTGCCATGAGGGTTTGGTTTCTGCAAAAGCCCTGCGCTCGTAGGCGATATCATCACGCACACAAGCCGCCAAATACCCCGCGTTCAAAAAACCTACACCAAAGCTGCGCTGTGCTTTCCGCGCCGTGAGACGAAGCGTTTCATGACTTGCGCGTATCGCCTCGAAGCTCTGCGGGTTGCCTGTCGTAAATCCCAGGTCGTCAAGGGTCAGCCCCGTTTCGCCCGCAAACATGGAAGCGAGCATTTTCATGTGGTCGAGGTGCGGTGCCATGCTCTGCTGCTGGAACTGCCCGATCGTGGGCTTGTCCCCGTCCTCGTCCTTGGTGATCTTCAAAAAGCTCGAAAGCGTTGCCGCGTGATTGTCGAATTTTGCCTTTTGCGAAAGCCCCACAATGTACTTCTGCGGTATCGAGTAGAATTCCGCACCTACCTCTGTTCTCAGCAGCGTCCGCAGCGCGTTCTGCGTTATGTCCATGCAGAAGCGGCTTATGCGGCTGTGACCGAACGGGCGGCGTGCGTCGGGGCGGTAAATGACCGGCACAAGCAGCGGATAAGGTGCGCGGTGTTTCAGTTCGTCCACGGGGGTTTTGCCACCGTTCTCGAAATAAAGCGTGCGCCCCGGAAGATAATATGCTTCGAGAGCCGGTGCACAAATGCCGCCGCCATCACCGCGTTTCAGCACCGCATATCCCTCGGTCAGCAGACCCGTGTTCGGGTCGATGATACCCGTAGCACAGCCCCCGTCAATGCATTCAATGGTCGAATAACCGTCCGCGCCGCGATCTATGCCGAGAAAACAGCACGACGAAATAAGCGCCGACAGCGCCGCGCTGTCAAAGAGAACGTCCGCATTGTTCTGTGCGTAGATTTCGTTCAGCAGGAAATCATCGTGCTCAAACCTGTCGAACACTATGCGGTCAGAGATCGAATCCACCGCCTTCGCGCACCAGCCGAGGGTGTAGGTTATGCCCGCAAATTCGGGCGGTATGAGCGCGTTTATTTTACGCATTTCGTTTTTCATCTCGTAGTATCGGTAGCGCAGATCGACGCGCGTGCTTCTGCGTGCGAGCTTCTCCCGAAGAAAGTCTATGCCGTATCCCATTTTTCAGTCCTCCGCCCTTTCAGCGCAGAATTTTGAGCA
>Ga0326511_10002039_pt1 | contig 16604 bp, 19 predicted proteins | sample 0_2496_0518_D_FD_203701 | JGI IMG/M metagenome (GOLD analysis project Ga0326511, IMG submission 203701) | Bovine rumen microbial communities from UC Davis, California, United States - 0_2496_0518 | ecosystem: Host-associated > Mammals > Digestive system > Stomach > Rumen | place: USA...
TTTCCGCACTGATCTTGTCCTTGAAGTCGAGCAGGTTGTCGCCGAACCGGATCTGCTGCAGGCAGTGGCGCCCGCTCTTCCGCGTCCAGTCCAGCACGTTGCGGCCGGTCTCCCGGTCCCGGTAGGCGTTCAGGTACCCGCCGAGCTTCTGCACCAAAGCGTTCACCTCGTCCAGCGCCCCCCGGAAGTCTTTGTTCTCCGTCTCGTAGGTTTCGCCGGCAAAGTCCGCCACGTCGCCCAGGTCAAACTGTTTCCAGGCGTCCGTCTGCCCGGCGTTGTACGTGCTCAAAAGATCGGCAAGCAAGCCGGCGGCGCTGCCGCTGTAGCTGTACGGCGGGATGATCCCGTCCCGCAAATAGTTGAGGAGCCCCTCGCACAGCACTTTTCGCGGCCGTTCCAGCCCGCCTTCGTCCTGCAGCACCCTGCCGCGCCAGATCTCCGCGCCGTCGCGCATCACCACGCATTCGCTGGTCAGCTTCGCCAGCACGGCAGGGTTGTCGGCGGGCAGCTTGAATTCCAGCCGCCCCGCCTTGTTCACTTCGCGCTGCAGCTTTGCCGCGTGCAATAGCCTCGACGGGATCCGCGGAGAGTATAAAAGCTCTTCCGCTGCCGCCCGCGGACCGGCAAGCCGCGTCCGGTCCGTCCGCGCCGTGTTCGCCCGGGCGCGTCCATCGCCGTAGTGGTTTACGTAATAGATCGCATACATTACAGCCTCCCGCCCCGGTAGTCAACGCTCACCGTCCCGTCGCCGGTAAAAAGCAGGGTGTGCTCGCCCTCGCCAAGGCAAATGGCGTCAAAGTAGTTCCACTTTCCCGAAACCAACGTATAAGTCGCGCCGCCGTAGGTCACGCTTACGGTCCCGGTGGCGTAGATCCCGGGGCAGACCTGCAGCCGCCGGCCGGGGATCACAAGCTCCAGCGTGCCGTCAACCGTCAGCTCGCCGTAATCCCTTATGATCCCTTGCTCAAAATCAAACGGATCCCACAGCCACGGTTCCAGGCTGCTGTCCCGCTCCATCTTAAAGGGCTGCAGCTTATAATGCAGCCGCAGGGTGTCCCGCACCTGTTCCGGCGTCCAGTCATCCACCTGCAGCTCGCCTTTGTAATAAAAGTAACGGTCGTCGTCCAGGATCACCGTCAGTTCCTGCCCGTGGATGTAGTCTAAAATCTCGGAATAGACCACAGCCGTACTGTTTCTGTTTTCCACACGGAACTCCCACGTGCCCTTTCGCGTGCCGTACACCACGTCACCGGTCATCGCTTTGCGGCTGTAAATATCCCCATTGCGGCCCGGCACCGTGATCCCGTTGTCCGGCAGGTCCGGCTTTGCGACAACAAGCTTGTTTTTCGGTACCAGGCGCCAGTCCCGCCAGGTGTGCTTGTCGCCGATCAGCGCGCCGTGCGCCACGTTGTTTCTGTAGATCTCACTCATATCCTCATCTCCTGCAAACGGACTTCCTGTCCCAGCGCGTCATTCATTTTGTCAAAAACGGCGGCCACCCAGGCGTCGCCGTCGATGTAAAAATCCAGCCGCTCCAGCCGGTCGTAGATGTTCGTCAGGATCCGCTGCATGGCGTCCGTGCCGCGGTTCTGGTTCTCGACCACGATCTTCTGCACGCTCTCTGCCGCGGCAGCCTGATACCGCGGAAAATCCAGCATCGCCGCCGGCGCCTGCACAGCCATGGCGCTCGCGAGCGCCGCCGCCGTATCCGCCACCTGCGGGATCATCCGTTTCATCTCCACGATCAGCCCCTCGCCGTAGAACCGCGCCGTCCGGCGGGCGACCTTGCTCGGAGATTGGATCTCCAACGTATTATTTGTGGTGTTCGTTATAGTATCGGCAATTGTCTGAGATGCGGCCTTGATTTCATCCAGTTTACTCTTTAGGCCTGCTGTCACACCCAGCCCGTAGTCGCTGCCGCTCTTGTAACCCGTAGGATAATAATCCACACTTGAGGCACCGGAACGACCCTCTTCGGCAATGTAAACACCGGACGATTGATTTGTTCCTCCGGTTGACTCAAGGCCGTCAGCATGCGCCTGACCGCTCTCCGTACCGGCGCCCTTCATTTCGCCTGTTTGACTCTTGGCACCCGCCGCGCTGTTCTGCACGATCTGCGCCCCTCCGGTTTTCGCGGTGGAAGCCTGCGAGGAAAAAGCGGAATTATAAGCGGAGGCGTCAGACGTTCCCTGCGCTTTCCATGCCGCGGAATTATCCTTCGGCGCCGCGGCAGCGATCAGCGCCTGCACAGCCGCAGCCGCTTCCGGACTCATGCTTGCAAGGGCGTCCGCCAACGCCGTGCCAACGTCCACGCCGGCCTTTTGCGCTTCTGCGATCGACAACGCTACCATGGTCGCCATTTCCTGCAGCTGCGCGTCAGAAACGTCCGCCATCCCCGAGGCCGCGAGATCCGTCATGTTCGCGTAGCTCGACGCGAAGCCCTGCAGCTGCGTCGTCAGCATTTCTTCTGACGCTGCTCCCGCCGTCTGAAAACCATATTGGAGCTTGAGCATCGCTTCGTTCAGGTTCTCCCCGGAGACGGCCGCCTCCGCAAGCGCCTCATGGTTCGCGATGGCGGCATTGAACCCATAATACTGATCCGCCGCATTCTTTTCTGCCTCCGCGCAGGCGTCAAACGCTTCCTGCGCCGTGTTCAGCTCTTTCAGCGCCGCCGCCTGATTGCCAATGGAAGCGAAAGGATTATTTTTTGAATCTGAATTTTTGACCGCGTTGTCATATCTGACCTGTGCTTCCGTCAATTTGTGATATGCTTCCGCGGTTTCGTTGACCTTCTGATAATACGTCGTCTGCGCGTCCGATCTGCCCTTGATCGCATCCGCATAGCTGTCCTGGTCCGCCAGCAGCATGGCTTCCACTTTTTTCTTCTGGATCGTCTGATCAATGCTGGCCTGCAGGTCGCCGTTCGCCTGGATCACGCCGTCGACCATGGAAATTTCAAGCCCGAGCGCGCTGTTCAGCGTTCCAACGATAAACTCTGCCCTTGCTTCTTTTCCGTCCAGCACCTTGCCGTTCGCGTCGGTCAAGGTATAGAGTTCGTCGGCCAGCTTCTGGTAATAGCCGTACTCCTCCCCGATTCCGTTCATGGTCTGCTGTCTCGCGGCCGCGGCCTCACGGTAAGATTCCGCGCTTTGCGCCAGCGCCTCGTTTTCTGCTTTCTGCGCTTCGCTCAAGCCGTATTTTGCGTTGACGTAGTCATCACTTACTTTTTTTGCGGCCAATAATCCCGCGGCAACAACGCCCACCGCAGCCGTCCCGGCAAGCATCACAGGGTTCAGCGCCAGTCCGGCGGTCTTCACCGCATTGATCGCGGCAGAAATCTTCGGCGCCAGCTGCAAGATCTTCCCGCCGGCGGTGATCACGTTCCCGACTCCGGTGATCAGCTTTCCGCCAACGATCAGCAGGGGTCCCACAGCCGCCGTCACAGCCGCAATCTTCACAATCTGCTGCTTCGTTTTATTGTCCATCTTATCAATGTACGAGGTCAGCTTCTTCAGCACGTTGTTGGTTTTCTCAAGCGCCGTCTGGATCAACGGTCCCGCCGCGTTCACAAGGTCCGCGCCGGTCGCCTTCAGCTGATTCATAGAGGTTTTCACCTCGTCCAGCGGGTCCAGCGTCGCCTCGAACGTGTTCCCCACGTTCCCGGCGAAGTCCTGCAGCTCCGTCCCCAGCTCTTCAAAGCTCAGCCTGCCGGTGGAAACGGCCTCCGCCAGCGCGCCGCCTGCTCTCGTGCCGAAAAGCTCCATGGCCTCCGCCGCCCCGTCCGCGTGCGTGCTCTCGTTCTGCAGCCGCGTTTCAAGGTCCGCAAGCTGGTCGCTGAGGCTGCCGCCCTCTTTCACGGCGTTTGCGTACGCTTTTTTCAGGCCCGTCATCACGGCGGAGGTATCAACGCCGTTTTTCTCAAGGTTTCCCAAAAACATCGCGGCGTCTGAGGCGGTAAAGCCCAGTTCCTTCAGCGCCGCAGCGTTTGTCGCCGCGTTCCCGGCGATCGTGAGCACGCCGACGCCGGTCTTTTGCGCTGCGGAGTTCAGCGCGTCCAGATACAACGACGCGTCTTCGGTTTCCACGCCCCATGCGGCCATGGCTTTCTGCACCGCGTCCACGCTGCCGGTCACGTCCGTACCGTTGAGCTCCGCGAATTTGATAAAATCCTCCGACAGATCCCGCAGAGCGTCCCCGGCCAGGTCAAAACGTGTTTTTACTTCGCCGATGGCTTCGCCCGCGACGTCAAAACTCGTCGGGATCGTCGTCGCGATCTCCTCCATCATCCCCTGCATTTCCTGCAGGGCTTCCCCGGTGGCGCCGGTCTTTTTGATGATGGTATCGCCGGCGGCGTCTACCTCCTGCCAGCTTTTCACCGCCGCCGTGCCCACGGCGACGATCCCGGCGGTCACCGGCAGCAGCGCCTGCCCAGCGGAAGACATCTTGTTCCCGAAGGCGCTGATCTTCCCGCCGACTTCTTCCATCTTTTTCCCGACCGCGGCGACCTGCTGCGCCCCGACGCTGCCGAAATCTTTTGCAGCCTTTTCCGCCTTTTTCAATTCTTGTTCAGTTTCAATTATTTCTCGCCGTAGTCCTTCATACTGTTCAGGAGAAATAGGTTTTCCAAATTCATCAGAAACAGCCTTTGCTTCTTTTCTCAGAGATTTTGCTTTCTCTTCGGTCTCCTTTAATTCAGCCTCAAGCTTTTTATAGGCATCAGTATCGACCTTTCCGGCCTCCTTCATATCCTCAAGCTTTTTCTTCAGCTCCGCCTGTTTTTTGACAGTTTTATCGATTTCTTCCTGTATAGGCTGATATTTCGCTTTCCATGCGTCATAGTTCCCTTTTGTTTTGGATGCTTCTTCGTCCGCTTGTTTCAGCTTTTCAAGACGTTCCTTGGTTGTCTGTACAGTAACCTGTAAATCCTTTTGTTTCTGATTCAGCAGTTCAGTGTTCTTCGGATCGAGCTTCAAAAGCTTATTGACGTCGCGTAATGCAGTTTGTGTGTTTCGCAGTACACCGTCGGTTTTACTGAGCGCCTGCTGCAGCTTCGTTGTGTCGCCGCCGATCTCAATGGTAATGCCGGCGATCCTTCCCGCCATAATCCCACCGCCTTTTTTTGTGATATAGAAAAGAGCTCCCCTTGCGGAAAGCTTAATTGTTTACAGATTTCATTTCGTTTTTTTAAGGAAAAGATAAAAAAATACTTGACAATACGTATTATACGTAGTATAATAATAAATGAAAGGGGCGATCCTATAATGACAATGACAGGGCAGGAGCTTGTAAAGCTTGCACAAAAGAACGGATGGAAAATTGATCGAATCGCTTCCAGCCACTACATCATGGTAAAGGAAAACAAAACAGTGTCCATTCCGGTCCATGCAGGCAAAGCCGTTCCCACCGGGTTGCTTCACAGGCTTCTTAAAGATCTGGGGCTGAAATAAGCCCCGATCTTCCCCCTTTATTCACTGAACGAAAGGAAGATTTTACATGAAAATCGCATACCCCGCTGTTGTACACGTCGATTCCGATGGCGTCTGGGTTGAGTTTCCCGATCTGGAAGGATGCTATTCCGATGGCGAAACGGTTGCCGATGCAATCAGCAACGCGCAGGATGCACTCGGTGCATATCTGTGTTCCATGATGGACCGCAATCTGACGCCCGCGCAGCCCTCCGACGTCCGTGATGTTCACGTGGATGATGGTGTAGTGTCGATCGTCGTAACAGATCCGTTGCGCTATAAGAAAGACACGCGCGCGGTCAAAAAAACGCTTACGATCCCCGCATGGCTGAATGAAGAAGCCATCAAACGCAATATCAACTTTTCTTCCGTGCTGCAGGACGCCTTAAAATCACAGATCCAGGCGTAACTCTTTTCTCCTTCCCCGGTATTTCCGGGGACTTTTTTTATTATAAATTATCGATATCCTCCTGCGTGGCAAGCTGGGCGTACTCTCCGTCCCTGTCGTTTCCGCATTCGACAAAGATATCAAACACCATGCCGATGCTTAAAGTCTCCAGGTCCGCCATCGTGAGCCCCGCCTGCAGGGCGCGCAGATGATACAACCCTGTCGTCATAGGGCGGTCGGTTGCCCTGTTTTTTTTTGCGCCACGCTGGTCGTTTTCGTCTCATTGAGCCACAGCGCCATGATCTCACCCACGGCGCCGATCACGGCATAGGGGTCGTCGAATTGTTCCAGCCACGCTTCCACCGTATCCGGCTGCGCGGGATCCCCGTGCTTGTGCATGGCGTAGGCCAGGTTCTCAAGCCCCGAAAGGTCCCTGATCATGATCTGCTGCTTGCCTTCCTCGTCCCCCGGGATCTCTTCCATCTGCACAAAATTCACAAAGTCCGAAAAGATATCCCGGTTGAACTGCTTCCGGTATTCTCTCGGCAGCGCCGCGCTGGTTTTCATTTTGCAGGGCACGCCGCCCAGATTTATGATGCGTTCCATAGTCTCTCTCCTGTTTTCGTCTCAGAACGGGAAAAAAGCCGGAGGCAAGGCGTCACCCGCCCGCGTCCGGCTTTCTTTTTTACGTACCGCTGCCGCTGCTGCCGCTGCCGCTGCTGCCGCTGCCGCTGCTGCCGCTGCCGCTGCTGCCGCTGCCGCTGCTGCCGCTTTCTGTCCCGGAAGTTGCGAACGTCCCGGGCAGAACGACCTCTTCGAACCACGAGGCGTACTTCGTGGGGCTGTCGTCGCTGGTAAGCTTTGCCCGCACATAATAGCGCTCGTCGCCGGTCTTCACCTGCGCGCCGTCCATTGTCAGGTTCAGCGTATCGGTCTGCGGCGTCCGGCTGCCCTCGGTGGTGTTCGCCTCCATGCCGGGGCGGGAAGCCGTCACGTGATAGAACCAGAACCGGGTATTGTACTTGTCGCCGTCGATCTGGAAGCCCAGCGCGAACTCCACCGGCTCGCCGTTGTCCTGCACTTCGTACATCACGCCGTCCGAATCCTGGATCTCCTTCAGAATGTCCTTGCGCATCTGGTCTAAAATCCGCGCCAGCACCCAGTCGGCGTTGTAGCCCTGGTTCTCGTCGCTGACGTAGTATTTCACGCCGTCCGCCCAGAAAACGACCTGCTCGCCCTCCGGGTCCAGACTCAGGGAGGAGGTACCGGGCACCGCCTTCGGCGTCCCGTAGCTGATCGCGCCGGTCTCGGCGGCTCTTGAAAGTAACGCGTAGTGCGCGTTTTTGATGTTGAATTTTACCTTGTTTTTATCCATGGTATGCTGTCCTTTCTCAATCGTCGTCATCTTCAATGTCGACGTCTGTTATAAATTCCGTGACCCAGAGCCGGGTGTCCGTGTCGAACCACCGTTCCCACCGGCACGACAGACCGAAGTTGTTCAGCGTCTTCTGGATCCTGCGGTCTGCGTGCAGGTCCACCTCCGGCGCGTAGCGCAGCAGGTGCAGCTCGTCGATCACCTTATAGTTCTCGCCGTCCGCGTAGAAATCCCGCCCGCCGGCGTACATAAAACAAAGGTACGGCGGCGCCGGCCGCGCGTGCTCCGGGAAAAAGCCGTAGGTGTACGGCAGCCCCATGCTTTCGATCATGGTTTTTACGTCTGTGGTTTTCATGTATGTCCTTTCCCATATGCCATTTCCTCCGCGAGGATTTTCTGAAACTCTCTTCTCACGTCATCCTCAACGATGGCGATATGTACTCGTGCCACTGACCATCCAAATCTGCTATATTGGTTTTTCATTATATGCGATCTCTCAAGTAGGTGCGGTAACCCTGGGACCTCTTTATTGTAGATTACACCTTGCTTAGATAACCGACCGGTCTCTGCCATTGAAGTCCATCCTTTGGCATATGGTCCTTTCCCGAAGAGTCTTGCACTCTCTCTTCGCAGTTCTCTAACGCCTTGCTCACAAACCTTCTTAACTGCAACCCTCGTGTCTACATCAAACTCATGTTCATATTCAAATAAGACTACCTGAACAGTTCTCTGTAATTCATCCGGTTTTATTTTGGTTCCCATTGCCTTCCACCTTCTTTTCGCAGTGCAGCTCGATGATATCCAGCCCGCGCTTAAATGTGCGGTATACACTGTAATACTCGTCGGCGTATTCCACGGTCGTCTCCCCGCAGTAATCGCCGGCGAAAATGTCAAAGGTGAGGGCCGGTTTCAGGCCGTTCCGCCCGCCGTCAAACACCTCCGACGCGGAAGCGGACCGCACCCGGCACAAAACGGGCCTATCAGAAGGATGCGGGCGGGGGATCCCGTCCGCGTCCTTAACATACGTCGTGCTGATCAGCTTGATTTCTGCGCTTTCAGTCATCGTTCTTCTCCGTTCTGTAGCCCGTCGCCATCGAGAGCTGCGCTTTCTGCTCGTCGTAAGACCGTTTCAGCCGGTCGAATTCGTCGCCCGCCGCGTCGCCGAAGTGGAGCTTGCAGTAGGTCACGATCGCCCGCGCCACCAGCGCGTCCGGCGCCACAGGCGCCTGCACGCCCGCGATCCCCAGATCCAGCTTCGCCGCCTCGATCAGGTCGGTGAGTTCGTCGTCAAACGCGTCGGTCGAGATCCGCAGCGCAAGCTTTACTTTCGTCAGCATCGGTTATTCCCCCTCCGCCGCGGCGCCGACGATCAGCTCCGTCATACTGGCGGAGTTCAAAAGCTCCGTCATGATGATCTGCACCAGGAACCGCGCCGGCGGGGCTCCCGGATTCGCGATGTCCAGCGCCACGGAAAAACGGACCGACGTCGGCGCGGTTTCCGGATAATACGTGGACAGCGGCGCCACGATCGGCAGATCGCCGGGAAGCAGGATATCCGCGAGCACGAATTTCCCCGCGGCGATCGCCGCCGTCACGGCCGCCCAGGTCGGCGCCGAGGAAACGACCAGGTTCTCCTGCTCGTCTTCCGAGAGCTCAAACGCGAACCGCGCGATCTGTCCGCTGCCGCCGCCGGCCTGTAACGCTTCCTGAATTCCTCTTTCCATCCGGTTCAGGTCCGCACTCGGGATCTCCTCGTCCGGCACCCAGGTTTTCGGTGTATAAGCCATTTTCGCTTATCCTCCTATGTTCTCAGTTTCGCCCTGTCTGTCCACCCTCGGTCTGTCACGGGCTCATACGCCGAGGGCGTTATTCCCCCTCGGGGTCGGCAGACTGTTTGATGATCTGCATGCCGTGCCAGGCGGCAAGGTCCGCGCCGGCGGTCTGCAGGCCGCGCACGCCCACCATGTTGCGTTTGAAGTAGTCGCCGCCCTCGTCGGTCTTGATCTCGTAGTCGCCCCAGAGCAGCAGCTTCACGGTCTTCGGCTGGCCGTAGAGCTGGGTGCCCTCCGGCAGGGTGGCGTTGATGCTGAAGGGGATCTGCATGCCGCCGTCCTTGATGGTACCGTTGTTTTCATCGGTAAAGGTGATCTCGAACACGGCCTTTTTCTCGTTCGTGCCGCGCACCTTGCCAAGGGTGGCCAGGTCCGCCTTGCACAGATACAGCTTGGTGCCGCCCGCCACGCTCTCGTCGCCGTCGAAGCCCAGCACCACGTTGCGAACGAAATGCTGATCCAGCGCAATGGAGTACCGCGTTTCGGCCAGCGCCGAGGCAAGGATCTTGTTCGTCACCACGGCCTTCGCCTTTTTCCGCAGGGCAAGGTAGGCGCTGTTCTGCACGTTGGCGGCATAGGCCACCGGCGTCATCTTCTTCACCTGATTGCTGATCTCGTCCAGCACGCCCCACTCTGCCGGCGACACGGTCACGTAATCGTAGGTCGCGCCGGTCCCGCCGATGGTCTGGCCCTCGGTCACGTCCGCCGCCGCCGCGTCCGTCTTTTTATAGGGGAATTCCCAGCTCCCCGTGCCGGTGGCGTCCACCACGTCCACGTCGTCCAGGATGGAGCTGATCACCGAAGGCAGCGCGCCGATCTCGTTATAAACGGCAGTCGGCGTCGCAAGCTTGCCCGAAGACACCAGCAGAGACCGGTTTTCGCGGAAGAGGGGCAGCGTCATGCGGTTTTCGCGCATCAGCCTGTCCGCCGCTTCGCTCCGGTGTTCGCCGCCGTTTACGGCAGGCGCCGCCGCTCTGGGCGTTCCGGCGCCCGCGGCCACACGGGACCGCAGCGCGCTCCTCTGCTCCGCCGCGGCGTCAAGGGCCGCCTTCCTTGCTTCCAGCGCGTCCAGCTCGGCGTTCAGCGCGTCCAGGTCCGCGTCGTCGCTGTCAAGCTCGTTGTTGAGTTCGGCAATGCGCTGCTGCACGCCGTCCATGGTCAGTTTTTTGATCGCTTCAATGTCCATTTTCAAATGTCCTTTCAGTTTTTCGCGGCCAGAATTCGCAGGCGCAGCCGCATCGCCTGTTTTTTCCGCGCCCGTTCCTGCGCTTTCAGTCGCTCCGCTTCGATCTCCGCGATCACTCCGTCGCAAAAAGACCGCGCGCTGATCTCGGTCGCGTCGTTCGCCGGGATACTCACCGCCGAAACGTCATATAACTTGCCGAATTTCGTGATGGTCCGGACCACGGTGGTCACGTTCTTTTCATGGTCGACCGTGACCTCCCGCTTGTCCTCCGCCACCCGGAAGCCGAAAGACATTTTCGTTGTATAGCCGCCTCTGATCTCCTCATAAAGCGACCGCCCGCCTTCCGTACCTCCAAGCTCGGCAGTCGTATGCAGTCCAACGCTGTCCGGCTCCGCCGTCAGCGTGTCGTTGGAGGTGCGGGCATAGACCCGCCCTTCGTGGTTATATTGGAAAATCACGTCCGTCATGTCGCAGTCGTCGAACGCGTGCGGATCGATCTTCTCCCTTACGATGTAATCGCCGAAGTTATAAAGCTCGTATTCCACACCGAACTTCGTCGCGTACCCTTCCACGATCATCTTGTCCGTGTTTTCCGTTTCTTCCGCCGCCCGGCAGCTCATTACCGGCATGTTCCGGTATTCGCGGCCGGAGAGCAGCTTATTCAGTCTTTTTTCGTCCATAGCCATCACCTTTCCCTATAATAAGCAAAAGCGCGTTTTACCGCCCTTTTTCGTCAAGTATTGATCTGCCGGCATTTTACCTCCGCCGCCACGGTGTCGATGAAGCTGTTCCCGTGCGGCGCCTTATAAGCCTGCAGGTTTTTTCGTCACGTGTTGATTTGCCAGCTTTTGACCTCCGCCGCGACCGTATCGATAAAGCTGTTCCCGTGCAGCGCCTTATACGCCTGATAATTTTTCAGGAAATTTTCCAGCTCATACTGGCGGATCTCTTTTCCATCCTTGTGGCGGTAGTACACTACAAGCATGTCGGTGCGCAACTGGCAGCGGAGACCCTCCACGATCCTCTGCCCCCAGACGATCACCTTCCAAACCACCAGCAGCGCCGCCGCGACGACGGTGATCAGTCCGGCGATTCCTCCGATACTCATTTCTTGCTGTTCTCCCTTCGGGCTCATTCGGCGGGTGAGGCGTCGTCCTCGTCCTCGTCTGCGGCGCTGGTGTCGTCGGCGCTCTTATATTCACCGCGTATCACGTAATCCTGTCCTTTGCCGTCCGGGATCGGCGGCAGGTTCCAGATCTCCCGGGCGTCGTCGCGGTTCAGCACGCCCCGGTCCAGCAGCTGCGTTGAAACGTTCAGCTTTTCCTTGTTGCTTAAATACTGCAGGCGGTTGCTGGTCGCCATCACGCCGGCGCCGCGCGCAAGCTCCGCAGGCGAAAACACAGCCCGCGTCATCTGCTCGCTGAACTGGATGGCGAACGGCTCCACCGCGCCCTCATAGAACGCGCTCCAGCTGTCGCCGAAGGCCTTGTTCTGCAGCACGTCCTCGTTCACGCCGAAGTAATTGTAGACGTTCGTGCGGATCAGCCCCATCTGCGAGGCGTCCACGGTATAGCTTCCGGTTTTGATCTGCTGAATGTCGCTGTAGGTGTTCGGGAACAGGAGGATACCGCCGGCCTCCGCCTCCTTCCCGAAATTCTCTTCCGTGAAGCGCTTCCGCTCCTTTTTCAGATCTTCGGTTTTCGAAAAGTTGGTGATCCGCGCCCAGAACCGATAGGTCGCCGCGTTTTTCACCGCCTCCTGTATCCCCTGATTCTGGATATCCATCAGGTCCACCGTGGGCCGCAGCGCGTCGTTCCCTTCGCCGAACACGTCGTCGTGGTACTGGAATTTCGTCAGCACCGCGCACCGCGACAGCTCGATCGCCGCGATCTCGCCGGTAAAAAAGCGGTACCGCAGCCACGGCTCCCCTTCGTAATCCCGCAGCTCGCACACGCTCGGCAGCACCGGGAAATAGCCGCTCACCCGCTCATAGGCGTCTTCGATGGGCACGATGAACACGGTGTTCTGCATATCTAAGATCGTGCTGGTCCTGTATAAAAACTGCGACCAGGTCTGCCACGGGTTCGGCGCCCGTTCCAGCGCCTTCTGCAGCGCCGGCTTCGCCGTGCCCACCGTCTCCACCTTCAGCTTCGAGATGTGCCGCGCCCTGGCGTCGATGGCGGAGCGCACCAGCTCGCTTTCATACAGCGCGCCGGACCGCGTCACGAACACCGGCGAATACGCCGTCAAAGTCTTAAAATAGCTTTTGGCGGCGTCTGTCCGCCGCCCGGAAAATATTTTCTCAAACAGTCCCACTTTGTTCGTCCTCCTCGTCAGCCTACGTTCCGCAGCTGCTCACCGATCTCGTCATGATACTTCTGCCGCATACAAAAGGCGTCCGCCATGGCCGCCGTGCCGTCGACGTGCGCCGTCGGCGAAAGCTTTATCAGCTTACCGCGGCCGCGCTCCACGCTCATTTTGATGGCGGAATCCAACAGGTGGATCTTCAGCAGATCGTTGTCGCCGATGTGGACCTTTCCGTCCTTCATCAGGCCCTCCATTTCCTGCAGCACGCCCCAGAGGTTGTCACCCTGGTAAACGTCGTCCGTCTGAAAGCCGTAGCGGTTCAGATCCTGCACGAGGTACTGTGCCGAATACCGGTCATACCCCACCTTCAGCGGTAATATTTCATACTGTTCCACCATGCCGGTCAGCCAGGCGTAACAATCCCGGTAATCCACGAAATTGTCGCCCGAAAGCTCCAGCAGACCACGCTGCGCGTAAATGTCGTAAGGGATCCCGTCCCTGCGGATGGCGTCTTCCAGCTTTTCCGCCGGCAGCCAGAACTTCGCCAGCAGATACAGCTCGCCGTCCTTTTCCACGATGATCACGGCGGCCGTCAGGTCCGTCGTCTGCGACAGGTCGATCCCCGCCACCGCGTAACAGTGCGAAAGCATCTCCGGCGTGATCGCCGGTCCGCAGCAGCGTTCCACCACCTGCGTTTCCAGCCACGCCAGGCTGGAGTTCTGCTTCAGGTTACAGTATTTTGTGACGAACTCCCGCTTTTTGCTCAGGCTCTCAGCCGCCGTCGCGATCTCGTCCAGGATGAATTCCACCGAAACGGAAACGCCCAGCCCCGGCAGGCTCTTGCGGAGTTCATTGATATCGTCCCATTTTTCGATATCGTCGATGGTATATAAAACGGGCAGCAGCCGTTTTTCCTTGCTGTCGCCCTTCAGAAATCTCGTTCCTCGTTTGAATAATTCGTCGTAGATCCCTTCGTCCACGTACCCGCTGGAGCTGATCGCGAGCGTCAGCGGCTCCGTTCTTGCGCCGGTGCCGGAGATCATCACCTCATACTGTTTGAGGCCCCGCTCCGGCGGCCAGCTGCTCATCTCGTCCGCCACCGTCAGCATCGGGTTGTAACCGTCCGCCTTTTTCTCGTTGAAAGCGATTTTCTTTACAGTCGTGTTCGACGATGGGATCAGGTAATCCGTTTTTCGTTTTTTGGTCCGCTTCGAGAATTCCGGGTTCTTCTGCATCGTGAACTCGAACGCGGAATACACCAGGTCGCTCTGGTCCAGCTTCGGCGCGACACAGTAGATCTCGCTGCCGAACTCCCCGTCGCAATACGCTTCATAGGCGATCATGGCCGCCGCCAGCAACGTCTTGCCGCATTTCCGCCCGACGACCAGGAACACCTCCCGGAACTGCCGCCGCCCGTTTTCATCCACGATGCCGTAGACGATGGAAACAAACGCCTTCTGCCACAGCGACAGAATCAGCGGCCCCGGCGCCAGCCTTCCTTTGTTGTGCCGGCAGTACCGCTCTATAAACGCGACCGCCCGGTTCGCCTTTTTCTGGTCGAAGCGGTACGTCCCGTCTTCGATCCCGCGGACGATCCGCTCATAAAGCAAACGGACCCACGTCCCAACGACAATGGATCCGTCCCGAATGCCCTGATAATAGGCCAGTATGTAATTTACCATGCTTCCGAATTTCCGGACCTAACCGCGTCCCCTTTTCTCTTTCGATCTCAAACCGTTGTTCCGATTATTCGGCCCCGACCAGTACGCGGGGTTTCTTCCAAACATAACGGTGTCCCTTGTTTTTTCCGATTTCAACCGTTTCTCCGATTTTTTCGGACCCGACCAAGACACCGAAGTCCCCGTCACCCAAAATCTCGCTTGAATTCGTCCAGGTCGTCCTCTGCGTTGGACTCCGGGCAGAGCTCATTCAGCTGTTTTATGATCGCCTGATAGTTTTTGTCGGTCGCCGTGAAGATCTTCGACGCCGGCCGCTCCCTGTCATAGGGTTCCGCCTTGTCGCTCTGCGTGAATTTCTCTGTCTCTCCGTTCTCCTGGAGGTCTGCCCAAAGCTCCTCCAGCCGGACCCGCAGCCGGGCCGCCTGCACGATGAGCCCCTGCACCACCTCATACTGGTGCTTCGGCAGATTTTTATATATTCTCGTCAGCCGCCGGATCTCCGACTGCTCCGTGATCTTCTTCGCCATAATCTATCCTCTTTTTTTCGGATATGCTTCATCTGCGCCGCTCGTTCGAATTCCTGAAGCAGATTATAGGAATTTTCATCTCAAGTTGAACTCCTCATCAACTCAATTGAACTTCGCGTTATTTCGTGTCAACTTCTCCTGCTTTTATGCTGACTTCGCGACTTTTCAAATCAACTTCGCGTTTTTTTTGATCAAAAAGCGCCAACATCCATAACTTCGTTTATCCCTCTTCCCTTTACGCGCTGAAAGGGGGTGCTATGCACCCGTTGAGAGGAAAACCTGAGTACCCGCACCGGTCCCGAAGGCATGCCGTGTTTTTCAAAAACCGTGGGGATCTATTCCCTCGGGATCACACGCCCTGCTTTGTCGATCCGGTATCGGCGTGAACGTTTCTCGTGCTCCTCGGCATGGCACTCGCGGCATAACAGAATCAAGTTATCCCAGCACAGCGTCACAGATGGATCGTGTATGTTGTCCGGCGTCAACCATACCTTGTGGTGTACGATCTCACCCGGCTTGTACACGCCGCGCCGCAAGCATTTCTCGCAGAGATACCCTTGCGCTTTCGCATAAGATTCACGACACTGTTTCCATGCCTGCGATTTATAAAAAGCTTTCGCAAATTCTTTCATGGACTCAAAAAAAACGGATCATTCCGAATGACCCGTACACTTTTTGATGGTCCTATTATACCACAGATTTTCGCCGGTGTCAGTCTCGTGTTCGTCTCATTTAAATCAGAACTCCGGCAGCCCATACTCTGCTATCACATAGTGATACAGAGCCGCTTCCCAAAGTCGATAGATCTGCGCCCGTTCCAGACACAGACTCGCCGAAAGAAGATCGACCGCCTCGCCCGACCGGTGTGATGAGAAAGTGGTAATGATCAACCGTTCGTTTTCCGACAATACCGAAAGACCGCGTTCGATCAGCTGAACACGCAAACGGTTTGCCTTGAGCAAATACTTGAGGCGTTCCTCTTCAACGATCAGATCGAGCAGATGGTCTTCATATTTGTTTCCGCCCCCCTGGACCGGAACCGCATCCGAAGACGAGCGGATTGAAGTCTTTTTATCTCTTATCGATCTGATCCGCAGCGGAATGTTGGAACATGATTCTTTCAATGCTTTATAATTTCGCAGTTCTTTCTTTGCCTCGTCCTTCCAGTCCATTCAAATCACTTCCTCTTTTTCTTTTCCGGCGGGATCCAGTAGCGGATCACCAGATAGATACCACCGTTCACGTCGTTGTAAAACGGTCGGCAGGCGATAAAGCTATACCCCGGCTGCAGGCGTTCCCATTGTTCCCGGTCTTCCGGATTCCGTGCCAGCGCCCGCACCTCGCGTTGGGAGTAGACGCCGTCGCGCTCCCGCGTTTCCGGCTGGCGCAGGTTGCGGCTGCAGAGATAGCGCCGCGTGATCTGCCTGTATTTCGTCATGTAATCCGCAAGCCCCTTGAGTCCGCAGTCGCCGAATTCCAGCGGATCCACCGAGAGCCGCCCGAGACCCCAGAGATCACGCAGCGTGTCCGGTGTCAAGCCCTTATTCACAATCATGTGGATGTGATAACGGCCGGCGTCGCTTTTTTCCAGCGTCGCGATGTAGCGCAGCTCCAGCCCCGCCGCCTTGTAGGCGCGCTTTAGCCGCCGAGCGAAGTTCCGGAAGATGCGTTTGAAGTCGGCGTCGTCCGCCGGAAGGGCGTCGTCCCGGAATGTGGGATGGATCCACAGATCCTCCGCCGAGAAGTTCGCCTCGATCAGATGCGCGAGGTGCCGCTGGCTGTTCCATTCGTTCAGCCGCTGCTGCGCTTCGTTCGTCGGGCGGAAGCGTTTACGGCGCGGCCGTG
>Ga0326511_10002040_pt1 | contig 16590 bp, 12 predicted proteins | sample 0_2496_0518_D_FD_203701 | JGI IMG/M metagenome (GOLD analysis project Ga0326511, IMG submission 203701) | Bovine rumen microbial communities from UC Davis, California, United States - 0_2496_0518 | ecosystem: Host-associated > Mammals > Digestive system > Stomach > Rumen | place: USA...
ATATGACGTCAGGCTACATGGGTTTTCATTCCGATGTAGCACGTAAGTTTGTTGAATACGGTTTGATATCTAAAGCTCATTTTTATCAAACCGAAGTAAGATACTTGTTAAGAGACCAACGATATATTGAGGCTCCAATACACTACATGGCCCCGTCTCCTCGAGTTTCAAACAAGGCAATAAAGAATTCCTTTGCCGTGCTTTTCCATTATTGGGGATTAAGGCTCACCGGCAAAAGTGTCAAACTGTAAACAGTAGAAACCCAACAAATTTATGGACAGGATTAAAGGAATTCTTCAAGCAAACGCATACGGAATAACGATATTCCTGCTATTGACAATCTTCATGTTGTCCCATCCTCAGCGATTTTTGGATGTGGATTGCCTATGCTCCTTTACCATTGACTATCAAACAGGATTTGGCGGTCGCAAACTAATTGCTTCAATGGTTAGTTTGTTCTTCAATAATCTCAACCAAGGACGACTGTTAAAATTAGTATATCTGATTTCCATTGCAGGATGCTTACTATTTTCCTATTGCTGCAATCTTTTTATAAACAAGATGAAACATAGGAGTCGAGTGACGCATATTTCTTCCGTTTATCTAACCATACTATATCTTGTCTGTCCTGCATCTTTGCTTTTTCTACTTGTTTTTCCAAACTTCGGACGTTTAGACATCTTTCTATATTTGTCTTGTCTATTATTCTGTTTCTTATTTTATCACCGCGAACGTAATAGATTGGTATATTTCATCTGCGTTGCTTTGCTGATGGTCTTCGACATTCTGTCCCATCACATTTTTGTAGTGACCTATATGCCATTCTTCGTTGCCTTGTTTATCTACGATATCTGGTCTAAGGGATTCAATCGCAAGTTGTTCGTCAGCCATGCCATTCTGGCAATTGTCGTCATCATAACGTTTCTTTCGGTCATCATATTTTCGTCGATGAACATCTCGCTTGACGAAGCCACTCATTACCATCCGAATATTGAGCTGTCACGCAAATTTGTATGGTTCATCTACTATGCTCATATATCCGACCATGTACAGATATATGTTCTTTCAAATCTGCGAAAGCTCGTCGCTGGATTTTGTCTCACTATATTCTTCTTATTGCCGTTGATCCTGCTTGGATGGAAGGTTTGGCGAGAAGCATTAAAAGAACAAAGCAAACAGACTCGCAACCTCTTTATGGCAATGCAATTGGCCTTTTTGCTACTTATCCCTGCCTTCTGCATCACTGTTGACCACGCTCGCTGGTTTGCAGCTTTACTCTTTTCGCAATTTCTGCTCATTGCATATTTTTCTTTCGATGAAGACTCGCTATATTCTCATGTCGGAGAAACATTGGGGCTTTTTGTCAGACGCCATGTCTTTCTCGCTGCGTTCCTCATCGTCTATTGTTCTTTACTCGGTCTCTTCGGGTCTGATCGCACGTTCGAATGTGGAGAATTCCTTCTCGACAAATTGCACATTTATAAAGTCGTAGTTCAGCCACCTTTAGGCATCTGATTCATTCTTTATTAATTCCCTTAATGACACCTTTATTATCAAAAATCAATAACTTTCTTCTTGCCCCGTTTCGCAGTTTCCCTGCCTCTTTCATATTTCTTGCTTTAGCACTCATTCTTCCAGATATAGTTGCAGAGGTTAGACCGCGATGGATAATAAGCAATCTTTCTCTTTTCAACTATCGGATTCTGCTTTGTGCTGGTATTTCGTATGTGCTTGTAACCTTTTCCTATCTTGTTTCCAAACTAAGCTCCAAGTTGGGCATTCTGCTTATTATCCTCTTTCATGTTTGTATTTATCCAATTGTATTAACCGATATCTTCCTCTATAATTTCTTTGGGTCTCATATCAATGCATATATGCTTCAACTCGCTAATGAGACCAATTCGCAGGAAACGACAGAATTTTTAGAAACCTATTTAAAGACAAAAATCTTTTTTGGGGTATTCGTCAAGTTTATAATATTCATTGGAGCAGAAATTCTTCTGTTCAAACTCTTCCAATTATGGAGGAAATATTTCCACTCTAATGACAAATATGCTTTCGTAAGTAAATGCAAGATTGCCTTTTCTTCTTTCGTCAGTATATTTCTCTTGATTTCTCTAGGCTTTCTTGTTTATCTCCGGCCAGGATTCTCTTTTGACTGGGCCGCCAATCTAGAAGAAGATCGCATTTGGGATTGTGGTCTCATTGATTCCTTTGTATTCAACATCTATCAGTCTGGCATTCAATTCTTTGATGAGCGCTCAACCTTCGAGAGATGCGAGAAGTCAAATCAAAACATCACAGCAACCCGTGATGAATCATCGAGCCCTAAGGATATCGTAATCATCATTGGTGAATCGTATAACCGCCACCATTCCAGCCTATACGGATACGATCACCTAACCAATCCCCGCCTTTCACAACTTAGCCATCTCTATGTTTTTGAAGATGTGATTTCACCCATCAATGGGACATCTCCCGTCTTTAAGAATTTCCTTTCGATGGCAAGTGTGGACGATTCCCTCGAATGGTGTGACGCTCCATTATTCCCTGCCATTTTCAAGCATGTCGGCTATAACGTTTCTTTCTTCAGCAATCAATTTGTCAAATGCATCGACATGTCTCCGTGGGATGCTTCAGCCGGTTTTTTCAACCGTCCAAATATTGAGCCGCGCATTTTTTCCCATCGAAATAGCCAAACACATCAATATGATGAAGGAATAATTGAAGAATATAAAAGCCAAAGGCACGATGTCGAAAATGACTCGCTCAATCTATTGTTCTTCCATCTAATCGGGCAACATGTCAGTACTGCCCAACGATATCCTGACGATCGTAATTTCTTCCATCCCAACGACTACCAACGCCCTGAGCTCACAGAAGCCCAAGCATTGGATGTGGCGAACTATGATAATGCCACCTTATATAATGATTCTGTAGTAAACGAAATCATACGATTGTTTCTTGACAAGGATGCCTTGATCCTGTATTTCGCTGACCATGGTGACGAAGCAAATGACTATCGACCACATGTCGGTCGTGACTTTAATCTAAATGCTGCTGGAGCTCCAGGATTGCATTGCCAACTTGATGTTCCTTTCTTAATTTACCTAACAGATAGTTGCTGTATTCTTCATCCAGAACTCGAACGACGTATCGCTCAATCAATTCACCATCCCTTTATGCTTGATGACTTGCCACACCTTCTTCTGGATATCTCCTGCATCCAAACCACTTGGTTCCAACCCTCGCGCAGTCTCATCAACGAAAAGTATAACTTTCAACGTCGCAGAATTATCAACGGCTACAGCACAACTTCACCTATAGATTACGACTCTGTTTGCAAGGCCTACGGCGACTGGAAAATTGGATATACAAAACAATAATGATGAAAGATAAATCATTCAACAAAATCTTGTTTTTTATTGGATTTCTAATCCTTTTCTTTTACTACGGGTTAATACATCCCCTTGTTCCCTTCGATACAGATGACTGGATGAACTTAACCATCACAAGGCCATTCTATCCTTCTTTGCATTGCTGGAATCCCACCAAGGTCTTTCCTGAGCTGTTGGAGCCTACGGTGGCCAAAATTGCAGTTCGATTTATTTTTCCTGTTATCGGAGACTATGTCAATGCACTTATAATGGCAAACGCGATTGTTATCTCTTTTTTCATAACAGTCTATCTGTATCTGATCCAAAAACTGCTGACTTCCAGGTTCAAACTCAGCCTTATCTGCAGCTTCTTCATTGTCGTGATTTTTGCATTACTGCATTTCTTTGTTCTAAAAACAAAACCGACAGGCAACGATTACTTATGGTATGCCGAAGACTGTAACTGCTATTATCACTACATCGTATCCAATCTGATTTGCTCCATTTTGGTACTTTGCTTGATGATATTCGACGTTAAAACTTTGATTAAAGGGTGGCATGCTATTGTTCTTGGTATCGTCTCCTATTTCGCTCTATTTTCCAATCTATATTCGACTGTTATTCTGATTGCTTACGTTGGAGCTACACTCCTTTATGACCTAGTCGCATCCAAGAAAAGTGAGGCTAGATGGATGAAAACATATATCCACCAGCATTCCTATTATCTGATTGTAATGCTTCTCTGGCTCGCTGTCCAAATGATCGAAGTGAATGGCATAAGGGCAAATTCTTATGGTCATATCAATGATTCTCTTAGCGAATATGTATTGTTGTCGATGCAAAATATTTTTGCAGTGCGATACAATGTTGTAGCCATCATCTTCATAATTGTTTCAATAGTTGGTGCTAAGACCTACGATTATTTAGCAGGTCTTCATGGGTTTTTACACATTGGAAAGCGGCAGGCTATCATCCTGATGGCTGCAGTCCTTTCACTTTTATATTTGACACTATTAAGCTCAAAGGTTAATCCCGAAAACCTAAAGAAAGGACAAGTTATCTTTTCTTGGGCGTTTTATCTTCTCCTAATGGCAATCCTTTGTCTTGGATATCTTTGTTCGAAGATGAAAGGAATTCGTTGTCTACTTCCTTTGGCCATCTTATTAGTCGTGTTCAATATTCAGGATATTAGATCAGAGTTTCTTGGCGTACAATGCCTATGGGGTACATCTGAATACGAATGCATCTCCACCAACCGAGATATCATTAATCAAGTTCGCTTTGCTGAGGCTTTGGGAAAGGATTCCGTTATTATCCATGTTCCCAAGTTTGATTTAAAAGACAACTGGCCTCTTGCTAGTGATTGCGGGTTTTCGATTGGAAATACTTTAAGCAAACATAAAATAATCCAACGAGATCTTAAGAGCTCTTTCTTTTTTGAATAATAATAATGTTTATGATAATCAAACGATTACAATCAAATTGGTTGTTTTACATAGCACTCTATATCTTTTTTGTCTATTTCTTTTCAAGCATTCATCCAATTGTTCCTTTTGATTGTGATGATTGGTTAAATTCGATCATAGAAAGGCCACCTTACCCATCACTAGATTATTGGAATCCGACCAAGGTATTCCCCGAACGATTTGAACCGTTTGTATCCTTACTCGCAGGATATTTAGTTGTGCCATTAAGTGACGACTACATTAGCGGCATGATTATTGGCCACGCATTAGTTGTTGCACTCTTTATTATATTATATTTATTTTCTGTACAACAATATATTGAATTCCGCTTTTCTCTATCCCTCACGACAATCCATACTCTAATAATTATCTTCATTCTATTTCATTTTCTTATACTCAGAACTACAACAGAATGCAACGAACATCTTTGGTATTCCAATGACTCAAATTGCTATTACCATTATATCATTCCCAATATGCTATGCGCTTGCTTGGTTCTTTGGCTGATACGGCACGATGTACGATCCGTGAGAAGTGGGCGTACCATTGCTGCACTAATAGTTCTGACTTATCTTGCACTATGCTCCAACCTTTATTCCGTAGTCATTCTCATAGCTTATATTGGAGCAGTTCTTTTGCTGGATTTAAAAACCACCAACCTAACCAGTTACATTCATCGCAATGCCCCTTATCTCATAGTTATCATCCTATGGGGTATTATTCAATTGATAGAATCCAACGGCAAAAGAGCCAATACCTATGGATTTTTACACCAATCTCTAATTCAAAGTTTGGCCGCGACCATCTATAACTTTCTAACAATCCGCTACAACCTCTGGTTCTTGTTAATTACTTTTCTTGCATTAATAAGTGACAAGTGGCATGAATACAAGCGACATCGTAGTTTTTTAGACATCGACCACCACGCAAAAATCATCCTTATTTCTCTTTGTTTGTCAACAACTTATCTGATTTTACTCAGTTCTCGCGTAAATCCTGGTTATATTCAACGAGGAGATGTCATTTTCGAGTTCGCATTCTTTTTCCTCCTGTTGGTGATTATTGCTATCGCCTATCTTTTCAAACACATCAAACACTTAAGATGGGCTGCCCCATTGCTCATTATATTCATGCTCTTCCAAATTAATACTCAAGGTAGAACATTCAAGGATGTCTGCGAGAAATATCCACCTAACCTACAAGGAAGCATCCTCTTGAACAATGAGTTTGTTCAGCAGATTCTTGATGCTGATGCTAATGGACAAGATTCCGTTGTCATCAATATTCCCAAATATCGAGATAGCGATAATTGGCCAATTTCTAATGTAGGAAATCAAAGCGAATATTACGGAATCGCCCTCTATAAACATAATATAACGAAACGTTTAATCAAGACAATATTTATCCCTTCTTACGAAATAGAATAATAACGACACTCAAATGGACAAGAAATTAGTAACAATATTGCTTCCCGCATATAATGAGGAAGCATCTTTCCCTATTATCGAGCGATGTATGAATCAGGTGCTCGAAGAGAATCCCAATTATAACTGGGAGTTTTTATTCATCAATGATGGTTCAAAGGACAATACACTGCAACAGATGATCAAATTCCACCAGCGTGACTCACATTACAGCTATATCGACCTTTCGCGCAACTATGGTAAGGAAGTTGCCATGATGGCAGGTTTCGATTACGCACGCGGGGATGCATTGATCATCATGGATTCCGACATGCAACATCCCGTCAGTGTTATCCCCGAGATGTTAAAGTATTGGGAAGAAGGTTACGACGATGTCTATGCCCAGCGCAAGACCAGCAAAGAGACCTGGTTCAAAAGGAAATCTTCACAATGGTACTACAAAATCCTTCAAAGCTTCACCCGAGTGCCAATCCAACAGAATACTGGTGACTTTAGATTATTGGATCGCAGTTGCATTTGTGCACTTCGCAGACTTCGCGAAACCGAACGCAATACGAAGGGTATGTATTCGTGGATTGGCTTCCACAAGAAAGGTATATGGTACGAGCAGAAGGAGCGTGAAGTGGGAGAAACGAAATGGAGTTTCATGTCCCTTCTCGGTCTTGCCGTCAATGGTATCATGTCCTATACCATAGCACCACTAAGATTGTCAACAATGCTCGGTCTTTTAATTTCGATGATAGCTTTCTTCTATTTGATTTACATTCTTTTCACAACGTTACTCTTCGGAGATCCAGTTGCAGGTTATCCTACAATCATGGTAACAATGTTATTCCTAGGTGGTGTACAGTTGTTATCGCTTGGAATCATTGGAGAATATTTGGGAAAGGTCTTCAATGAAACAAAAGGACGTCCTGGCTATTTCATAAATAGTTACAATGGCGAAAGAGATGTCAACAAGGAAATATTACATTCGCTTTAAGTATTTGAGATCATAATTAACAAATTTATTATACATTAATTAAACTCATGATTAAAAATAAACAATATTCTTTTTACTTTTATTATTGTTTTTTGTTCGCTATTTTCTTTATCTTTTTCTCTCAAGTACACCCCCTTTTACCCTTTGACAATGATGACTGGAAATATGCGGGTCTTGCAAGAGTGCCCTATCCAACATTCAGCACTTGGAATCCGACGAAAATATTGCCTGAATGTCTCCAACCCTTAGCAGGACTAATTGCCGCTTATTTCGTCACCCCAATCTTAGGAGATTATATCACCGCTTTGGTTATTACTCATTCCGTTGTTATTTCTTTATTTATCATTATATACTTTTACTCAATTCAAAAACTTCTATCATGGAAATTTAATATTAGCCCATATTCCGGATTCTGCATTATTTCTGTTTTGATTCTTTTACATTTCATTGTACTGAAAACTCGACCATCAAATAACGACCACTTGTTTTATAGTCCAGACGTTAATTGCTATTATAACTATATCGTACCCAATATGCTTTGTGCTAGCGTAACGATGTGGTTGATGCGTTATAATTTCAAAGACATTAAGAGCAACACGATACGATGCGGCTTTTGTTTTATGACATTCTTGGCCCTTTTCTCTAATCTTTTTTCTACAATTATTCTCTCTGCATTTATAGGTGCAAAACTATTGTTAGAACTCTTTGAATGCAATAAGAAAGAGTGTGGATGGTTAAAAAAATATATAAATAATAATACATACTTTCTAATCATTATCTTTATTTGGTTAATTGTTCAGTTATTTGAAGCTAATGGCAGTAGAGCCTCGGCATATGGTGCTATGCTACTTCCTTTTAGTGAATCGTTAAAATTGGCCATAGATTTTTTTGTTTCATCATATTATAACAAATGGTTTTTAGCATTTACAATTTTTGTTATTCTAGGGGCAAAAACTTACAATTATTTCAAAGAAAAGCACAAAATTTACCACATCGGGAAATTATCAAGTATTACTGTTCTTGCTTTATTCCTAACTATTATTTATTTAATTCTATTAAGTTCACAAGTATTCCCACAATACCTACTAAGAAGCGAAGTGATGTTCACTTACTTCTTTTTTTACTTGTTAATTGTTGCCCTCTGTTTGGGTTATTTGACTTCAAAAATTAATATTATCAAAATTTTTTATCCTTTCTTAATTTTCTTCTTTTTCTTTTTGCTTAATGTCAATGAAAATACGTTTATTGATTTGCAATATCCTTATGGAACCAATATACAGACATGTGAAAAATTTGACAGAGACGTCATCAATCAAGTAAAAACGGCTGATTTATTAGGCAAAGATTCTGTGATTATTTACGTACACAATTATAACAACAATTCCAACTGGCCACTAATTCTAAACCAGGGGAAATATGTTGGAATAACATTGTATAAACATGGCATTATAAAAAGAAATATCGTAACCATTTTTGAACAAATGCCTGCAGAACTTGATACAAAAAAAGAATGACGGATACTTTTTTCACCACCATTGTTCTTAGCCAAAGTTCTATATTTGTGGTCCAATTCTAAATCGCAAATTGGACCGTTACGATAAAAGCATACAGATTCTTTACACCAAAACTGTATGCCACAACTGAAGCATACAGTTTTCGCAGACCAAATATGTATGCCGCAACCGAAGCATACAGTTTTCGCAGACCAAATCTGTATGCCGCAACCAGAGCATACAGTTTTCGCAGACCAAATATGTATGCCGCAACCAGAGCATACAGTTTTCGCAGACCAAATATGTATGCCGCAACCGGAGAATACAGATTTCGTAGACCAAATATGTATGCCGCAATCGGAGAATACAGTTTTCGTAGACCAAATCTGTATGCCGCAACCGGAGTATACAGTTTTCGCAGACCAAATCTGTATGCTGCAATCGGAGAATACAGTTTTCGCAGATCAAATATGTATGCCGCAATTTGAGATTACACTTTTGAATCAAACATGAACTCCAAGAAAAGGATTCCTTATTTTGATGTGGCAAAAGGCGTGCTCATTTGCCTTGTCATTATCTCACATATTTATTTGGAAACGCTCACTGTTGCCAAAATACCAAATAGCACTTTTGTATGGATGAGAAGTTGGCAATGGATACACGTTTCTTTTTTCATGCCTGCTTTCTTCATTATTACGGGGCTTTGCTCAAACTTTGAGAAGGAATTCAAACCTTTTTTTATCAGCAATGTTCGCACCATCCTAATTCCTGCCATTGTATTTGACTTGCTTTTCTTTACGATACCCAACTTGTTTATGGGACAAGATTCCTGGGAAATTGTTATGGGTGGCTTTGTTATGCGGGCATTAGGTTTTGGTGGTGTTTATTGGTTCTTACCTTGCCTTTTCCTTTCAAAACTTATTTACTGGACGCTTCACAAATACACCAATAAATTAATTTACTGGATTATTCTAATAGCATTGGTTGCTCTTGGTTTTATACTGCATTATTTCAAACTTTATCCACAAAAATGGTGGTATTTGAACCAAGTTTTCGATCTGACCATATTTTTAGGAATAGGACAATATTTGAATAAAGATACCATTGACCGCAATCTCTTTTACCGCTTCGGAACTTTTATATTCTTGATTATTATAATAATCTTCTTGTTTATTAAACTGCCAATGCCATCAATTCTTTACACTTATAAAATTCAAGAATGGTGGCAATTACCCGTGCATTTTCTTGTTTCAATCGGAGGAACAGCAGCTCTGTTATGGATATGCCAAACCATCAATAGTAACACTTTCCTCGAATACCTTGGTCGAGGCACTATTGTTATTTATGGAGTTCATCAATTCTTTCTAAAGATTTTTTTAAAGTTTATTGAGCCTTTAGTCGCCAATCAAGGGATCATAATTTCTATAATTATGTTCTTTGTTATCTTTTTCTGCACAGTTGGTTTCTGTGTCCTCTTCATAAAGGCATTTAATTCTAAATATCTTAAACCAATTATTGGCAAATAATAAAAATGCTACATTTCTACATCATTATCCTTCTGCTCTCATTATATGGCATTTCGTTCGTAAAATCAGGTTTTAATCAGGATTATATAGGCAAGGAACAGTGCAATGCCATCAAAGGAATATTCATATTGGTTGTCTTTATTCGTCACATTTGGCCATATCTTCGTGATTTTGGTTATGATTTCTCTTCTCTTGGTGACGGCATCTTCATGAAGATAGATCGCTGTATGGGCCAACTCATTGTCGTAGCCTTCCTTTTTTATTCGGGCTATGGAGTGATGGAATCGATTAAGTATAAAGGTAAACAATATATTGACGACATGCCAAGAAGGCGAATCTTTAATACGCTCATTAATTTCGATGTTGCTGTATTGGCTTTTCTTCTCCTTGATATTATACTTGGCATCGATTTAGATCCAATTACAACCCTTCTTGCATTCACGAGTTGGACTTCGATCGGCAATAGTAATTGGTACATTTTCGTCATTCTCGTATGTTATTTGTGCACATGGGTAGGGTTTAAACTTGGCAAAGGGTGGATGACATTTTTCCTTTTAGTTATCGCTTATATAATTCTTTTTAATACGAAATCTAACCTTGTTTGGTACAACACTATTTTTTCATTCGCCTCAGGTCTCTTTTATTCTCAATATAAAATGCAGATTGAAACCTTTGTACAACAATGGTATTGGTTTGTCTTGCCCATTTGCATTTTAGTCTTCTTTGCCGTCTATTCTCAAAATTATGCCTTCTATGGATTGAAGGATAATCTATCGTCTATACTATTCGCACTTTCTATTGTTGTTGTATCAATGAAGATAAAGGTTGGCAATAAAGCTCTTATTTGGTGTGGCACGAAACTATTTCCCCTCTACATTTACCAACGTATCCCTATGTTTTTCTTATCAGAGGTTGATGGAGGGGCATTCATTTCTCGACATCCTTTTGCATACGTTTGGGCTTGTCTTTTAATTACAATTACAATTGCTTTTTTGTATCGTCCTTTGTCAATTCCACATCTTGAAAAAACACGTCCTTAAATAAACTGTTTATATCACATCAAGCAAAACAGTGGACTTTACAATGTGTAGAGTCCACTGTTTTTGCTTTCTCTAACAAATAAAAATACTCTTCTCTCATCCAAAAAAACTTTTTCCTTTACTTTTCTTCCGTAGAATTTTGTTTTTTGTTGAAAAAAAAGTAAATTTGCAGCGCTTATTATGCTTGTGTGCGTAGGTTGTTACAATATTGTGGCGACCTTTAGCGAAGCTATAGGTAACGATTTATTATTATGACTAAACCATTACGTGTATTGTTCTTCATCGACCGCCTTCGTTTAGGTGGAATACAGATGCTGGCTTACGATATTCTTCGAAACAACAATCCTTCGTTAATGGATATTGAGATACTCAATCTGGACGATGGACAAGAATATCCTTTGACCAAAACTTTGAAGGATATGGGCGTCACAATTCATCAGCTAAAAGGCGCATGGTTGAGGACACCCCTTGATTATCCTCACTACTTCAAATCAGTCGACCGCTTTTTCGAGCAACACCACAACTATGACGTGGTGCACATGCATTCCAGTTCGAAAAACTACTATATCCTCAAATGTGCTGCAAAATGGGGCATTCCTGTTCGCGTTGCACATTCACATAATACAGGATTCCAGTCGCGCAATCCTCTCGTTATCGCTTACGGCAATCTGCTCAAAAAGCCCATGCGCCATTACGCTACTCACTGGGTTGGATGCTCAAAGTTGGCCTGCGAATGGCTCTTTGGCAAAGGAAGTGTCGAGCGAGGTGAAGCACGCGTCATACTCAACGGTATCGATAGTACATTATTTGTCTATAACGAAAGTGTGCGCAAGGAGTTGCGTCAGGAGATGGGTATCGATGACAAGTTCGTCCTTGGTCATGTAGGTCGTTTTGTCAACCAAAAGAACCACACATTCCTACTCGACATCTTTGCCGAGGTCTGCAAACGACGCGACGATGCTGTGCTTTTGCTCATCGGCATAGGAGAACTGATGGATGCTATGAAAGAAAAGGCTGCCAATCTGGGCATTGCTGACAAGGTCCGTTTCATAGGTTTCCGCGATGACCGTAACCGTTTCATGCAAGCCATGGATTCTTTTATCTTCCCTTCACTCTATGAGGGTCTCAGTGTTGTATTGGTTGAAGCTCAAGCTTCTGGATTGCCAGTATATGCAAGTGATAGCACAACTACTGAAACAAAATACTCTCCTTATATGAAGTTCCTATCTTTGGAACTTCCCGCATCCGAATGGGCAAGGGTAATTCTTGATGTTGGTTGTATTGAACGCAAAGATATGACCGATATTATCAAAGGGGCAGGATTTGAAATTAGTTCAATGATCAATAATCTTTATCATCTTTACGTTTCAAAATGAAAGTGATGCACATTGGGCAGATGATTGGAGGTTTGGATGTTTACATCCGAAATTCAATTACATGTGCAAGCGGAAAACATAAATATACCATAATTCATGGTAAGGACGATGGATGTTATCCTATCTATTGTAATGGTGAGAAGGTTAAAACCTACCCAATTTCCCTTCAGCGTAAAATTTCTTTGAAAAAAGATTTAAGTGCGATATGGGATGCTGTTACTATCATTAAAAAAGAAAAACCTGATGTTATCCATTGTCATAGTGCAAAGGGCGGAATGATAGGCCGTATCGCAGGGTTTATCACAGGAACACCAACTCTTTACACAGCTCATGCCTTCTCTTTTCTCAGTTCTGGAAACAAATTAGCGCGTTTCATTTACAAGATGATGGAGAGATGCACACGTTTTAACGCCTATCTCCTTGCCTGTTCTGAGACTGAAAGATCTTTAGGTCTTCAGACTATTGGGTATAATAAGAAAAAAGCACTTGTGTGGCGCAATGCAGTTCCTGAACCAATTTTAAAAGAGGAAGAAGTTTCCTTGCATATACCTTCTCATCCATATCTTTGCTATATTGGCAGACCCTCATACCAAAAAAATCCACTTTTCGTGGTAGACATGTTTGCAAAAGTTCATTCTGTTTTACCAGACATTCGCTTTTATTTACTTGGTGTGGGATATCACTCTCCCGATTTAGAATCGATGCAAAAAGCTATTCGAAAATTACATCTGGAAAGTTATTTCTTCATGATGCCCTGGGTGAATCATAATGATGCAATGGCTTTTGTTAAACATTCTATTTTCTATGTCTCTGTATCTCGTTATGAAGGACTCCCTCTTTCGGTAATAGAGGCTATGGCATTGGGTAAATGCATCGTTGCTAGTGATGTTGTTGGTAATCAAGATTGTGTTTGGGACAAGGTAAATGGTCGTCTTCTTAGCCTCAATGCTGATTTTTTTGCTAACGAAATATGTAAGCTTATCGGTGATCCATTAACTGTTGATAAGATGGGTAAAGAGAGCCGTCGCATTTTTGAAGAAGAGTTTCGTATCGAAAAAAGAATTCATCTCCTCGAGGATATTTATCAAACAATCGGCAATAAATGATACGCATTGTCAAAACTTTAAGACAACTTCATTTAAACAAATTATTTTATTATATTTTGTCTCCATTGTTTCATAATCATATTGATTATACAAAAGAATCTATCGAGCAAAGTATTCATTATCTGGAAAACTTTTCAGAGAATAAAGGAAGTTCTGCCATCTGTAACAATTTAATAGATTATAACCCCTTTTTTGACCTTCAAATAATCATTCCCGCTTATAATGTAGAAGAATATATAGAACAATGTATTGACTCAATTTTAAATCAAAAAACAACATTCAAATATCTTATTTGTATTATCAATGATGGTTCAACCGATAATACACGAGAACTTTTGAAAAAATATGAGTCACTTGAAAACATTCTGATTATTGATCAAAAAAACAGAGGTTTTTCTGGAGCTAGAAATACTGGACTTGCACACATTAAGGCTAAATATATAATGTTTGTTGATTCTGATGATTATCTTGAATCGACGAACAGTATTCAGAAATTATTGGAATGTGCATTCCGGGAAGATGCTGATATTGTAGAAGGAGGCTATAGATTATTTTATAAAGACATAACCCTAAAAAGACTCGTTCATAATAATACAGTTGGAACGTCTGCTTCCCTATATGGCTTCCCGTGGGGAAAAGTTTATAAAGCTAAGTTATGGCAAAATATTCATTTCCCTGAAAATTATTGGTTTGAAGACACCGTTAATTCCTTTTTGATTTTTCCAAAAGCTCAAAAAAAAGCTAATATCAAAGATGTTATATATTCATATAGAAAAAATCCAAAGGGTATCAGTGTTTCTTCACACAAAAAGAATCGCAACATTGACAGTCTTTGGATTACCAAACAACTTCTTGAAGACAACAGAAAGATTCAGGCTTTAGATGAAGAACAAGCTCTTGCCTGTTTCCTTGGTCAAATTTCAGTAAATCAAAGAAGAATTGAAACCATAGAAAGAAATGACATTAGTAAAGCTGTATTTGTTATAAATAAAGCAATTATAGAAGATTATTTTCCTAATTTCAACATAAACAAAATCAACAAAAGAGAACAAGTTATTCTTACATCTTTGATTAAAAACGATTATTCGGCATTTCGACTCGCCTCTCTTCTGTTGTAATCTCCAAAATGAGCAAATTCAACTACTCCATCATCATTCCCCACTACAACATCCCCGATCTCCTCATACGATGCTTGAAGAGCATTCCTGTGCGAGAGGATATCCAGGTGATAGTAATTGATGATTGTAGTCCTGATGCCAAACGTTATCTGAAGGACTATCCCGAACTCTCTCGTCCATATCTCGAATACTACAGCACCCCTCAAGGTGGAAGTGCTGGACGTGCTCGCAACGTGGGATTGGATCACGCCAAAGGAACGTGGCTCATTTTCCTCGATGCCGATGATCTGCTCACCGACGATGCTGAACAGATTCTTGATGAGACCATCAATCGTCCCGAAGACATCATTTTCTACAATACAACTTGCGTGATGAGCGATGATCTCAGCAAAGCATCAGACCGCAATTTCTATGGCCATTATTTCGAAGAATATGCAGAAACACATGACGATCGGTATTTCAGATATAGTTTCCATTCTCTTTGGGGGAAAGTTATCAAGCGGAATTTGGTAGAGACTCACAAGGTTAGATTTGATGAAATACGCTACTCCAATGACACCTATTTTGCTTTGGTCACTGGTCATTTTGCACAGCAAATAGCAGTCATCGACAAGCCGTTTTTTATCGTTACCGAAAGGGAAGGCTCGCTAGCTTCAAGCCAATTTGGAACTAAGAAAATCTCTCTCGAAGAATGTCAAACAAGATTTGACGTAGCCCTTCGGACCAGGTTATTACGTGATGAATGGGGTGTCAAAGTCTTTTCTTTTCAGATATTTGAACTTGGTGAAAAGATGCGGCATCTTTATCCATGGGCATATGTAAAACTGTTAGTCAGATTGCTTTTCACACACCCTTACTATGCATACCGTTTGATACGATGGGCATCTGGCCGCATCTATCATAATCTTCCTTTTGTAGAAGAAAAGAAAAAATAAATCCATTTAATTAGGACATCAAAGAAACTGTTTGATTTTACGTCGCTTTTCTCTAGAGTTCAATACATAATAGGAAATAGCGTTTTCCAATCATTTACATGAAAGATAATAATCTTAAAAGAAAGACTGTTAAGGGTCTATATTGGACATCTCTTAGTAAGTTTTCTGATTATGGTATCCAATTTGTAATTGGAATTGTAATGGCAAGATTGTTGTCACCCGATGATTATGGAATTGCTGCTCTACCCGCCGTATTTATTTCTGTTGCTGGTGTTTTCATTGATAGTGGTTTTGCGAATGCAATGATTCGAAAACCAGAACTAAAAGAAAAAGATTTATCCACTGCTTTCTATTATAGTATTTTTGTTGGTATCGTTTGTTATCTAATTATTTACTTTTCATCGCCTTTTATTGCAAGTTTTTATAATACTCCGGTATTAGAAAACTTAATGAGAGTAACTGCATTGAATTTCTTAATAGGGCCATTATCAACACCTCAATATATATTATTAAAAAGAAATCTTGATTTTAAAACACCTACTATAATTAGTTTTGTTTCCAAAATAATCATGGGTTTGGTTGGCATTATTATAGCTTATTCTGGATATGGCGTATGGGCTTTAATTTTGTCAAATCTTGTTTCTTCTGTTTTAAATTTAATACTTTGTTGGTCTGTCGTAAAATGGAAACCTCAAACTGGATGGTCTTCAGAATCTTTCCAATATCTTTGGAATTATGGAAACAAAC
>Ga0326511_10002043_pt1 | contig 16577 bp, 19 predicted proteins | sample 0_2496_0518_D_FD_203701 | JGI IMG/M metagenome (GOLD analysis project Ga0326511, IMG submission 203701) | Bovine rumen microbial communities from UC Davis, California, United States - 0_2496_0518 | ecosystem: Host-associated > Mammals > Digestive system > Stomach > Rumen | place: USA...
CTTGAGGTAATCGAGGATGCAAACGTAACTCAGGGCAAGGGTATCTTTACAATGGCCGGTCTTTACACCATGGGCTTCCAGGGCGTGAAGGTTGACGAATACAAAGAGACCAAGGCTATTGAGGACGCAGACCTTGTAATCGCTAAGGTTTACGGAAACGGCCGTGCTGTTGATGATGACGCTGCAGTCGTATTCAACATCACTAAGCTTGAGGAGTACGTTCCTACTGTCATTAACCAGGCAGCTGGAGAATAATAACCGGAGGGCGGCATCATGACGAACGAACAGAGAACGGCATTGATCGCCGACATAAGAACAGATTTCCAGATTCCGCCTTATCAGTCAGACGACACGATCGGACGGGCTATAGACAAGTGCTATGCCCGTCTGAAATTCCTAATGGGAAGTGATTTTAATGTTGAGAGTGACTTACAGGGCAAGGAGCTTCTGGAAAATGCGGTTTATTATGAGCTTTATCATCGTTATGAAGAGTTTGAACCAGCCTGGCAGGCTAATATCTTAAGCTGGCAGCTTGGCGGGGAGGTGGCATCCGAATGAACTTAGGAAAAGCACAGATCATGCCGACCTACAATGACGGATGTTTTACTCTCTACGATATCGTTGACATTCCGGACCAGGAAGCACCTGATTTTCCTGTAAGGATGATCCATGCAAGGGATATCGGCCCCATCGGTTACCGCGAGATGGCAATCTATGACCGCACCAGGCTTACCTTTCAGCAGGTCGATACAGAACTGACCAAGAAGGTCGCTATCCCGCAGTGGGACGGCGTCACTTCTGACTGCGTCTGCATCATCAATGGGGTCCAGCACAAGGTCTTCAATGCGGCTCATGTAATCAGTTACCAGGGTTACCCCGAGACAGAGCTGACTCTTGTCAGTCCGGAAGTGCAATATGAGGTGGTAGAATGACAAAACAGGAATTAAGTACAATGCTCCACTCTCTGCATATCCCGGTCGGAGAGGGTGAACAGTTCATCGAATCGAAGGAAGCCATGCCCAAGATAGCCTACTGGGATTATATCTGGGAGGATAATATGGCATCCGGGGATGATTATGAAGAACTGGTCACCTACCAGATCTCTTTCGTTGCAAAACGTCCCAGGGACCGTGCACTGATTGCACTGAAGGAAGCCCTGAATGCAGCGGGACTTCATCCGACGATTTATCACGAATATGTCAAGTCTGAGAACGCACCCGGATATTTCCACAGCTATTTCAGCATTGATGTGACCGAGGTGATCACGGATGGCACTGAATAACGAGGCGTCTTTCAGAGAGCTGGATGACATCTTTAAAGAGTACGCAAAAAAGGCAGACAACCTGAGCGAAGTCCTGCAAACGGGAGCGGATGCTTTCGTCAAGGACCTGAAGTCACTGCCTTCTCCCAGATCGAACATCCACAAAGCCGGTTATACTCACATGATTGATACATTCACCAGTAAACCGGAGGACGAGGAAGTCCTGGTCGGATGGGGCAAGTACTACGGCCGCATGGTAGAGTCTGGAACGAAGAAGATGGTGGCAAGGCCGCATTTTTATCCGTTGTTTAAACGGAATAAGGATAGATATTTCAACTTAATGATAACTAAATTCCATGGAGGTAGATAACATGGCAATTAACAAACAGCACCCGGCAGTCAGACACACCGTCGGTTCTCAGTACATCTGCATGAATACCATGTCCGCAGATAACGAGTGGACAGAGAATTTTGCAGCAGATGTTACTGAACTTCCTACTGTTGTGGATGTGGAGATCAGCGACGAATCTGACGCATATGAAGTATACGCATCCGGAGCAATGTATGACTCTGACGCACCTGTGACATCGCAGGAAATCAGCGAGACGAACGTAGCCTTCCCGGCCATCCTTCTTTCCACGCTTCGTGGTGAAGTCGTAGACGGTGGAGTTGTACAGGGCGGCGGTTATGGAATCCGTCCGTACTTTGCATATGGCTGCGTGATCATTAATAAGGACGGAACAAAAGAATACCGCTGGTATCCGAAATGCAAACTTACAGAAAACAGTGATCGTGCGGAGACTTCTGAAGCTTCCCACAAGGACCAGAACGGCACTGTAACGATCCGTGCTTATGGCTATGATGATGATGGACATACCTACATCAAGGCCCTGACAAGTGAAACAGCTATGGCAGACCTGACAGCGGCTCAGTTCTTTGCGGCACCGCTGCTTACCATCGCTGCAGTAAAAGCCCTGGTTCAGTAAGAGGATAATATATGGGAATGACAGATATGGGAGAGGTGCAAGCCTCTCCTAAATTTATTATTAGGAATTTAAAATCAAAAGACGTCTGGCAGATGGTGAGGATCATCCGTAAGCTGGGTATTTCCAATCTGAGAGATTCTGTCCCTAAAGACATCCTTCAGAAAGCTTTCGCGACAACTCCGACGATGATGGCGGAGGATGGTTCGATCGTACCGCTGCCCAGAGAAAAATGGACAGAGGCTCAGATCGATGCGGAAACGGAAATGCTCCTTGCAGAAGATGAGCTCCTTTGGGCTCTTCTCGGTATCCTTATCGACAATATCGGAGGATGCGAGAATGAGGTCAACCAGCTTCTGGCTAATGGCATTGGGGTTCCTGTGGCGGAGATCGCGGAGATGGACGCCAATGACTATGTGGAGCTGATCGCCCAGTACATGAGCCGGGAGGGCTTTAAGGATTTTTTTATGCGGGCCTGGAAGTTGTTTCAGAGGACATCTCCTTCCAGGAGTGCCTCTGGCGACGTTATCCGTGCCTTAACGAAGTGATAGAATCCCAGCTTTTACAGGAAACATTATGGCCTTTTCTTAAATCCGTAAAGAAGGCCGTTCAGGAAGATAAACTGTGGGATTTATATCTCCATAGCATGATCGATAAATCATATAACGCATGGAAAGAGGAGGTGTTAAGAAATGGCTGATGATCTGAAGCGAGTCGGTTTGAAGTTTACGGCAGACGGTGCCAGGGATTTTAAAACAGAATTAAAAGAATGTACCGCTGCCACAAAAGAGAATTATTCCGAGCTGAAGCTTGCCCAGTCTCAGTACGATAAGAACACCACCGCTACTGATAAGTTAAAAGACCGGCAGGAATATCTCACGAAGCAGACGGAGGTATACAAGGATAAGATAAAGATCTTAAATACCCAGCTGAAGGAGATGGAGTCTGCCGAAAATAAAGATGAGGCTGCCATCTCCAAGAAGAAGGCCCAGGTCAACCAGGCCAAAGCCAAGCTTAATGAATATGAGGCCAGCCTTAAAGATGTTAATAAGCAGCTTGAAACTGGCGCTGCCAAAATGAAGGAGTGGGGAGAAAAGCTGGAGACTGCCGGTGGCAAGATGAAGTCGATCGGCGATGGCATGACCACTCATGTTACTGCCCCACTTGCGGTAGGCGCAGCAGGTGCTGTGACTGCGTTCAATGAAGTTGATAACGCCATGGATATCATCGTCCAGAAGACTGGAGCAACGGGTGAATCCCTGGAATCAATGAAAGAGATCGCCAAGGGTATCGCAACCACGATACCGGTAAGTTTTGAGGAAGCCGGAACGGCAGTTGGTGAGGTTAATACCCGTTTCGGTTCTACTGGTGAAGAACTGGAGAAACTTTCCACCAGATTCCTTGAATTTGCCAAGCTTAATAATACGGATGTTTCATCTTCCATCGATTCTACGCAGAAAGCCCTTAGTGCTTTCGGCCTGGATGCAAGCTCCGCAGGAGAGCTTCTTGACGTCCTGAACCGGACCGGTCAGAATACCGGCGTCTCTATGGAATCATTGCTTGAAGGACTTGTCCAGAACGGAACGGCTTTCCAGGAGATGGGCCTGAGCATTGAGCAGTCTACAGTATTCATGGGCCAGCTGGAGAAGTCAGGTGCCAATTCTGAGACGGTAATGAACGGTCTGAGAAAGGCATTAAAGAATGCTACTGAACAGGGCATTCCGATGAACGAGGCCCTTGCCAATCTTCAGGATACTATCAAGAATGGCAAAGATGGAGTTGACGGTCTGACGGCCGCTTATGACCTTTTCGGAAAATCCGGTGACCAGATTTATGGCGCAGTTAAAAACGGTACCATTGATTTTAATGACCTGGCTAACGCCCAGGATATCCTTAAGGATTCCACCGATTCTGTGAGCAAAACTTACAAGGATACTCTGGATCCCCTGGATGAAGTCAAGACGGCCATGAACGATGCCAAGATAATTGGTGCTGACATCGTGCAGACCGCTGCCCCAATGCTCAAGACAGCATTGGAGGCGCTTCGGGATGTCCTGAAAGATATAAAAAGCTGGTGGGGCGGTCTTACCGAGGAGCAGCAGAAGAACATCATTAAGATGGCTGGTATTGCTGCAGCGGCTGGTCCGGTTCTGTCTGTGCTTGGAAGCCTGGTGACGGTTATAGGCGGATTGATGACAGCGGGAAGCGCACTGCTTCCTATCTTGGGAGCAACCGCATTTACCATAGGAGGGATTGCGGTACCCGTAATAGCCGTGGTTGCCGTTATAGGCGGCCTGATCGCGGCGCTCGTAGCTGTTGCGACCCATTGGAAGCAAATCCAGGAGGCAGCAGGCAAATTCGTCCAAGGAGTCAAAGAAAAATGGGAAGGCTTTAAGCAGTCAACCAAGGAAACCGTAGAAAACACGGTGAAGAAGTGGAATCAGTGGAAGCAGGATGTCGGGAAGAAGATTTCCGATACGGTCAAAACCGCCAAAGAGAAGTTTGAATCCATGAAGAAAAATGCCGGAGAGGCATTTGAAAACATCAAGAGAGGTGCTGGCGAAAAGCTTGGCCAGGCAAAGCAGGCAGCGGAAACAGCTTTTGGCATGATCAAGACTGCGGCTGGTGAAAAACTCGGCCAGGCAAGGACAACAGCAAGCACTATCTTCGAAAGAATAAAAGGCCTTGCAAAATTCAGCTGGAACCTTCCGAAACTTGGAGTTAATGCAATAAGCGGAATTGTCGATTTCGTCAGAGGCATTGTCAACAAGCTGAAGGGTGTATTCAACTTCCACTGGTCTCTGCCAAAATTCAAACTGCCGCATCCGAAGGTGACAGGAAAGTTCTCCCTGAACCCGCCATCGGTACCGCACTTCTCCATTGAGTGGTACAAGGATGCCTACCAGCGGGCGGCCTATTATACCAGTCCGACCGTAAGGCCAGACGGCAGGGGATTCGGAGACAGGCAGGGCGGAGAGTTCGCAGTCGGCGAGAAACACCTGCGTGATGTGATCCGAGAGGAAACTTACAACCCCGTGACTGTGACCTATGGAGACGTCAACATTAATGTTTATGCGACTCCTGGCCAGAACGTGCGAGAACTGGCCGATGAGGTATCCAAACGACTGGCCACAATCTATGAGAGAGAAAGGGCGGTATGGACATGATGGAATTTTTTGTCTATAACGGGAAATCATCCCGTGAATTCAATGTCGTGATCAATGAACATACCGGCTATAATGCTCCGGAGAGGGACTGTGAAATCATTGAGATCCCTGGGATGAACGGGGACCTGACATTAGATAATGGCAGGTATAAGAATATCTCTGTCACTTACAAATGCGGAATCAGCTATAAATTTGCTGATCAGATCTCCGCACTGAAGGGATGGCTTTACTCCAATATTGGCTACCATCGACTGGAAGACTCTTTTGAACCGGATTACTTCCGGATGGCAAGAGTCGCAGACACGATGGAACCAACTGCCTATGCAAGAGCCAGGGCGGGACAGTTTGATATCCAGTTCGACTGCAAACCGCAGAGATTCCTGAAGTCAGGAGAAGAGGTGCATACCTTCACTGCCGCCGGGAAGATAATCAACCCGACGCATTATAATGCACTTCCTTTACTCAGGGTGTACGGTACGGGCAGTTTCGGCATCGGATCCACCACGATCACGATCAACACGGCCGATACTTATACGGACATTGATTGTGCAATCCAGGATGCCTACAAAGGTGCGGTAAATTGTAATGGCAATATCACATTAAACAGTGGTGACTTCCCGGTGCTGAAGCCCGGTGAAAACGGCATTTCCCTGTCAGGTATCACTAAGATTGAGCTGACTCCGAGGTGGTGGTCGATATGATTCCTATTCTTTATCCATCAAACGAAACGAACTTTACTTCGAACGGCCTCGGACGGCTTCCGGATGCTACTGAGTGCGTAGTAACGGAAGAGAGGAACGGTGCTTATGAGCTCCGGATGATGTACCCGACAGACGGTCTGCATTTTTCTGATATCCAGATAAGCAGGTTCATTTATGCGGTGCCTGCAGACGGCAAGGGAAAGCAGCCCTTCCGCATCTATTCCATCAGCAAACCTCTTGACGGCATCGTGGAGATCAATGCGGAACACATAAGCTATCAGCTGTCGCATATCCCGGTATCTCCGTTTGAAGCGGGGTCACTGGCCGCTGCCCTTGTTGGTCTGAAGGATAATGCAGCGGAAGACTGTCCGTTCACCTTCTGGACGGACAAGACCGTCACGGGGAATTTCAAGGTGACCGAACCTGTATCGCTCCGATCGAGACTGGGCGGTGTTGAGGGCAGCCTCTTGGATGTTTACGGCACGGGCGAATATGAGTTCGACCGCTATACGGTCAAGCTCCATCTCCACCGGGGAACCGATAACAGAGTAACCCTGAGATATGGCAAGAATATCACTGACATTAAGCAGGAAGAAAATATTGCCAACACCTATACGGGAGTCATGCCTTACTGGAAGGGGACCGGAGATAATAATTCCGAGGTTGTCATAACACTGACGGAAAAAGTGCTGCATTCCGCAAACGCTGCGAATTTCCCTTACCAGAGGACCATTCCTCTTGACATGTCATCCAATTTTGAGTCACAGCCGACGGAAGCACAGCTCCGGGCAGCGGCCCAGAATTATATGACTGCCAATAATATCGGAGTCCCGTCTGTTTCCATCGACGTCTCTTTCATCGCACTGTGGCAGACGGAAGAGTACAAGGATGTGGCCAACCTGGAACGGGTCAATTTGTGTGATACTGTGACAGTGGAGTTTCCCGCCTTGGGTGTTTCGGCTCAGGCAAAGGTGGTTAAGACGGAATACGATGTGTTGAGAGACCGATACCAGAGCCTGGAGCTTGGAGACGCCAAGACGAATTTCACGCAGACACTTTCTGCTGAAATAAGTAGCAACACTTCAATTGTTAAACAGCTTCCGACTAAAAGTTATATGCAGAAAGCTGTTGACCATGCTACGGAACTAATTACTGGTGGCCTTGGTGGTCATGTGATAATGAAGACCAATGCTGATGGCGAACCGGAAGAGATTCTGATCATGGATACGGATGATGTGAACACTGCAGTGAACGTGATCCGAATCAACCAGGCAGGAATCGGCTTTTCCACTGATGGTTATGACGGCCCATTCAGCACTGCCTGGACCATAGACGGTCATTTCGTTGCTGACTTTATTGATACCGGCAACCTTAATGCGGGGTTAATCACTACCGGAGTATTAAAAGATTCCGGAGAAAACTTCCTGCTGGACCTGGCAACCGGGCAGATGACCATGAAGAAGGGTTCGATCGACATTGGTAACGGTATTTTTAAAGTAACAACAGGAGGTGCCTTAACAGCTACAAATGCCTCTCTGAAAGGTGATTTGACCACCGAGAATTCATCTGGGCAAAAAGCCATATTGTCATCGGCTAATCTTACCTATTCCAAAGATAATACGACAGTTGCTGAATTGTTTTGCCAGACAACTGGAACTTCAGATTATCAAGGGCTCCAGATCAATGTGCATGAAAATAATCTCATATTTGCAATGCGTTATGGGGCTGGTGATGTGTATGTCGCAAAACAGAATGCAAATGGCACATGGGGACGATATTTTGTCGTTAAGTCAAATTTATATCAGGATATAGCGGTAAAAAGCCTACGTGCCGGTGCCGAAACAATAATCTTTACATTAAATGGCGATGTAGATGTTTCAGTGCAATATACGTCATCCGATGAAAGACTGAAGAAGAATATTAAAGATTCGACTATAGATGCCCTGTCGATGATCAACGCTATTGAACATAAGAGTTTTGATTTTCGCAAGCACGAAAAACACAGGGAGAATGGTTACATTGCCCAGCAGCTTGAAGGAATCAGTAAGGAGTTCGTAACAGATGTTAAACAGAGCAACGGATCAACATTAAAGCAGGTCAACACGTTTGAGCTATTGGCGTGTGCAACTAAGGCCATCCAGGAATTGTCTGCGCAAGTGGATTCCCTGGAGGGGAGAGTAGCAGAACTGGAGTCAAAGGAGATTAGAAAATGATCACTAAAAATTATCAGTTGGACATGCATTCCGGAGGAGCTCCGGTCATTGTACATTTATCCCAGTACGATTCGGACTTTTCGCTGGTATTCAATCTCTATTCGTCCTCCGGAGCGTTTACCATTGAGAGCGGTACGACAGCCGCGATCAGGGGAACAAAGTCGGACGGAATGGGTTACTCTGTCAATGCGACCTTGGACATCAGCAATAAGAAGGTAACCGTCACAGGTGACCAGCAAATGACTGCTGTCACTGGGAAGCAAACCTTTGAACTAACCCTGACTAAGAACAATAAGGAACTAAACACAGCAAACTTTATCCTTGACGTGGAGAGGGCAGCTCTGGATAAAGATACATTGGCCTCTGATTCAGTCATTAAGGAACTGGTCAATGTTATTGACCGGACTGACGAATTGATAGCAGCGGCCGATCAGATTGATGCTGACAAGGCTATCATTGCAGGGTATAAGACGGATGCAGAAGCAGCGGCAACGAGTGCGTCTACATCGGAAACAAATGCGGCTACATCGGAAGCTATTGCAAGGGCCTATATAGAAGCTGGAGGAATAAGTGATTCCGTAAAAACAGCACTGCTCCAGATCGCTCAGAAAGTTGCATATATTGATGCAGACGGACAGACATATTACAATGCGCTTTATAATGCATTTTATTCAACCACAGCGATTTATCTTAATAGTACTTCCATTGCGATTAGTGGTATTGGGTCAACATCACTGCTCACTGCAATAACTATCCCTGCCGGAAGGCCTGTGACATGGATGAGCAGTGATACAGGCATTGCGACTGTAAGCAGTAGTGGTCTTGTTACATCTGTTGCTTATGGTTCGTGTACTATCACTGCGATATCTGGGAACGCATCTGCAACATGCGCCGTAACAATCACTGAGGCAACATTGACAAGCATTGATGCGGTATATACTCAAAGTGGCACAGTTTATGACTCAGCAAGTTTATCTGATTTAAAATCTGACCTCGTTGTTACGGCAACATGGTCAGATGGCACAACAACTACTGTGCCAAACAGCGATTATGTATTGTCTGGAACGCTATCCGTTGGAACAAGCACAATCACTGTTTCTTATGGTGGTAAGACTACTCAGTTTACGGTGAATGTATCTTCAAGTAATGTATTGCGTTATCCGGGTGATAATATTTATTTATACAAACAGTCAAGTATTGATCCGAATTCAGCCATTGGTTATGGTCTTGTATACTCATATACAAGTCAAAAAGTAACATTTGTTTCTACGGTTGGGGATTATCCGATTTATGATGCAGAAACAGAACAACCAATGACGTATTATCCTATTGCAATACCTTCTGAAGCGAACGGGATAACTATAACTCCAACTGTATCTGAAAACTATAAATTAAGAGCGCTAGCACGAGAGTTTAGTAATAATAGGTATGGAGAAGTTGTAGCTGATACTAAATGGCAGAGTGATACTCCCGTGACACTTGATTTAACTAATGCGGGTAATAATCCAAAATATTTACTTATTACCATGCAGGGAGGAACGTCTGCTACAATTGGCACTATTGATGTTGATGCTCTTGAAATCGAATTTACTGTATAAAAAATTGGGGGCTTTTTATGGATAAATTATATAACATATCAGGAAATGAGTTAGATTTGACTCCTGAGTTATACAATCCGTTATATGAGAAAAAATGGTCTGTTTGTGGTGATAGTTTCACAGATGGGGCAACCGACACAGTTCTTCCAGATGGAAAATATGTTGGATACAAAGCTGTTTATCCCTATATTATTGGAAATAGAAATAATATGAATATTGTATCGTTTTTTAGAGGAGGACAAACACTGGCGTATCCATCTGATGGGACATTTCATAATAGTTTAACTGATCCCACATCTCCGAATTTCTATCAGAAAATACCGTTAGATACTGATTATATAACGATTTATCTCGGAATTAATGACAGCCATCACGAAAACGGTCAAGGCGGGGATGGAGAAGACCCAACAGGTATTATTCCGCTTGGAACGCTTACGGATAGTACAACTGCGACATATTACGGTGCATGGAATGTGGTTCTGACTTGGCTTCTGGAAAACAGACCATTTGCCCATATTGGGATTATCGTATCAAATGGCTGTGACAGAGAAGCATACAGGACTGCACAACTTGAAATTGCCAAAAAATATGGAGTACCGTATATCGATTTGAATGGTGATGAAAGAACCCCGGCAATGATCAGAACTCAGAATCCAGATATTTCATCAACTGTCAAGCAGATACTCAGACAAAAACAGGCAGTTGATCCAGACGGAAGCAAAACAGGGTCTGTTAATACACATCCGAATGATGAAGCACACGAATTTGAGTCAACGTTTATCGAAAATTTCCTGCGGAGTGTCTGATTTAAAGCAGACTTTAACTCATAAGACCGAAATCACTTAAAGGACAATTTAAATCAGTAACAGAAATCGATGTGCAACCATGAACATATGGACCAACGCTCAGATCAGACGGAAAGTTGCTCCTGAACCAGTAGAGTAGACACCGACATAGTAAAATCAAAACTTATAAAGCAGATTCTATCTGGTCCACATATGCCAATCAGTTCCGTGCATTGGAATCTTATACTGTTGATGGAACGATTACTGGTGAGTTAGATCCGAGTAAGATTTAAGAGGATAATTAATCATGGCTGCATACGGAGTATTCCTTGGGCTTAATACCTTGGGAATGCTCCCTTTTCTGAAGGGAGGGGGTGCCTATGGGTACTTCACAAATGAAAGACTGGAGATATGCGATACCAAATGATTAAAGGGAGGATAATTACCATGATACAGTCAATGATAGGATTTATTGCAGATAATAGTTTCTTCAGAGTTCTGGTCCTCCTAATCATCCTGGACACGATCCTGGGAGTAGGAAGAGCCGTTAAAGAAAAGAAATTCAATTCATCCGTGGGCATAGACGGCGCGATCAGGAAGGTGATGATTATTGCATCAGTCATTATCCTGATGGCCGTGGATATGACATGCAGCTTTAACCTGCTGTTCATGGTGCCTGAGGAATACATCAAAGTGCTTGGCATCCAGAAGCTGGGGCTGTGTGAGTTCTTCGCTCTGTTGTTCATCCTGTATGAAGCAGTGTCTAGTATGAAGAACATGGTCCTCTGCGGGCTTCCTGTTCCGGCACGGATGAGAAAATGGGTGGAGAAGTTCCTGACAGATCTGACCACGGAACTGGACGAGAAGGGAACGAAGGCATAATGGCTGGATACAAAGTCTACCTGGGCCTCAACGGCTCCGATGTGAACCGCATCATCAAAGCTAAGCCAAGCATAGCGGTCATCGACTTTGCTGAATTCGGCGATACGCAAATAAAAAAGCTAAGAAGCAAAGGGATTAAGCTAATTTCTTATCTGAATGTGGGGGCGATTGAAAAGAGTCGCCCCTATTATTCCAGGTATAAGAAGTTTGCTATTGGAACTTATGCTGACTGGGACGAGAAGTGGATGAACCTGCGAGCAAAGGAATGGCAAAACTTCCTGGTTAGCCAGGCGAAGAAATTCCAGGCCAGAGGTGCTCTGGGACTGTACATTGACAATCTCGATGTGGTGGAAGAGTTCAAACCGCACGGATTGTACGGACCTGCCAAGGACATCCTGAAGCGGATCCAGAAGGAAACAGGTCTTTACCTCATGGTGAACGGAGCAGATTACTTCGTTACCGAGTGTATCAGAGAAAGGGACATCTGTTTTCAGGCGATTCAGCAGGAGGAAGTCTTTACCCGCATCATCAGCATCGGGAAGAACAAGTGCGGTTCCCAGACCAAGACAGAAAAGAAACGGCTCAAGGCGTACTGTGTTGTGGCTAGAAAGCATGTGGATGTCTATTTGCTGGAGTACAGGGCATCCGCCGCCAACAGGGCAAAAATATCTGCCTTCTGCAAAAAATACAAAATGAACTATTACAACTCGAAGACGGTTGAACTTTTGTGAGGTGAATATGAGTAAGCTGATCATTGATATCTCTCATCATCATAAAGTAACTGACTGGAAGAAACTGAAAGAAGAAGTGGCCTTCATGCCATTCAAGGCGACACAGGGAACTTCCTTCGTGGATCCTGACTGCGCTTCAAACATTGCCCACTGTGAGAAGTATGGAGTGCCATACTGGCTCTATACGTTCCTTAATAAGGGTAATGAATTGGCGCAGGCCAAATTCATGGTAGTTAAGTTCAAGGACAAGGTAGGCAAGTACTTCATGGGGTGGTGCCTGGATGCGGAATATGGCAACAGCCCATCTGGAGTCCAGAAGGCACTGGACTACATCAAGACGCAGTCAGCGAAGACCATGATCTATACGGCCCACCAGTATTATTACCTGTACAAAGACCTGCTTAAAAACAGAGGTTCCGACTGCGCCTGGTGGGAGCCGAGGTATTCCTCAAAAGGGCCGCATGACGGATGTGATCTGTGGCAGTATACGGAGTCACATAAATGTTCTTTCGTGACCGGTAAGATTGACGCCAATTACATCATGGGGCCAAAACCGCTGGCATGGTTCACGGATCCGGACGCACCAGTCAAAACAAAGGTAAAGAAGACGGAGGTGAAAACCGTGAGTTCAGAAGCTGAAAAGAGACTTGCTGTGGCCAACTGGCTGAAACCATATGTTGGAATCAAGGAGGGAAGTGTACAGCATAAGAAGATACTGTCCGTATTCAACAACAGTGGTCTGTGCGGCCGCTACAAGATGACCACACACGATGCATGGTGCGCTACAGCTGTCAGTGCAGCTTTCATTGGCTGCGGACTGGCAGGGAAACCCAGCTCCGGAGCTGTCTGCGAATTCGTAGAGTGTTCCTGTGCCGCCATGGTGACGAAGGCCAAGAAACAGGGATGCTGGGTCGAGAATGACAAGTATGCACCAAAGGCAGGGGACGTGGTCCTCTATGATTGGCAGGATTCCGGTAAGGGCGACAACACCGGTCATCCGGACCATGTCGGAATCGTCTGCGTGGCAGGCACAAGGTCTTTCAAGGTCATAGAGGGTAATAAGAATGATTCTGTTGGGTACCGCACCATGGACATCGGCGGAAAGTATATCCGCGGATTTATAGTTCCTGAGTACACCAAGGCCACAGGTTCCGCCAAGAAGACCGTGGAACAGCTTGCCAAGGAAGTCATTGACGGCAAGTGGGGCAACGGTCCCGATCGGAAGGCAAAGCTGACCGCTGCAGGTTATGATTATGCGGCGGTACAGAAAAAGGTTAATGCATTGCTGAAATAATGTGCTACAATGTGAATACCTCCTTTCTCTGTCAAAGTGATGCCCGTCAGCTGTTTGATAGTTAAAGGAAATAGAAATCCCCGGAAGGTTTATGCCCTCCGGGGATATTTTTTTTGCCCTATTTTTGCCCTATTTTTAGATGAATAGGACGGAAAAGTATTTATTTATGCGGTTATTCAGCGTTTTTACGGTATTCCTCAGGGATATCAGATTAACATGGGATAATGTTGAATAGTGTGGTTTTATGCGGGGTTTTGAGGTTTTAATGTTGTATAATGTAGAATAATGTTGCCCCATTCTGCCCCATTTCTGCCCCTCAGAATATGGACACACGGCGGACTGCTTCGTGGTCCTTCTCCCGCTGCTTTTCCGTAACATGATAGTATATCTCCCTTGTAATCTTACTGTTCTCATGTCCGAGCCTTCTGCTTATCACGTCCAGAGGGACTCCCTGCTCTGCCAGCAAGGCAGTGTGGGTGTGTCGGAGAACGTGCGGATGGATTCCGTGACGCCTGAGGACTTTGCTATAAGTGTTATAATTGATCGCTTTTCCGTTGTTTTGGAAAATATATTTACATTGTGTAAACATAGACTTTTCCCTGGTTGACCGATACAGTCTCTTGACCAGTGGCAGCAGGTCATCCTGGATGTAAATCTCTCGCCTCGATGATTCTGTTTTTGGGGAATCGTTCAGCACCATAGTCTTACCGTAGAATGTTTTATTCACCGAGATCAGCCGCTCTTTTGTATCGACATCGTCAATGGTGATGGCCAGTGCCTCCCCGATCCGCATGCCAGTCAGGGCAAGGAACTCGGTCAGATCCCGGTAATCATCCCGCTGGATCCGGGAGAGAAGGTCTTTCAGTTCACCCGGTTCAAGATACTTTTTCCCTTCCCTGTGAGTGAGTTCCGGGGTTTTGATTTTGGCAAGAAAGTTTATGTCATCAATGTAATCGTTGATGTATGCCCACTTCAGCATGGATTTTATTTCCTTAACGCACCCGGCAGACAAAGAGCAGTTTGAAATATATTTGGCCGTAAGTTTGTCGATGTAGGCGTCTTTTCCGATTTCCTCAGACAACTTATCTATCATGATTGTCTTTCTGTGTATCGTTGATGGTTTCAGCCTCTTTTTACAGTCCGCAAGGTACAGCTCCGCCAGTTCTTCCAGCTTAAGACGGTCCGACTTCACTTCCAGAGCATCTTTTATCTTCTGTTTTAATGCCTTCTCAGCTTCTTTTAATGTCTTTCTTTTCCTATCCGGTATCGTGATGGATACCTTCTTATATTTCTCCGTGAGCGGATCAGTGTATCGCTCCACCGCTCGGAGCTTTCCGGTCTTCAGTTCCTCAATCCACATATTCATCCCTCCCTTTTCAATATTATCAAAATCTCGCAAATCTTCTGTAGTGTTTCAGGGCTAGCATCATGTGCCAAATCAAATAATTCTTTTAAGTATTTGTTTTCGTGAATGTCTTGTGCTATTTTTGCAACCTCTGGACTAAGGTAATAAATCGAGTTGTCATCCCTGCCCTGCAGGTAATCAATCGTAACGTTGAAGCGGTCTGCAAATGCCTCGACCATTTCATAATTTGGCTCACGGATTCCTCTTTCGTAATGAGATATAGCTTGCCTTGTGACACCCAGTAATTTGGCAACTTGGTCTTGGTTCCAACCTCTGCTTTTCCTTATTTCTTTCATCCTCTCACCAATTTTCATAACCAACCCCTCCTTGTAAAACGATTTTACCACAAAGAACGAAAAATACAAAACGTTTATTTTTGACTTGACATGAGGAAACATAATGTATATAATGGAAAAGGATACAAAATGTAACATTCACAGAAAGGAGGATACCGATGGATTCCAAGAAAATCGGGGAAAGACTCCAAAAGCTTCGAGGTAGCAGGACTCAGAAAGAAGTTGCCGAGGCTGTTGGAGTCACTCCTATGGCTATTTCTCTCTATGAGAGTGGTGAAAGGATTCCGAGAGACGAAATTAAAGTGCGTCTTGCGAACTACTACAAGCGTACAGTTAATTTCATATTTTTTTCGGATTAAAAGCAACAAAATGTAGCATAATGTTGAATAGTGTTGAATAACACAGGAGGAGGCGAGAAGAAAATAACGTGAATGACATCGTTAAAACAGATATACACCTTCCCGATACTCTAGAAGATTTGGCCCAGTTTGTTCTGGTCGGGAAGGCGAAATTAAACGCCTACATGATTAAACTTCAGAGCGTGAAACGGTTGAGTGTGGCACAGGAGATAAGAGACCAGACCCTACAAGAGGCCCAAGAGGTCAGCACTGCATTGATTGCCGCTGAACAAAGGATAGGGGAGATTCTTCTTTCCATACCTAAACAATCTGGTGGTGTGAACCAGTACAACAAAGAGGAAAAATCCACACGGGTGGAAAAATCCAAATCTCAAGTCACAGAAGAAATGGGATATACCCGTCACGAAGTTTCTGATTATCAGCAAATGGCAAAGAATCCCGAAGTAGTTCAGAGAGTTATAAAGGACGCACTGGAAAACGGGGATGTAGTTACCAAAACTCAAGTTATGAGAGAAATTAGAGCACTAAAGGAAGAGTTGAGAAGGGAGAAAGAGAAAAGCCCCGAAGTCAAAACAGTGGTCAGGGAAGTTGTCCCAAGTGATTACAGAGAAGCCAAGAATAAGGCAAAAGCCTACGATGCGGAAACAAGGAGACTGAATAAAAGGCTTGAGGATGCATATAAGGAGCGAAACTATTTGCAGGACAGAGTGGCAGAACTTGAAGGAGCGACAAAGGAAGGACTTGATACATCCAATCTTTCCGAGAATGTTTTTTATTTCTGCACCATCTGCAACAACTTTATTGGTAATGTTGGTGGTCTTGTGTGGCTGACAGACAGGATTGCAGATATGCCTGAAAAGCAAAGAGATATGTTTCTTAAAGCATCGAATTCTTTTAGGGAT
>Ga0326511_10002044_pt1 | contig 16575 bp, 12 predicted proteins | sample 0_2496_0518_D_FD_203701 | JGI IMG/M metagenome (GOLD analysis project Ga0326511, IMG submission 203701) | Bovine rumen microbial communities from UC Davis, California, United States - 0_2496_0518 | ecosystem: Host-associated > Mammals > Digestive system > Stomach > Rumen | place: USA...
GATGGATGTGCAGCTGGCGCAGCATGTCCAGAATGGGCGATGGCACGCGGCCGTCGCGCTTCAACTCGACGATGACCAGATTGCCCATGTCCTTCTGTGTGCCGTTCACCATGTTGCGGAAGGTCAGATGGCTGTCAATGGTCAGGCGCTCAGTCTTGGCTTTGTTCACCAGCGTGATGCGCGAGAAGTGGTTGTTCAGCGCGGGGCGCAGCGTGTCGACACCATAGTGCAGATACTGGTTCAGGAAGTCGCGCTTCACGGCCTCGTGCACATTCATGTCGCTCACCTCGATGCGCTTCTTCTTGGTGCGCCCGTGGTTGTTTTTGGTCTTCACCTCCATGAACTGCAGCCCTGAGATACAATAGGTGCGGAAGCGTATCTTCTGGCGGTTGGTGTGGTTGTACTGGTGCTGGCAGTACATATCGAACTGGGTGGTATCGAAATAGGTGGTGTCGTACTCCAGGTTGCGCTCGCCGTCTATCTCCTGTACGTAGTAGTCTTTCTGGGCCATCTTGAGCAGCTGCTGCAGTTTCTCGGTCGTGGTCACGAACTTGGTATCGGTGCGGTTCATCAGTTTCACACCTGACATCTGCTCCAAAGAGATGGGAGCAAAGGTTTTCAGTAACTCTATCATAATCGTATGCTTTTATTTGTTTTGTTACTGCAAAGTTAACCTTTACTCCCGTCTCCCGCAAATCTGTTCAGCGAAACCGCCGATTCATTCAGCGAATCATCATCGGCCCCATCCACCACCGCCGGGACCGCCGCTGTTGCCGCTGCTATAGCTGCTGAGCGACACCGAAGAGCCTCCGCTGAACGACGTATAGCCGTTGCCGCCCCAGAGGGTGGTGCCACTGCCCGTGACGCCCGACGACAAGGCCGGCGTGCCCTGAGTGTAGACCACCATCTTCAGGCTCGTGCTGGCCGTCGACGGCACCTTGAAGGCAAAGGCCGCCGTGCTGCCGTTATACAGGCCGTACCAGGTGTTCCTGCTGAACGAACTGGCCTGCTTGGCGGTACCGTTGGAAACGTTGGCTCCCTTCTCGAATCCGCCGATGGCTACGATGTTGCCGCCCGTGATGTTCAGCGAGTACTGCTCGGCAGCGTCCAGTCCCACCTCGGCTCCGCCTGCACACACCACGAAGATGTTGCCGCCCGAGATGTTCATGTTGCCGTTGGCATCCAGACCGTCGTTACCCGACGAGCTCACCATAATGCTGCCGCCGCTGATGGTCATCGTGCTCGACGAGTTGATGCCGTCATCGGATGTCGAGGCATAGACCATGCCGTCGGTCATCGTCAGCGTGCTCTTCGACTCGATGCCCTCGCCGCCGGCACCGGTGGTGATGATGTTCAGCGTGCCGCCGTTGATGGCTATCGCGCCGTCAGCCTTGATGCCCTTGGGCAGCGACTTGTAGTTGGTGCTGTAGCTATCGAGCTGCTGCGAGTTGGAGACGGTAGAGATGGTGCCGCTCGACGAGGCCACCACCGCATTGCCGCTGGTGTTGATGGTCACCGTGCCACCCGTAGTGGTCAGCGTGCCGTCCACCGTGATACCTTTGCCGCCGGCGCCCTTGCTGGTCAGCGACAGCGTGCCGCCCGCGATGGTCATATTGCCGTCAGCACTCAGACAGGCCGCAGCCTTGGTCTTCTTGTCATCCGAATCCCACTCGCCGCCGCCACTGGTGGTGCAGGTGATGGTGCCGTCGCTCACTTGGATGTCGCCCTCTGCCTTGATGGCTTTGGCTGCGGTGGCCGTAGCCGTCACGTTCAGCGTGCCGCCCTGCAAGTAGATGTTGCCCGAGTCCTCGTCCTCGTGGTCGGTAGTCTCGCCGGTAGACGTGGTGCCGCCCAGGTCGCACTGGATGCCGTCGTCCCCCACTCCACTGATGGTCACCATACCGCTCTTCATCAGGAAGTACTCCTCGCAGCTGATACCGTCGCCGACGGCAGAGGTGATGTTGAGCGTCAGGTTCTTAATCTCTATATACGATGCCGACTTGATGGCGTGCTTGAGATTGCCAGCGACGTTCAGCGTGCCGTTACCCTGCAACTGCAACTGACCTTTCGAGTAGATGCAAGCCTTCTGCGAACCGCTGCCGTCGGTCAGCGTGTTGGTGGTTTCCTTCTTGGCCGAGAGCTGGATGCGCTTCGAGTTGGTGATGTTGATGGCAGCACCGCTGGGGTTGGTCAGCGTCACGCCAGCCAGCGAGACGGTACACTTATACGAGCCGCTCATGGTCAGCGAGCCGTCGGTGGTCGAGCCGGAGAGCACATAGGTAATCTCGGCACCATCCACAGCATCGGTGTTCGACGGCGTAATGGTGACATGGGCTCCGCTGACGGAGGCCGTCACGTACTGTGCCACATTCTCAGCCATCGTCACCGTAGCCGACGAACCGTTGTAGACAATATTCACGGTGTTGTTCGCCACGTCCGACGAAGTGCTGCCCTCGCCGCTACCGCTGCTGTTGGTGGTAGTCACCGTAGCATGAGTGATATTGCCGATGGTATAGCTGTCGCTGCCGACGGTCATCGTCGTGCCATTGGCGAATGTCACGGGCGAACTTGAGGTGAGGTCGGCAGCACTGTACGTCTTGGTACCGCTGCCGGTGGTGATGTTCAGATACTGGGCCTCGGCCGCTATCGTCAGCATGAGGGCCGCAAGGAGGGAGCATATCTTTTTCATTTCACTGCTACTTTAGAGGTTCCGTTCTTGGTCTTAACGATGTACACGCCGCGGCGCATCTGCTCGCGGCTTACCTGATTGCCCTTCAGGTCGTAGATGGCGACTATCTCATTGTCATCCGCGGCTTCCAGGCTGGTGATGCCTGTCGTCGTCTCGTCAGAGGTGGAAAAGTACATCTTGCTGAGGTTGGTCAGCGTGAACTCCTTCTCTGAGCCAATGGTCAGGGTGGAGCCGCTGAAGGTCAGTGCAACGTCTGAAGCTACCGATACGGAGGCCTTGCTGCCGTCGGTGAGCACAAAGGTCAGATAGGGATAGTCTACGGCATGCGCCGTCAGTGTCCCCATCAACAGAGCTAATAATAACTTTTTTTTCATAAATCAGTGCTTTATTGTTAATCATTGTTTTCGATGGTGCAAAGATACGGAAAAAGGGACGTTCGCTATTAAAAATTCAACGAACGCCCCTTTTTCTTCAACGAATCAACTTAACGATTCACAAACTTCTTTCCATTCTTAATACAATTACCCATCCTCACCGAAACAAAACGGAAACCGCCGAGGTTCCTTGCGTGGAATCTCGGCGGGAAAATCTTTTAAGGGAAGTGTGTGGGGCTACAAGAAGTTGCCAAGATTGTCATCAAAACGGCCCGATGCTTTTTTGTTCGCCCATGCCGGGCGTACAAAAAAGGGAAGCGGTCTTCACAGACGACTTCCCTCCGAGGAAAATGATAAATATAGATTAAAATTACTAGTTGTGTGCAAGTGCAAAGGTACGAATAAAAAATGAATAAACAAACTTTTTTGCTTTTTTTATACTATTCGTAGATGGAATTGCGACAATTATCGTAATATATCATACAAAAGGAACAATCCCGAATGTCTTCAGTGCCTCGTAGATGCGCTGGACGGGGAGCCCCATGACATTGAAATAGCTGCCTTGCATGCCCGTAACTCCGATATGACCTATCCACTCCTGTATGCCATAGGCGCCCGCCTTGTCGAGCGGATGGTAGTGGGAGACATAGTAGTCGATTTCCTCATCAGACAGTTGTTTGAAGCTGACACCGGTCTCCACCGAGAAGCTGGTCTGCCGCTCGCGGGTGGTCAGTGTCACACCAGTGATGACCTGATGGGTCCGACCACTCAGGGCGTGCAGCATGCGGCAGGCATCGGCATCGTCCTTGGGCTTGCCCATCACCTCGTCGCCCAGGATGACAACGGTATCGGCAGTGATAACGAGCTCGTCGGGGGCTATCATGGCACGATAGGCCATCGCCTTCTTACGAGAGATATACTCGGCGATGGACTGAGTGGGCAGGCTGGCGGGATAACTCTCGTCGATACCCTCGATGACACGCACCTCGAAGGGGATGTCGAGACCAGAGAGCAGTTCCTTGCGGCGCGGGGAATTGCTGGCCAAAATGATATGACAGTCTACCATCCGAAAGCCCTTTCATCTTTTAGCCAGTGACCCTGTGCCCGCAGCGTCTGTTCGATGACATCGCGCCCACAGCCATAGCCTCCGGCATAGTCGCTGACATAGAGGCTGACCTCCTTGACCTCGGTGCAGGCATCCTTGGGACATACAGGACAGCCCACACGATGCATGATTTCCAGATCAGGGATGTCGTCGCCCATATACATCACCTCGTCGTCGGCATAGCCATAGTCGGCTTTATACTGTTCATAGGTATCAAGCTTCACGGCACATCCCAGATGGATGTCCTGGACACCGAGCCCGCGATAGCGCGTGGCCACCGCCTCTATCTTGCAGCCGGTGATGATAGCAATGCGCAGCCCCATCTTTACGGCCAGCTGGATGGCATAGCCGTCCTTGATGTTCACCGTGCGGCGGGGCTGGCCGTCGTCGCCTAACGGGATAGTCTCGGCAGAAAGCACCCCATCGATGTCGAAGATGATGGTGCGAATCTTCTTTAAATCGTAGTTAATCATTGAGTCTGATGATATATGCTTTTTGACAATAGTTCGTAGACGCGCCGCATCTCATCGTCGTCCAAGAGCCGCTGCTGCATGCTGATGACGTTCTCGTCGTAGCGCACGGCGGGACCGGTCTGCGCATCGAGGGGATGCAACTCGTGGACCTTGCGCGCAGTCTCGTCAATGAGGGGCAGCATGACACTGAAAGGAAGTCCGTGCTGCTCGAGAATCTTGGCAGAGAGGGCATAGCAGTGGTTGGCGAAGTTGCAGGCAAAGACGGCTGCCAGATGCAGATACTTGCGGTCGGCACTACTGAGCTCATAGACACGGTGACTGATGCTGGATGCCAGCGTCTTCAGCAACTGCAGGGAAGCGGCATCAGAGGCTTCGAGGAAGACGGGAATCTCGGCAAAGTCGACCAGCCGTTCCTTCGAGAAGGTCTGCATGGGATAGAACACGCCGTATCGGCACGGGTGCCCCTCGAACAGCGACATCGGCATTGAGCCGGCAGTATGGACGAAGAACTGCCCCGCCCTACCCTGCACCGCCTGGGCAAAGACAGACTCCAGAGCCGTATCCTTGACGGAGAGAATAAAGAGGTCGGCCTCGGCAGGCAGGCTGGCGAGCGAGTCGGTGGGCTGAGCCCCTACCCTGACTGCCAACGCTGTGGCTGCCGTCATCGTTCGGCTATAGACCGCCAACAGCTGGTGGCCGGCGTGATGAAGGGTCAGCGCGAGATTGGTGGCCAGACGGCCTGCTCCTATCAGTACGATGCGCATCAGTATTTATTCAGATGAACGTTCTCCCACTTCAGTTTATCCTCGTTCTGAGGCTTGCGCTCGTCGGCTTTATGTCCGATAGCCAATATGCAGAGGCACGACAGGTTCTCGGGAATGTCGAGTACGCCCTGTATCACCGTATCGGCCGACGTGCCATCGCTGAGCCCGCGACCGCGCATCTGTATCCAACAGGAACCTAAGCCGAGAGCCTCGGCCTGATACTGCATGGAGATGGCAGCTATTGAGCCGTCCTCCACCCAGCAGTCGTTCTGCATGGGGTCGCCCAGCACGACAATCGCCAAGGGGGCCCCCTTGAGGAACTGTCCGCCCATATCCTTGGCATCCGACAGTTTCTCCAAGTCGGTCTTGTCGTCGACCACCACAAACTGCCAGGCTCGCTGCCCCTTGGATGTGGGCGACATCAGGCCGGCACGTAAGATCAGTTTCACTGCTTCGCCGTCAATCTCCTGTTCGGTGAACTTGCGGTGAGAACGGCGCATTTGCACTAAGTCTTTGAATTCCATCTTGCACTATTTTATAAAACCGCTACAAAGGTACAAAAAAAACAAACATGATTGTTTGTTCTTATCTTATTTTTTTCGTAACTTTGCCCACATGAATACGACGAGAGTGACGATTTATGATCAGGTGGACGAGTTGCCAGCACTGCCGGAAGACAATTTCTTCCACAGCCGGCAACTGATGCTGCTCTGCAAGCAGACGCCCCGCCACAAACCGCTGATGGCCGTTGCCACCGACGGTGAAGGGCGCGTGGTGGGACACCTGCTGTGCATCGTACGCTATCGGCTCTCGTGGCTTCCGCCTTATTTATATACCCACGCACGCATCTATGGCAACAACCACTGCGAAGCATCTGTCTTCGGGCAGCTGATGGAAGCCATCACCGAGCGGCTGCAAAACCGGGTGCTCTACTTAGAGGTAAGCAATCTGAGCGAAAAGATGTTCGGATACCGTGAACTGCGCCATCTGAAATTTTTTCCTGTAAGGTGGATGAATGTACACAACTCGCTGCACTCGCGTACTCCCGAAGAGCGCATCACCGACCGCATGATGAAGCGCGTAGAACACGGTCTGCGGCGAGGGGCAGCGACCAAACTGGTGGAGACCGACGAGGAATTTCGCGCCTTCTCCAAGCTGCTTCGGCGGCACAACTGGCTCAAGCCGCGCCGATTCCTGCCCGATGACCAATTCTTCAAGAAGATGATGGAGGGCGGCCATTGCAAGATATTCATCACCACCGCCCACAATCATGTGATTGGATGTTCGGTGTGTGTCTACTCGGAGAACGATGCCTACCTATGGTATTCGGCCTCGCGGCGAAAGAGTTTTGCACCGTTCCATCCCAATGCCGTCACCTTCTGGCATAGCATCAAGGACGCACATGCCAACGGCTACCAGCACATCCGCTTCATGGATGTGGGACTACCGTTCCGAAAGAATCTGTATAGGGATTTCATCCTCCGCTTCGGAGGCAAAGAGGTCAGCACCTACCGCTGGTTCCGCATCAGCATCCGGTGGGTCAACCGTCTTGCCTCGTGGCTTTGGCGCGAGTGATGACATAGATGATGACGGGCGCGCCAATAAGCGGCGTAATGGCATTGAGGGGTATCACTCCCGTCTCGCCAGGCAGGAAGCACAGCGCATTGCACAACAGGGCCACGACGGCTCCCATCAGAATGGTGGCAGGCAGCAGCACACGATGATTGTCTGTACGGAACAACAGGCGCGTGATATGGGGTACGGCGAGTCCGATGAAGGCCACTGGTCCGCAGAAGGCAGTGACGATAGCGGTAAGCAGGCCCGTCACGATGAGCAGCCAGTTGCGCGTACGAACGATGTTGACTCCCAAGTTCTCGGCATAGCGGTCGCCTAACATCAGGGCATTAAGCGGCTTGATGAGCAATAGTGAGGCAAAGAGCGACAGCAGGGTGACACTGGCAAAGGCGGGCATCATCTTCGTAGACACTCCCCCGAAACTACCCATTCCCCACACCATATAGGAGCGCACGCCCTCGTCGGTGGCAAAGAAGTTGAGAAGCGAGATGGCTGAATTGGAGATGTAGCCAATCATAATACCGATGATGAGCAGCATGACATGATTGCGCACAAGGGTGGAAAAGAAGAAGATAACGGCCATCACCGCCATAGCCCCTATGAAGGCCGCAGACAGCACCGCTACAAAGCCGGACACACTGACCGAACCCGCCGAGAAGCTGCCCCCGAGGAGCAGCATCACCAAGGCCACCCCTAATCCAGCACCGCTGTTGATGCCAAAGATGCTGGGCCCTGCCAACGGGTTGCGAAAGGCCGTCTGCAACATGAGTCCGCTCACGGCCAGTGCGCCCCCTGCCAGCATGGCCGTAATGGCCTGGGGAAGGCGCGAATGGAGGATGATAAAACGCCACGAGGGCTTGACATCGGCAGCCTCGGCAAAAAGAATGCGAAGAACATCCTCGGCAGGTATCGACACCGAACCTACGAGGATGTTGAATACGAACAATGCTGCAATGAGCAGTGTCAGCAGCAGACAATATGCTACACCTTTAGTCATCCAGTTTCTTATAATAACGCAAGGGGGGCAGATTTGTTGCCTCGGGATGTAGAATCTGGATAAAATCGGACAAGAGGAAGTCGGGACGGAAAGGTGTCTCCTCGTAGAACAGTGTCTGCTCCACATTACAGGCATAGACCTCGCGCATGCGGAAAGGCTTGAGCTGGTCGTAGCCCCGATGCCCGCTCAGGAGTTCCTGATAGTTGGTCGTATGGTCGCTGGAATAGCGATAGAACCACACATCGGCATCTCCGGCCTGCTCCAATACCGTTTCGAAGGGCAAGGACAAGGAGCCCGAATGGTCATCGTCAGCCCAAGGATACTGTCCGCCGGCATCTTGCGCCATCTGTCCGATGGTGCTTTTGCCACCCGGGACATACCATACCGACCCCACCATCTTGTCGATGAGCAGCGAGCGGCCCCGACCGGCAGCCTTGGCCTGCTGCTTCAGTGCATGATAGCTGCTGTCGACTACAGCGAAAAGGCTGTCAGTCTGCTGCTCCACTCCGAACAGCATACCATAGAACTTCATCCACTCTGCACGTGCTAACGGTGAGTTCTCCATATACTCTGCACACTCCACCAAGGGGATGTCCAAATCCTCTATCTTGCCATAGCCTCCTGAATTCTCGAAGGGCGACAGCATGATGACATCAGGCTTGACATCCATAATCTTCTCCACCACTGGATTCAGGCCACCGCCACAGTCGGCTACAAGGCCCTGCTCCACGCGCTGATGGATGGCGGGTATCTTGATATACTTCAAGTCGGCCACCGCCACAATCTTGTCGACACGCCCGAGGGTGTTGAGCAGCGCACAATGAACGGTAGTGAAGACGGCAGAACGCTCAATGGGAGTACGGATGAGGGAACCGTGAGGAAGATTGTCAGGCACTGGCTGGCTGCGCGGCACCAGCACGTAGGTATGGAGCAGCCTGCCCTCCTTCCACGGGTTGCGCACATCGACCACCGTATAGCCCTCATGGCGCACAATGGTGAGCAGCGAGGAGTAGCGCAAAGACAAGGTGTCGCCACCTTCCTGCGCGGCGATTTGACGCCGGTCGCAGGAAGACAGCAACACATGGAGTAACAATACTGTCAGGCAGAAGAAGCCTGTCAGCTTACTTTTCAACATAGACGACATCGGTATTGAACACAGCCGAGATAGCACCCGTAGCCGTATTGTAATAGGTCTTCACCAGTTTGCCCGAAGCATCGTACTGGTTGGTGTAGGTGGGAATCTTATAGCTGGCATAGCCCGTCTCGGAATCGGGGCTGTAAGAAGTGATGAAGATGTAGCCCGATACAGGGTCGGCAGCAATCACGGCAGGATTGAGCACATTGGCAGGCTCCCACGAGGTGGTCTTACCAGAAGCAGGGTCGTAGATGCTATAGGTGGTCGTACCGCCATAAGGAGCATTGGCAGCAAACACGCGCTTGCCATCGGAGCCCATCACGGTGCCGTCCATAATCTTGGTCACCTTGCCGTCGGCAGTAATCTTGCGCACACCCTGACCCGTCTGGTTCCAGTTCTCGTCGTAGGTACCGTAGTCCAGATAGTAGACATCGGTGCCGATGGTCAGAATCTGCATGGGGTTGGTGATGACAGCATCCTTAATCTCAGAAACGGTCTTGGAAGAAAGGTCGATTTTCGAGATAGAAGGATTCACATTGTTGCCATAGTCAGAGTTGGCCACATAGATGCTGTTGTTGGCCAGAGTCAGACCGTCGGGATAGCTACCGACATTATAGGTGTCCTGCTTGGCAAAGCTAACGGTATCGACAGCTGCCACAACACCGTTGCCACCACCGTAGCTGTTGCCATAGCAGGTGAAGAAGAGCTTGCCGTCATGGCCGATGGCTGCACGGGGGCTGGCACCGTCGGTGTCGCCCAGCAGGGAGGTCGTGCTCAGTTGCTTCTGCACCTTCAGGGTGTTCTTGTCGCACACCCAGATGGTAGCCTCCTTGTCCACAACGATATAGAGCTTGCTACCGTAGATGGTAACATAGTTGGCCGTCTTACCTACCGACTTTCCATTCACTGCGAAGAAAGCATTGCCGATAGCCAGTCCGTCCTCGTAGTTGATGTAGCTCAGGTTGCCGTCGATGTTGGCACGAGTGTTACCCGAACCCACGATAAACAGTCCGTTAGAGACATCCATAGCCTCATACTCCGGTTCGACAACCGGATCGATGACTGGTTCGGGCTTCTTGTTGTCGTCGTCGTCACTGCCACAGGCAGTCAACAGTGCTGCACCCATCATCAGGGTGGCAAAACTTAAAAGATACTTTTTCATTGTCTTGATCATTGTTAGAATTTATAACTTAATGTAAACTGATAACTGATTCCAGGCATGGGATAGCTGCCCACAATCTCATACTGACGGTCGGTCAGATTCTTCAGGTCGAAGCGGGCTCCTAACGACTGGCGCTGCTTCAGACGGAAGTCGCGATAGAGCGTGAGTCCCATCTCGTGATAGCCCCCGATAAGGGTGCCGTCCAAATGTTCGTTGGTGCTCCAGCGCTCGCTGACGGCTGTACCATTCACCGACAGATTGACCCACGGATTCTCCCAGGCTACCGACCAAGAGCCGCTGTGCTCGGGGGTATAGGCTATCTGGTTTCCATAATAAGGCGACGCGCTGTTGGTGACATTCTTTACGCGCTGGTAGGTATAGTTGCCTGCTGTGGTCAGCAAATGGTGCTCATGCAGCCGCCACGAAGCACGCAACGTGGCATCGATACCCCAGACGCGCACCTTTCCGACATTGACACAGGTCCAGACAAACATATTATAAGGTATAGCCACTATCATGTCACGCACCATATTGTAGTAGCCGTCGAGGGTAGCCGTCAGGGCCACACTGCCAGGGGTGGCAGCATAGGTCAGGCCGAGATTCAGCTGCTGCGTGCGCTCCGGGTTCAGCACTTTGGAACCATAGTGGAAGAAATAGTTCTCGTTGAAGGTTGGCGAACGGAATATCTCCTTATAGTGAGCCCGCAGATGCAACTGCTTGCATAGCATGAACGACAAGCTCAGCGAGGGTGACAGGCGATGCTGGTTGTCGGCACCCTCTCCGTCCTTGGCACCATTCAGATAGTTCGACCATAAGAGTCGGCCCATCACGGTCATGCGATGGTTCTGGTATTTGGCTGTAGCTGACTGAAGGATGGCATGCCGATAGGGTTTGGTGTCCATAGGCAGCGAGCTGTTCAGATTGCTATAGGCATAGTCGGCAGAATAGTCCAGGCTCCAGCACGTGGTAGGCACATAGAGCAGACTTGCAGAAGCGTAGGCCTCGCGCTGATAGTAGTTGGCATCTTGTATCTGGCTTGCCACCACCCCATCGTCATAGAGCGATGCCGACCAGTTATACTTTCCATTTACCTTCAAGGACCACTTCTCGCCCCAGCGGGTCTGATACAACAGCTGGGCAAAGGCATTACGGTCGCGCAACTTCTCCTTGCTCGTATTGCTATAATAGTACACGATGCCGGGCAGCCGGCGATTGTTGTCATAGTAGTATAACTTACCGCTGAGGCGGTTCGTTGCATTGATGGCATAAACGAAATTAAGCTCAGCATGCCCGCTATTCATCCGGCTGTTCTGCCGATGCCCTTTGATGGTCTCGTTGCCATTATAAATGGTATAGGGATAGTCGTTGTCGGCATAGGTGTACTCGCCCATCACGGAGAGGGCAAAACGCTCCGACAGATTCTGCTCCAAACGCACAAAGGGACTCAGATAGCCGAATGAGCCTATCTTCATCTGGGCGGTCAGATGGGGCTTCAGGTCGGTGGTCGGCATACGTAATGTCTGGATGTTCAGCACTGCTGGTGTCGAGACCTGGCGGGCAGGCACAAAGATATCGTCGTTGTCGCCAATGGTCAGTGACAAATGATCGACATTGTCCAGCGAATAGCGGCTCAGGTCAATCTCGCCGCTCTGACACTCGGACAGCATCACCCCATCGTAGCTCACTCCCGTATGCTTGGCTCCAAAGCCTCGCACAGAGACCGTCTTCATGCCACCCGCACCGCCATAGTCGCGGAGCGTGATACCCGGTAGGCGGTGGAGGGCATCGGCCATATCGGTGACTCCCATCTGCAGCATGTCGCGACGGTCCATCAGATGCAAAGGGGCTGTGGAGGTCATCACATGCTGACGCCTGCTCTCGGTGACTGTCACGCCCTCCAACTGATGGACGCGACCTACTATGGTATCCGTCTGTGCCTGAACACATACCGACAATAGCAACAGACCTATCGATGTCAATAGCTTCTTCATCTTACTTATTCTTCGCCCATAAGCCTAACCCCAGAGGCTATGTAGGACACACTTCGAGTGACACCAGGCAGGTCTTCTGACTTACAGTCAGACAGCGAACGTCTTCCCAACAATATCAGTGACTATATTGTTCGCGTCTTTAACATGACTGCTTACAGCTGCGGGACAGTTGGGGACTCTCACCCCATTCCCTTTTCCTAATGCGCCTGCAAAGGTACGAATAAGTGAGCACAAAACAAAATAAAAATGAAAAATTATTTTGTTTTGTCGAACAAATGAGGCTCTGAGCCTAATCAGCCCAGAGCCTCAAGTCTATAGTGATTTGCTGTCAGACAGACAGTGCCTTACACCTGCTGGGGGAGTTCCAGCCACTTCACGTAGCAGAAATCCTGACGGTGAGGCAGCGCCTTGTTCTTCGGATACATACGGATGGCCGACTTATACTGTCCGAAGCGCTGGGGAGACAGCGTAGCCTCGAAGGTATAATTGTTGCCGTCCTTCTTCACCATCTTCAGCGGCTCTACGCTATATACACGCTCCTCGCCTTCCTTGTTGGTGAAGATGTTCACCTTCTCCAGACCGATGGCATCATCAAGACCCTGCTCGTTAATCACATAGGTGAGGGTGTACTTCTTGCCTGCCTCCAAACCTGTAGCAGGGAAGTCCCACTGGCTGCTGACCACACTGATGGCATCCCAACGCTCAGCAACAGCTTCCTTCCACTGGGCAATCTCCTTGGCCAGCTTGTTGTTATCCTTCGAGATTTCCTTGAAGCGCTTAGCTTCCTTCTCGTAGAACTTGGAATAATAGTCGTCGAGCTGACGCTTCATGGTGTAATGAGGAGCAATCTGGGCAATCGAGTTCTTGATGACCTTGATCCAGCCCTTCGAGATACCCTTCTTGTCCTTATCGTAATACAGAGGAACAATCTCGTTCTCCAGCAGTCCGTAGATGGTAGCTGCATCGAGCTGATCCTGATAGCCCTGATTCTGGTAGGTACGCTTCTCGGTAAGAGCCCATCCGGCACCCTCGCGATAGCCCTCCAGCCACCAGCCATCCTTCACACTGAGGTTGACAACACCGTTCATCTCAGCCTTCTCGCCAGAGGTACCGGAAGCCTCGAGCGGACGAGTCGGAGTATTCATCCAGATATCGACACCACTCACCAGACGGCGGGCCAGCAGGAAGTCGTAGTCCTCGAGGAAGATAATCTTGCCCAGGAACTCAGGACGCTGCGAGATATCGTAGATCTTCTTGATCAGACCCTGACCGGCACCGTCGGCGGGATGTGCCTTACCGGCAAAGAGGAAGATAACGGGATGCTCGGGGTCGTTGACTATCTTGTTCAGACGATCCAGGTCGGTGAACAGCAGGTGTGCACGCTTATAGGTAGCGAAACGACGGCAGAAACCGATGACGAGTGCATTGGGATTCATCTTCTCCAACAGACGAACCACACGTGAGGGATCGCCCTGGTTGCGCAGCCAAGTCTCGCGGAACTGCTCCTTGATATAGTCGAACAACTTCTGCTTCAAGGCCATGCGGGTCTCCCAAATCTCCTCGTCGGGACAATCGTAGATGCCGTGCCAGATATCCTCATTCGACTGGTCGAACATATGTTTGCCATCGAAGTACTTAGCATATACCTTACGCCACTCGGTAGCACACCAGGTGGGGAAATGCACGCCATTGGTTACATAGCCCACATGGTTCTCTTCAGGATAGTAGCCCTGCCAGATGGGAGCGAACATCTTCTGCGATACCCATCCGTGAAGCATTGACACACCATTCACCTCCTGACAAGTGTTGCAGGCGAACGTAGACATACAGAACTTCTCTGAGTGATCATCAGGATTGGTGCGGCCCATTCCGATGAACTCATCCCAAGAGATGCCTAACTTCTGGGGGTAAGCGCCCATGTACTTGCCGAACAGGCCCTCGTCGAAATAGTCGTGACCGGCAGGTACAGGAGTATGGACGGTGTACAGGCCACTGGCACGTACCAGCTCCATAGCCTGATTGAAGGTAAGACCCTCATCGATATAGTCGCAGAGACGCTGGAGATTGCACAGGGCAGCATGACCCTCGTTGCAATGATAGATATCCTTCTTGATGCCCAGTTTGTTGAGCAGCAGCATACCACCGATACCAAGCAGAATCTCCTGCTTGAGACGGTTCTCCCAGTCACCGCCGTAGAGGGCATGGGTGATAGGCTTGTCGAAGTCGGAGTTCATCTCGTTGTCGGTATCCAACAGATAAAGCTTCACGCGACCGACATTGACACGCCATACATAGGCATGAACCTGATAATTGGTGTAAGGAACATCAATGACCAGCGGGTTGCCGTCCTTGTCGAGCTGACGCTCAATAGGCAGTGAACTGAAGTTCTGAGTCTCGTAGTTGGCAATCTGCTGACCATCCATTGACAGACTCTGGGTGAAGTATCCGAAGCGATAGAGGAAACCTACTGCACACATGTCGACATTAGAGTCAGAGGCTTCTTTCACATAGTCACCAGCCAGCATTCCCAGACCACCACTATAAATCTTCAGGGCCGAGTGGATGCCATACTCCATACAGAAATAGGCTACCGACGGACGCTTCGGATCGGGCTTTACATCCATATAGTCACGGAAAAGCTTATAGACCGAACTAATGCGCTTCATCAGTGCCTTGTCCTTCAAGATCGCTTCCTTGCGGTCGAAACTCAGACGTTCCAAAAGCATTACGGGGTTGTGCTTTACCTCATGATAAAGCTCAGGGTCGAGGTCGCGGAACAGGTCGCGGGCCTCGTAGTTCCAAACCCACCACATGTTGTGGGCAATCTCGTCCAAGCATTTCAGTTGCTCGGGAAGACTCGACTTCACGGTCAGCTCCTTCCACTGTGGAGCATTTACATAATCTGCTTTAATCTTCATCGTTGTATAATTTACAATATTAAATATAATCGTATTATTTTTATCCCGTATTATTGAGGTGCATTCGTACGTTGCATCGCCTTCCTGAGGGCAATATCGTAGGCTTGGTGATAGTACTCGATGAACTCGCTCCAAAGGGCTTTCTTAGAAAGGGCATCAGCCTTCTTGCGGCACTCATCTATCTCCCTCTTACTCATATTCGAGAAGTCGGCCACCGTATCCTTAATGCTGTCGGCCACCTCAGAATAGTTGTAGTCTGTGCGGTGAATCACCTTGACACCGTCCTTCAGCGTGCCCATATGGCCGAACTCCTTGTTGGCCCACAGTCCGAAGCCTGCCAGATCGGTAGTGATGCACGGAACCTTGAAGGCCACAGCCTCCAGCGGGGTATATCCCCAGGGTTCATAATAGGAAGGATAGATGCAGAGGTCGTTGCCCAGCACCACATCATAATAGCTCATATTCAGAATTCCGTCCTTACCGTCCAGATAGCAGGGAAGGAAGATTACTTTCACCTGGTCTTCTTTGCGATTGTGCATGTCGTAGTACTTCATCATGCCCAACACATTATCATGACTCATGTTATGCAGCCAGTGAGTCACCTGAGGAACATCGAGCGGACAGTCGTATTGACCGCCTTTCTTCAAGCGATCCTGCAAGTCTTTACGAGGCTCGCCCACCCAACCGGGAACTTCGATAAAGGCAAGTACCTTTTTCTTCAAGTCGCGGTCGCGGAGCAGGCGGTTCATAGCTTCCACAAACACATCGATGCCCTTGTTTCGAAATTCATAACGTCCTGAGGTCGAGACTATAATCGTCTCGTCATCAAGTGATTCTCCAAGCAGGGCATTGGCCACCTCCAACAGTCGACGGCGAGCAGCATTCCGCTTGCGAGTGAAGGATGCGCCCTTGGGTACGAAGCTGTTGTCGAAACCATTAGGCAGCACGACATCAACCGGTTTGTCCAGCAGTTCCTTGCACTCGTTGGCAGTGATGTCGCTCACGGTGGTGAAACAGTCGACATGCCATGCGGTCTGCTTCTCGATGGAATGTTTTGACTGCATGTTCAACTCCTCGGCCATCTGGTCGCCATGATAGGCAAACAGGTAGTCGTAGAGCGGCTTCTGGTTGCCGGCTATCGAGCGGCCGATGCTCGTGGCATGCGTGGTAAACACTGTTCCCACCTGAGGCAACTTGTTGTTGATGTACAATGCTCCCAGTCCGCACATCCACTCATTGGCATGATAGACAACCTTTGTAGCATTGGTAAACACGCCCCGTTCGACTGCAAAGTTGAAATAGCTCTCCACCACCAAGGCGGCAGCATACGAGAACATCGAAGCCTCGTCGTAGTCGCCATAGGCATGAAGGGAATCAACTTGATAGTTTTCC
>Ga0326511_10002045_pt1 | contig 16573 bp, 22 predicted proteins | sample 0_2496_0518_D_FD_203701 | JGI IMG/M metagenome (GOLD analysis project Ga0326511, IMG submission 203701) | Bovine rumen microbial communities from UC Davis, California, United States - 0_2496_0518 | ecosystem: Host-associated > Mammals > Digestive system > Stomach > Rumen | place: USA...
CATTCTCAATAAAATCCTGAATCTGCTCTACCTCAAGCTTTTCCTCTTTAAATATTTTGGAATTCTTGAGATTAGTTACGATTCGGTTAATGAGATCTGTATCAACCCCACCCTCTGTTTTCTTCATTGCGGCTGAAATAGCTTGTTTAATTTTTTCTTCATTAAACACAACCTCTCTACCGTCTCTTTTAATAACTTTTGGATACTTTATTTCTTCCATGTTAATAAAATGTTTATAAAATTATTAATTAGATCTGTAATTGATTCCTAATCCTGTAATATAATCCTTAGCAGATGTTATAGTTATTGTATTATTTATGTTGTTATATTTTCTAGTAAAATCAACATATTCTTCTTGTTTGGCTAAATAATCATCTACATCTTTAAACAATTGACGAGATGGATGAGAATTTACAGACTTGATTATAAAATCTCTATCCTTCATAATCAGTAATGTTTTCTTTACACCAATACTATCAATGAGGTCAGCATTATTAACTGTTAACCCATCTTCATAACTTACAACATCCTTAATAAACTCATCTTCCAATGCAGTTTTTTTGGATTTATAAAATAGCATATCAGTGACTCCTCTTTCCACAAATAAATTTTCTATTCCCCAAGCCCTACAATATTCTACACAACCCTCTAGTCTACATAGATGATTTATTGCATAGTTTAAATCATTAACCTCAACCTTACCTGAAAATATTCCATTCTCAAGCTCCTTCCATGTTTTTATTGAGGAAGGCATATAGTAATAATTGGTCTTTACATTGAACGTTCTTGAAGAGATCGTTGTGGTTTTTAAAGTTCCACTGAGACCGTAAAAGAATTCAATATTTATATCCATTATTATAATAATTTATAGTTAAACAATAATTAGATTCTTTTCATAGAATCCTCAGAATTAAGAATTTAACTATATAATTTCTCCTTTTTACCTTGTTTCATTTACTTCAGAATTTCCGGTTATTAATTCTTCAAAGCCTTATTAATGGTTAAACATTTGTAGTGTTATTTGTTAATTAAAGTGTCTGGGAGATCGCCGTTGTGAAATACCGATCTCCCACCTCCTCCTCCCCCACCTAGATTTCCCACATAGCTAGGTTCCGGGGGAGGTTCTTTTTTTACTCCTTTTTTAGGAGCCTGAAAACTTTATATAAGAATATAGAATATAAAATGTCATATCATTATTAATATCAAGTCGTTTAATTTAACGTCGTGAGACGTAGTATCGACATTAGTTTGTTAATAAATCTTCCGCCCATTACGTTGTGAAACGTAGTGGGTATTTTATTTCTATTTTAAGAAACAAAAATCGGATAATAATCTAAGCATTATTATCCGATATATTTTTTTTATTAGAATGAACATAGTAGATTAGATATATCCCCGAAGTCATAATTAGCCACAGTCACTTTATCTACTGTAACTGTACTACCATCCAACCCAACATGAGTTGAACCAGGAAATGTAACTTCTGTTCTTTGAATATTTCCGTATTTTAATGAATTTTCGTATGCTTCTATAAATTTTGTAATATAATAATCTACGTAATCACCTTTACCTAAACTAGCTTTTCTAGGATCCCCGAAAGGAAATCCCTTACTAGCAATTAAATTAGCCTCATTTCGATCTCTTTCCTCTGGTGTATTTCCAGGGATCAATTTCTCTTTGGCTATTTCATATGTCAATTTTGGGCATTCATATTTAACTATAACAACATCACCTGTATCTGACGTTGTATCAGTCATTTCGTATTCCCAGTAAAAATAGTTTTTATTATTCCATTTATATTTTCCGGAACCTGAAAACAAGTCATCCCAAATATTCTCTATTAAGGTTACTGTTTCTGTTGTACCGTTTTTTGTTGTATCTGAATCAGAAAATGTAATCTGATCTTGTACAAGTTTATTATCTACTATCCAAGCTTGTCCTTTTACTATTAATTCGCTCATTTCTTACCACTTAGAATGTTTTGTGCGATTCTAAGGTAAGAAAAAGCGTTAAAGTATTCAGAATCACTAGACGGAAAGTGAAGGAATGTTGTTGGGAAGTGCTTATCTTCTACGATCTTAGCAAATTTTTCATCAGCTAAATATTTCTCGAAGAAATAGCTTAATCCACCACAAACTAAAATTCCATCTACTGCATCAATAGCCTCTCCGAATTTACTTTCTAGGAGGTTTAATACATCTAGTAAATAGGATTTTATTAGCTCATCTAACTTAGAACCGATGTTATATTCTCTACCTCTTCTTACAAAACGACCGGCATTATCTACGATAGTCTGAGCTTCTTTTACAGACACTTCCATATTATATTCCTTACGGAGATAATCCATAACTCCATAAGATACCATAATAAGACCTGTATTAGCCACACCTACTGCGGAACCTGCTGAAGCTGTTCCATTGGCTACGTTACAGATATCACATGTCAAAAATCCACCATCGAGGATCAAGTAGTTTTTCATTTTATAGTCATTATGTTTAGATGACTCTCTAATATCCAAACCACATTCTGAATATGCCAATTTACAAGAAAGACCTTGAGGGAGGCACATAAAGTAATTATCCTCTTTATTTTTTGCTAAAGTATCACAAAGATATGTTAGTAGCTCATCTGTTTTATCCTTGAAAGCCATTGATAATCCTATTACTATCTTATCAAATTTCTCCCCTTCACGTTCATATTTAGTTAGAAGGTAAGAAATCCATACAGGATATGCAACTTTCATAGACTCGAAATCATTTAACGGGAGCAAATAAGAACGAGGTACTTTCAATGCAGGGGTTCCAAGAATATAGAAGTCAGGACCGAGTCTAAACATAACATCATCGTCTGCTTCCATTGCCTCTGGTAATTTGGCTATTGCACTAATATATTTATCGAACTGCAATGCTCCGGTTTCATTTTGATAGGCTACCTTTACAGATGAATATCCTAAATCAATTGCTAGTAATTTCATTATATTTCGTCGTTTTCAATAAGATTAATAATTTCCTTTGTCATATTATCGTCTGGGATGTTTCTTTCTTGACCCACATCTTTCAATATATACATCCCAAAGCAAAGATGTGAGTAATCATCACATTTAACTTCTTGAATACCTGCCCCACTAATATTGAGGTCAGTTAATTTTTTCAAGAAGTTTGATATTTCCTGAAATTTAGAAGCTAAACAGATTACAGTATCAGAAGTAATTTTACAATCAAGTACGAAATTGTATTCTACCCAATTACCGTGCTTAGTAGTTTTTCTTTTTACCTCAAGAAACCTCAAAGATACATTACTTTTAAGTTCCCTAGCAGCATCTGTAATAGCTACTACGACTGGGTCATTAGTCGTTATCCTTTTATTTTCCAGTTGATCCAAAACCACCATCTCCTCTTTCAGTATTATCTAGGTTATTTACTTCTTTTAACTTAATTGAAGTTACTCTATTTAGTACTAATTGAGCTATTCTATCCCCAGAATGTACAATAAAGTTTTCATCTCCGAGATTAGTTAGAATAACCCTTATTTCACCTCTATAATCAGAGTCAATAGTTCCCGGTGAATTCAGAACAAATACATTATACTTTGCGGCAAGACCACTACGAGATCTAACCTGAATTTCCCAGCCTTTTGGAATAGAAACATAAAGCCCGGTATTAATTACTACTGTCTTACCGGGCATTATAAATACATTATCCGGAATAAAAGCCATAACATCCATACCAGCAGCTCCTACTGTTTTATATTCAGGGAGAGGATTATTGGATTTGTTAATAACTTTTACAATAACTGAATCTACATTTGATCCAGCTCTCAAATCAACATAATCACTTTTATTTACCATATAAAGTATATTTAATTTTTGTGTTTTTAAATAAGTCCTTTAATTTTAGATATAAACCTAAATAACCAATTATTGCTTGTTACGAACTTACACGTAGCCACCATTTGAGGCCCTTTAACTAATTCCTTTTGACTTGTATTATAAATATCAAAACCAAATTCAGTAGGCTTTAAACAAGTTCTATCCCCTAAACAAACCCCAGAAGTTATTGCTGCTTGAAGGTTATACATCAATACATCAAAATCCTGAGGCATAAGGATAGTTGGTTTTATTTTATCCAAATCAAGACAATAATAAATTGGTTGATAAAGACTTACTATATTATTTTTTTGTTCGAATATTAGAAAGCTACTCTCCTTATCAAACCTAACTTTAATAGGTATAGGGAAAGGATTAGTAACAGTATCTGCATTGAACGTAACAAGGGAGTTGTATATCCCTAACAAATCCTCTTGTAATTTAGTCATATTCTTTGTCTTATATTAATGTTAATCTTCTGAAGTAGCTACGAAGATACGAATTCCGTGATCTTCAAATAGTCTATGAATTTTTGCTGTAATAGATGAACTCAAATCACCGGTTTTTTCTTTAGTTTCTTTGAGAACATTCATCAAAGGAGTAAACGGGTTTTTAATACCAGTAAACTTATCTTCATTATAGAAACCACAGCCACCAATAATCTGGTCAAATATCTCGATAAAATTTTGAGGAAGACTTGGTACAATTTTAGTAGCTACGGGGTAATCATCTTGTAAATTATTCAAATTAATAATATTCCATTCAACAATATCACCTGTCGGAACCCCAGTAGGATTTTCCTCATCATCTGCTACTGTTGTTACCATGAAAGTATAACCAATTTTAATAAGTAGGTTATTAATGCATACAAGGTCCATACGACTGAGAAATTTATTATCTTCCAATATAGCATTAATTTCCCTTCCATCACTACTGAATCTTTCAAGGTTGTCTTTAAGAAATCCCCTAACAAATTCTTCTACACTAATGCCCATAGCTTCTTTATCAAACCTATTACGGGCAACACATCTACCGGTTTTTGCATAAGTATCACCGGGTTCAATTGCATATAAACTTACTTCAATCATTTTTATTTAAAATTTATCTCTGGGTTATTTACTATAATAAATATCGCCCATAATACATCTAATATATCACTGCTCTCAAAAAGCAGCTTTTCACTTCTTGTAAAGTCGCCATTAATAAGTATAGCGTCATATATATCTTTAAAATCGATAGAATCTCCCCTTCTCCACGAGATACATTCATCCAGTAAATATGAGAAAAACTTACCGTTCTGATTAGCCTGGTAGTTCAATAAATCAAATTCATCGAGAGAATATACGGTTAATAGCATATCCCATAAATCAGTTATACGGATTACACAACCGTATTTATCTCTCAATCGAATACATATTGATTTTACGTAATCTGGATAGTCAGTATCATCTTTTGTTTTAATGAGATGACTTTCCATAATAATTTTTATTTTATTCTAGTTAACCAATTAAGAAGAATATCCTGAATAACAGATGAAAATTCTTCCCCTAAATTATTCTTGTTAATTTTTTCAACAGGTTCGGTTACGTCCTGTTTGAAAGCAACCATATATTCCCCTTCGCTATTTTTCTTTTTATAGATAGTATATCCATTCTCTCTCAGGAATTTAACTACCTTTTCAACTTCCCACTCAATTCCAAAAGGTCTTGTTTGAGTGAGATATTTAAGGATTGATTCAACAGGAGGACACATATCAACTCCTTCATCCCCCAATACTAGTCGAAATACTGAATCAACACTATCCTCCTCCTCGTCATCATCCTCGTAAAAATCATCACAGTCATCATCCTCAAATATTTCTTCAAAAATATTATCTACGAAGGAATTATCTCTGTTTTGATCTGAGTTTTTATTTATACTTTGATTTATTTCTTTTTGATTATTTTTCTCTGCTGAACTGATAATGTTCTGAATAACCTTCAAGAATTCATTTTCAGGAATAGAATTCTTACCATCCTTTTCCCCATTAGATACAAAAGTAGCACCATTTGTAGCACCAATCATATCTAGTATATCTCCTATTGATTTTCTTTTTTCACTTTTTCCTTCATTAGACAATCTCCGAAGTTCATTCACTTTATCTGATCTTTTTGATTGATGAGATCTTTTGGCTTTTCTTTTGTTTTCTACCTTATCAATTTCTTCAATAAGGTTATTGTTTTTATTATCTGACATATTTTTTAAATTAAAAAGGATGGCTTCGTTTTACACAAAATAAAGCCACCCACAATTTTACTATACTAACTCGTATTAATTATAAATTATACTCCCATAGGATTAATAGCTTTCTTTTCATCTTCATCTTCTAGGATAATACAATCCGTAGCAAGAATCATAGATGCTGTAGAGATAGAATTCTCTAATGCAACTCTAGCTGCTTTTACGCTATCAAGGACACCTTCTTCTAAAAGATTTCCCCATTTTCTAGTTTTTGCATTAAATCCCCAATTATCCATATCATTTTTACGCTTAACACTTGCTTGTTCTAGAATAACATCTCCAGAAACTCCAGCATTTATCGCAATAGTTTTTAAAATAACAGGAAGAGATTCTACTACAATATTAGCACCAACTACTTCATCGCCTTCCAAACCTTTCCACCATTTCTTATCTTTCTGAATGGCTAAGGATGCTTTGAAGTACATATAACCCCCACCAGGAATACAACCTTCTGAAATTGCACTCTTAGAGGCCAATATAGCATCTTCTATCGTAGCTTTTCTATTACATTTCTCTACTTCTGTTGCACCTCCTGCTTTTATAACAGCAATTCCGTTAGTTAAATTGGCTAATCTCTTAGAAAATTTAACCCTATCATAGAGAGTCGTCGTAGGATCAGCTAAACGTTTCTTCAAAATCTCAGCTCTTTCACTTACAGCAGTCGGATCTCCACTACCTTCATAAATAATAGTAGAATCTCTAGATACAACTACTTTAGATGCATGGCCAAGATCTTCAAATTGAATATCACTAATATCTCTTCCATTTTCAGAACAGAAATACGTAGCACCAACCTTTGTAGCGATATCTTGCATTTGGTTCTTTCTACCGTCTCCAAAATCGATATCTTTTACTACACAACAACGAATAACACCTCTCATTGTGTTAATCAATAAGGTTGAAATAACGATATCATCTATACCATCACAGATCATAAGGAATGGCTTATTACCTCCTTCTTTCTGGACGATTTCAAGGAAAGGAATGATTTGATTTACGTTAGAAAGTCTTGTTCCACAGACAAATATAAAACAATCCTCCATAATGCATTTACTATCTGCCTTCTCTGTGGAAAACTCTGGGGAAGACCAACCACGTTCAATCTTCATACCTTCTGTAATTTCTACAATAGTATCAAGACCAGAACTTAGCTCTGTAGTAATAACCCCGTCTATTCCTACCTTTTTCATGGATTCAACAATTAGATTACCTACTTCTTTATCGTTATTAGCAGATATAGTAGCTACTTTTCTAATTTTTTCCAGATCTTCTCCTACCTCTATTGAATTTTTCTTGATAAAATCTTTTACCCATTCACTGGCTTTAATCATACCTGACTTAATTTCAGATACATTATAACCTTGTCTTATATATTTTTCTCCCTTTTCACAAAATTCCTTAATAAGGCATGCTGTTGTTGTGGTTGAATCTCCTACTTGATCCTCTGTTAATGTAGCTGCTTTACGTACAAGCATAGCACCAGTATTCTTTGCGCCATCCTTATATGAAATAGTTTTAGATACAGTAGCTCCATCTCTAGAAATCTCAGGACCAACACCTGCCATCGAATTCTCAATAGCCACAAATCTACCTGAAGGTCCTAATGTAGTAACTATAGCATCTGCAGACTCTATAACGCCTTCAATTATACTTTTTCTTGCTAATTCTCCTTTAATAACTTTCTTTGCCATATTATAATACGTTTTTTATTTACAATACTGTTATAATTTCCATCATTGTTATAACCTTCAATTCTTGACCCGTTTGAGGATCTCGAATAGCCTTTCCAGAGTTAGGATAAATGTATACTCTATCGCCTACATTAATTTCTTTAACTTCACTGCCAAAAGAAATAACTTCAGCTTCTACATACTCCTTAAGCTCCGGACTGATTTCAAATACCATGTCTCCAATCTTTTGCTTACAAACATCGGATTTCAACTCTTTTACTAGAATTTTATCTTTAATTGGTCTCATTTTGTATTAAATTTTAATTAAACTTTCTTTTATTATTACATCACTAAGATTATAAAGAGGATTATTGATGCTTTTTTGCTATTTTGAGAAAAGAATAAAAAAAAATAACAGGATTTTTAATTTTCCTGTTATTTTTATCTTTTTTATTAGTCATCCTTTTTCTCTAATATACCAGCTAATATAATTACTATTGGAGCCGCATATCCTGGAATGAAGGGTGTATCTTTTTCTTTTACAAATTCCCCCGTTGATCGTTTTATATATCCAAAAACAGGGGATTCTTCATTCCCTTCTATCCTTTTTATATACCAATAATCTTTAGTAAATCTTACGGTATCCACTCGGTCTTCAATAGATCCGATAGGAGCATAGTTACTATCAACTGGAATATATTCGTATTTTACATATCCTATGAATATGGCAAGAATTACTAACCATAAGATAATGCAAAATCCATATAATTCTCTATTATACGGGTAAGCATTCTGGTCTACAATACGAGTAAAAGGCCCATTACTCTCCATACGGAAGTCTGGTGTATACTTCCGAAAAAGAAATTTAAATATTTTCATTTTTATTTTTTATAATTTATTTATTTAATATTTTTATCATTAAAAAGGCATTCAGAGATTTAAAAAAATTCCGTATTAAAACCCCTCTTCCCCTTTTATATGATAGAATATCAGTGTTTACATTTGCGAGCCGGGACCCTCTATCATAGTTCGTTTACCTTCCAACAAAAAAGAACAAAAAAAAGGGTCCCGGCATTTTTTTTACTTCCCGTTAATGGGAAGGTTATTTTTTTTTACTCCTTAAAAACCTAATTAAAAAACATATAAAATAAAATCATGAGAAAAGCAAAATTTATTATTTATTTAGAAAACCCTAAATGGGAAATCTCAGAAAGGGCTATTTACGAAAGTCCAGAAACCACAGTAAAAGAACCTGGATTGGATGATGGCGATTCAAATTCAGGTGTATTAAACAGAATGAAAATGGACGGAACTTTACCTCCGATTTATGACTTGAGCGTTAAAACTGTATATTTCCAAGCACAGGATTATTTCAATGCTAATTATAGGAGGCTAAGTGAATCTTTACCGAACCTTAGTTTTAAAATTGAAGTAAGGCTACAACAAAGTGAGTCAGATAGCTTTAGGTATACGGGCTTGATTGCTAGATATCAAGGAGGAAAGTTAGTAAGTTCTCCATTTTAAAAACAAGGCCACGTAGTATGTCAGAAGAAGAAATTAAAACACGTATATCAATAGAAGAAATTAAAAAATTCTTACTAAAATGAACGTAAAAGATATCGTAAGAAGAAATATCCTCCTTTACCCGACAGTAATGCAAAATGTTATCGATGTATTAACTCAGGTATTGCTTACTATTGGAGGAAGTTATCAATGGTTATATGGGGAAATTGTATGGTCCCCATATACAATAAACAAAAATAGGCGGAATAAAATTCCAACCGTTGAAGAAGCATTGATAATTAATGAAAAAAGAAAGGAGAGTGAATTAAAAAACTTAGACAAATACCCTAAACAACATAGAACCGCGGTATTTGAGTCTATACAAGAAACCTCAAGAGAGGATGAAATGATTATCCGAAATATAGAAAGTCGGGTAAATGATTATTCCTTAGAAAAAACTATAAAAAGAAGGGATAGATTTAGAATAAATATATCTAATAATCCCCCTACTCCAATATTTTCCCTGAACTTTGAATGGGATAACCTTTCAAAAATTCCAGTAGATGTTACAGAGGATTGGTTAGATGCATGTAAGTTTCTATACAAAACCTTAAGTCGAAACCCCCAGTTAATATTTCCAGAGTATATTGAAAAATTACCAATGTACAAAAGGAAATTAGACTCAATAAAAGAACAAAGATATATTAAAAAGGAAGATATACGTCCTGGAATGATATTACAACTCTGCAATAAAGATAGGGTTGTTGTGCTTAAAGTAAAAGAGAAACATATCAAGAAAGGACTTGCTGCAAGTAGAACTGGTCTTTATGGGTTTAGAGGTTTATGGTACGGAAATCACCCTGACAATCCAAACTGTTACGGTAAAATATACAATTTATCATTCTATAATGAGGATGAGATAGAGTTAATAAGACCAGATATAACAGGTTTGGATTGTGAAACAATTAAATTCATAACAAAATGAAATAAAAAAAAATAAAAGTAGATAAGAAATTAAAAATCTTATCTACTTTTTTCTTTATTCTTTTACTACTTCAAATCTAATTTCATTATCTCCCTCAAAATTACCTTCTAAATCCCAATAATCGGCTCCTTTGTTTTTGAAAAATTCAACAAAGTCTTTTACCTTGAGTCCTTTATGGGGGATTGTTCTCATAAACTCTCTACAAATAGGTGTTGCTTCCTCTCTAGGTAGTATTCTAGTAAACCCTGCAGTATAGCTGGAATCATCTATTGTATGTAAAGTAAATTGGGTTGTTTTAGTTGTTGAGAAAGCTGTACATGTAAATGGCGAGATTCTTCTTCTATAAAAACCTCTCATAGCATCATTATACTCAATTTTAACAGTATTATTGAAATAATTTGAAATTCCATACTGTTTCTCTAAATGAGCGTAATGTGCTTTCTTTTCTAAGTAGTCTTTCTTTCTCTTCAACACTTTCTTTCTTTCAACTTCATCATTCGGGAGTGTAAAATTTTCAACTTCCGGCCACTTAATTATATTTTTACCGAACCAGTTATTATAAAAATTCTTCCTCTGCTCTTCCCTTCTTGCCTGAAGTCTACGTTGTTTTTCTTCTAGGAATTTGAGCCGGTTACTTATAGCCGGTAATAACTCCTGACCACTAACATATTCCGGGCTCTCCCACATAAGGTCATATAATTCTCTAGCAACTTTAAGATAACCAGACTTAATATTGTCTGGTAAATTATAAAGGGCACAATAAGGTGTTAGAGAAGTAAAACGCCAAATAGGGGAAATCATAGATAAAAAATCCTCCTTAAGAGTAGTTTTTTCTATAATTTCTTCTTCTTCTTTTATATCTTCTGGCTTATTTACTTGACCTCTAACTTGTATTAACCTTCCCTTATCCCATGAAAAATTACGACTATTGAACATATAGTCCAATGCAGTTAATCTATTTATTATATGATAACCACAAGGAGTTACTGTTGATATGAGACTTTTTACCCAATCGTCCACTGTATATGGGCATTTTTCTTTTGTCATTTTAATTAAATCATTGAGCCTAAATTCGGAATGAAATAAACTAGATCTTTTTTATTTGCACGATCAAATAAAGATTCACCGGTATTAACTACTGTTATATAATCGTCTATACAATCTACTAGCTCGTCCAAATTATAAATTGCAGTCGCGTCATCTCCGAACATGTCTGCCATGTAAAGAAACCTGATTTTTTTATTATTTAATTTTTCAAGCACTGAATCTTTTATTCTCAGTAAATAGAAATCAAATTCACTTACATCATCAAAATCATCAATATTTTGGTCAGTTCGCACTTCTAGTTGTGCTATTTTTGATTTTTTAGAAAGATTGAATTTATAAATATCACAAGTTTTTGTAAGGATATCTCCCTCTATGAGTATTATTATCTCATCAAGGTATCTCTCTTTATCCTCTACTTCAATTTTTGTTAATTTTTTTGCCATTTTTTTTAAATTTTAAATTTATTCAGAAGTAAGGAAGTGTGCCTATTCAAAGTGTTTTTTTTTCTTATATTTATCCCTTATTCTTATTTGTAGATTAAAATTAACTAAAACTATAAAAAATGAGATTATATAGAACAAAATATTTTAGCTTACTTGGTGTAGGTAAAGTCCTAGATAAAGCAACTGGTAAAATAGTAGAAGAAGCCGGGTTTAATAGACAAAAGTTTATTGAGAAATATAGAAAGAATATGGAGAATAAACTTGGAATGAAATTAACCGACCAAGAGTTAGAAATGTTAATGGAAAAAAGAAGAAAAGCCGCTGAAGTATTAAGAGAACATAATAAAAATGCTAAGGAAGCTACAGCGCGGCGAAAAGATGACATAGCCAGTGAAATTAGACGCGGAGGCAATTCAATTGAGGTCAACCCAGATAATGGAACGATTTCAGTAAAAGGAAATAAAATGCAAGAGAAATTAGGTGTAAGTAAAAATAAATATGGAACATGGCTAGATGAAGTGCGCGTTGATGAAGCCGGTGTGGCAAATCCTAAAACAGTTACTGCAAATAATATAATCGGGAATCACTTCAGCAATGGTATAGGTGATAGAAAAAACCTAGAAGCAGTATTAGACACTCACAATTCTAATGTAATTAATAGTAAAGTAAAAAAAGATATTCTTCTTGATAGAGAAGAAGCAGCTGAAGATGCTGCTCGTGCTGCAAAAAAAGTAGAAAATGAAAAAAGAAGAATACAACAAGAAGCAGAAGATAAAGCCAGAAGAGAACAGAGAGAACAACAAGGACAGCAAAACCAACAACCTCAAAATAATCAACCACAATCTAACTTAGGTAGAAATTTAGTTATAGGAACAGGAGTAACTCTAGGAACAGGTGCATTAGCTTACGGTGGATATAAACTAGCTAATAGGAATAAGAACAAACAACAGCCGCAAAATAATGTAGTAAATTCTTAGTTTACAATCCCTTAAAGCCTTATTATTGAGGATAAAATTAAAATACTAAAGCAACCTCCCTCGCCTTTTTAGGCGAGGGAGTTTTTAATTCATTATAAAGGCTACAGGTAATGCTGCAGTGGGTAGTGGAATCCTACTGAAAGCCGTATACACAACTTACGGGTTTAGTGTATAGAAAAATTGATGTCAACATAAACTGGCTCTAAGGCGAGGCATAGCGTCGGGAAATAATACCGAAAGGGGTTCGAATCCCCAATGAGCCACTATATAATTATAATATATAAATGGTAGGGTAAAGATGATCCTCTCGCCATCCACCTAGAAATAGGACAAAGAAGAGGTACATCAAACGTGAAATTATAATTGGATTATATCATGCCAAAGAAAAATTTCACAATATATGAGAATGATAATCTCACGTATCCTCAGTTCAAGGATTACAGATCTGTAATCAAGGATCATCGTAATGATGATATCTCTGATGTTCACGATCTTGTATTTGATTGTGGATACTGGGATACTCCATCCATATATGAATTTTCCCAAGGAGTTCTCGACGAATTCAAGAAGCAGAATCCTAATATGGTATCCACTATAAGTACAGAGTGGGATCGTATTATGAAGAATGCTCATACAGTCGTCTATGAAGAATATAAGAGTCTTTTGGGTAATTGGGATGACAGTGCATACCCATGCCGTAATAACGGTTACGAGATGGCACTTGAAAATCTCGAGAACCAAGCCGCATTTAATTGCGGAGGACCTGAAAAATTCTCATGTAAGGGAATTCCTAAAATTGTAGAAACAGCTATCGATGCTCTTCTCTATGGAGAGTATGCTGATTACTACAATTTGACAAAGTAGGGATATCTCCACAGTGCCAGCTAGAGACGTGTTATTCCTCTAGGGAGCTAAAAAGTTATCTGGCAATTGGAAATCAAGTGTATAAAGACTGTGATTTCTTCACGTGCGGCTGACTTAACGTGGCTAAATAAATCAGCCTAGCTATAGTGGCTATCTATAAATAATGTATTAAATATACATGAAAGTAGTAAAATAACTATTACATATATTCCATCCCTGTTTGGAGGTAATGGGTTCGAATCCCAAGATGGAACATGAAAAAATAAAGATGACAGATGAATGTTGTCTTTATTTTTTCTTCTTACTAAAAACCCTGATAACCTTAAATAGGGAAATGAATATATAAGCGATTTAAAAGTTTATATATTCATTTTCTTTTTCTAAACCATTATTATTACTCAAGATAACTTTCAAGTGTATAACAATTTTTAAAACATTAAAGAAAATGGCAAAAGAAAGAAATTTTGGTTGGGGTGCATTTCTCGGCACCTTTGCTCTTACCGGCCTTGCGTTAGCCGGAGCAGCTGCATTAGATGCTGCATTTCCCACTCCTAGAAAGGCGTGGAAAGTTGAAGGAAATATTTCTAAGAACTTTACTTGGAATTTTTATTTCAAGGACAAAACAGCCGCAGTGAGATTTGCAGAGAAATACCTCGGTTCAAGTGGTAAAGTAGTAAAAGAAACAGTTACTACGTCTTACAATCTCTTTGGAAGAAAAGAAATCACCACTAAAACTGTCATAGAAGACAGTGAACCAACAGTAGAATATGTTGATGTTCCTAAAGACGTCAAAATTTGGGGCTCATTTACAGAATGTGAGTCCTGGCTTAAATTACATTACTACTGTTAATTGTGAACAACAATACTATGGATTATTAGTATTGTAAAAAATATTAAAATAACATACATTATTCGTAGTGTATGTTATTTTTTTTTATTCCCTCAAATCTATAAAATTCCCCTAAAATCCAGCTTAAATCTAATCATTGAAGAGAGTATATAATTGATACTCAGTTAATTATTAATTCTTAGCTAAATTTCAAGATTATGATTTACTGTTTAACTAGTTTAGATTCAGAAGGAAAGAAATTATATAAAATAGGGTATACAGATGATATAAAAACTAGAATGAAACATTATCAACTTCATAACCCTAGTGTAAAATTAATAAAGATAAAAGATGGAGAGAAAATAGACGAACAATGTATCCACTGTTATCTTCACTTAAAAGGATTAGGAAAATATAGAAGAGAGTGGTATGTAGATAATAAAGACGTAAAGAAAATACTAAATAAGCCAATAGAAGAAATAAATGAATTCTTATGGGAGAATAAAGAAAAGGCATTCTCCAAAAGTAAGTTAAGGAGTGTTAGTTGGTTTAACTTATATAAGAAGCTAGAAAGGGTATTTAATAAGAGAAAATTAACAATCTCAAAGCCTTATAAATAGTATAAACATTTAAAATTTAAAAAAATGGCAGAAGAAAAGAAAAAAGAGACGGTAAGAACCGTCAAAATAAAATTGCCTTTTCCGAAGACAGTAGGGAAGGCAGAGAGGAAGGGGAAACTCCTCGAATGGGCCAAGGCATTAGTAAATGGCGGCCCCGTCAATGTGCTGGATGAACAGCACTATGATAACGGCTCGACCTTAACGGTCGAGAACACATATGTTCCCCCTTCTAAATAAAGGGGGAAAAAGAAAATAAAATATATGAGATATTTATCTTAAATAGAATTAGGTAAGTATCTCATATATTTTTTGTTCCTTCAAGGCCTTAAAGAGGAATAAAAAACATAAAATCATGAGAACAATATTTCCAATTAGTCTCTTACCTCACGGAGACTACATAAAAACTTGGATTGAGGTATTTCTATCTGATTTAAAAGATAGATATAGAGACTGGGAAAAGATTAATCCTAGTTTAAATGATAGGTCACCAATTCAAATGACCTTCAAGGACAGCTTTATTTGTTTAAAGAAAGCAAAGTGGTACCCTCAAAATCAAGGGAACTGGTTAAGCTTTGAATATTCACAAAGCAGTAAATTTAATTTAACAATTTCTCTTCACTTTGAAGGGCTGGAAATACAGCTCTGGGAGGGTGAGAGAAGTGTTATAGGCTTATTCATTTATGGAATAAACTGGAACCCAAAAGCAAAAATATTCACTTTGGATAACCTCTTTGTATCTGTATTAAAAAATGCAGGAAATGAAGAGTTATTGAAAGTAAAGGGTAAAATAAAAATGTTACCCCAATTTGATCTTACTTTTGAAAATATACTTAGAGAAGTATATAACAAAATTAATATACAAACGGAGGAAGAGGAGAATTTTATTAAGAATGAATTCCTTCGACATAGAGAAGAAAAGAATCCCTATATATGGGATACAAAACTCTTCACAGTGTTTTATGATGAAACACAACAAATTATTTTCATAAAGAAAGAGAAAATAAATAAATCTCCCTTACAATTAATAGAGGAAGATAAAAGGGATAATAATAAAAACATTACCCAGAAACAGACTGCTACATACACAGTAGTAGAAACAGGGAGTAAATTAAGAAAAGTAATTTACCCAAAAGGTAGAGAATTTATCTACCTTTAAAAAAAAATAAAAATATACTAAGTATAACCTTTTATAGGAAATGCTTAGTATATTTTTTTTATTACTCACTGTATTTAGATAATTTAACAAATTCTTCCAAACATGTGAACAAACCTCTGAAAAGAAGCTTGCCATTTTCATCCCTTTCAGCTTTATATTTGAAAAGGAGATCATTAAAGTTATCCCCTGAATCGGGAATCACAATTTTCCTATTATTTATATCTTTAATAGGACGGAAGATAGCTGTAACTTTATCTTCTGCTTCATTGTACTCTAATTCAGTAGTACAAACCATCCAGCCTTTAATATTATTTTCAAGGTCCGGAATTACATA
>Ga0326511_10002046_pt1 | contig 16569 bp, 14 predicted proteins | sample 0_2496_0518_D_FD_203701 | JGI IMG/M metagenome (GOLD analysis project Ga0326511, IMG submission 203701) | Bovine rumen microbial communities from UC Davis, California, United States - 0_2496_0518 | ecosystem: Host-associated > Mammals > Digestive system > Stomach > Rumen | place: USA...
CAGCGAAGAACGGCTCCGCGGGGGCGTATAGGCCCCCGCGCGTAAAAACCCCCACCCCCTAAGCGGGGGCGGGAGATGTAGGGATTTTTTGGAACATGCAAAAACAACCGCTGAAAAGGCGGTTTTTTTGTGTGAAAAACGCAATTTTGCGGGCGGGAAACGGTTTGTTTTCCTGGCGATCGGAGGTGAGACGGACCATGACGACGGAAAAAGCGGAGACTGAACGGCTCCAGACGGTGTATGCGAATCTTCAGCCCAAGCAGAAGCAGCTGGCGGAGGGTTTGATCGCCCAGGCGGCCCGCCTCCGGGTGCAGCTGGACAAACTGAATTCCGACATCCGAAAAAACGGGCTGACGGAGCTGTATACCAACTCTGACAAGATCGATCCCTACACCAGGGAGAGGCCGGAGGCCAATCTGTTCATCAAGCTGGATAAAAACTACCAGGCGATCATCCGGCAGCTGAATGAGATGCTGCCGCCGGAGGAAGACAATGGCGACGACGAAATCAGCCAGTTCCGCTCCGGAATGTGACAACGTGAATTATGTCCTGGCTTATTACCAGGCCATGAAGAACGGCAGCGTAACGGTCGGCCAGTGGATCCGTAAGCTGTACGAGCGGGTGATCAAGGACCTGGAAGACGGGGTTTACCAGTTCGACCAGCGGAAGGCGAACAACGCCATCGCGTTCATTCAGAGGTACATGCACCACAACAAGGGCAAGCTGGCCCCGGGCCGGCTGGTGCTGTCCCTGTGGCAGAAGGCCGCGGTCTCGCTGATCTTCGGCCTGGTGGACGCGGACGGGCACCGGCACTTCCGGCAGGTGCTCATGGTGGTGGGCCGCAAGTGCGGCAAAACCCTGCTGGCCGCGGCGATCATGCTGTATATGACCTATTGCGAGTGCGAATTCGGCGCGGAGATCTACTGTGTGGCCCCGAAGCTGGACCAGACGGATCTGGTCTATTCGGCCTTCAAATTCGCGGTGGAGCAGGAGCCGGCGCTGGACAAGAGGACCCGGCCCAGGAAGAACGACCTTTTCGTGAAAGAATCCAACACGACCATCAAGAAGATCGCCTTCAACGAGCGCAAGAGCGACGGCTACAACCCTCAGCTGACGGTCTGCGACGAAGGATCCTCCTGGCCGGGAGACCGCGGGCTCAAGCAGTATGAAGTCATGGTTTCCGGTACCGGCGCGCGCGAGCAGCCGCTGACGCTGATGATCACTTCCTCCGGGTACGAGGACGAGGGGATCTACGACGAGCTGGTGAAGCGCGGGACGTCCTACCTTAACGGGGACAGCCGGGAGACCAGGCTGCTGCCGATCCTTTACATGATCGACGACGCGGCCAAGTGGGACGACATCAACGAGCTGCAAAAGAGCCTGCCCGGCCTGGGCGTCTCCGTCTCCGTCCAGTTTATGCTGGACGAGATCAACAGCGCGTATCAGAGCCTGCCCAAGAAGATCGAATTCCTGACGAAATACTGCTGTATCAAACAGAACAGCGCGCAGGCCTGGCTGCCGGCGGAGGTGGTCGAGGCAGCGACTGGGAAGGCGGTCACGCTGGACGACCTGCGGGGGAGCTACTGCGTCGGCGGGATCGACCTTTCCCAGAGCACGGACCTTACGTCCGTCTGCATCGTGGTCGAAAAAGAGGGCAAGCTCTACGTGGTTTCCCATTTCTTCCTGCCAGCCGCGAGGATCAAGGACGCGATCGCCCGGGACAACTTGCCCTATCAGATCTACGAAAAGCGGGGGCTGCTTACGTTAAGCGGGGAAAACTACATCGACTACCACGACGTCTACAACTGGTTCACCATGCTGATCGAGCAGTATGAAATCTATCCGCTGGCCGTGGGCTACGACCCTTACGGGGCCAGCTACCTGGTGCAGGACATGAAGGCCTATGGGTTCAAGATGTCCGACGTCCGCCAGGGCGAAAACCTGACCGGCGTCATCAACGAGACGGACGGGCGGTTCCGGGACAACAACATCCACATCGGCGACAACGACCTGCTGAAGGTCCACCTGCTGGACAGCGCCCTGAAGGTGAACGCCGAGAACAACCGCCGGCGTCTGTGCAAGCTCAAGCGCAGCTGCCACATCGACGGCATGGCCGCCCTGCTGGACGCCATGTGCATGAGGGCAGCTTATCATGACGAAATTGGCGAACAGCTGAAGAACGCAAGCTAAAGGAGTTTTATCATGGGCCTGTTTCAGAAAATCTTCGGAGGAAAACGGGGAAACCGGTCCCCGAACGGCGGAACCTGGACCACGCTGACGGGCTACGCTCCGGCCTTTACGTCCGCCAGCGGCGAGCTGTATGAGAACGCCCTGATCCGCGCGTCCATCGACGCCAAGGCCCGGGCCATTTCCAAGCTCAAGATCGAGGCCGTAGGGGCCGCCCTGCCGAAGCTCAGGGCGGAGCTGCGCAGCGGGCCGAACCCGTGGCAGACGTGGAGCCAGTACCTTTACAGGCTCTCGACGATCCTGGATGTTAAAAACACCGCCTTTATCGTGCCGATCCTGGATGACTTCGGGGATGCTTGCGGTTTCTATCCGATCCTGCCGACCAGGATCGAAGTGGTGCAGGACTACAAGGGCGACCCGTGGCTGCGCTTCCAGTTCGCGACAGGAGAGATGGCGGCCATGGAGCTGGAACGGGTGGGCATCATGACCCGGTACCAGTACAAGGACGACCTCTTCGGGGAGAGCAACGGAGCGCTGACCCCGACGATGCAGTTAATCAGCATGCAAGAGCAGGGGATCACCGAGGGCATCCGGAACGGGGCCACCTTCCGGTTCATGGCGCGCGTGACGAACTTCACCAAGTCCGAGGATCTGGCCAAGGAGCGAAACCGCTTCAACCGCAACCAGCTTTCCGAGGGGGACGGCGGGATCCTGCTGTTCCCGAACACCTACAGCGACATCCACCAGATCGACCAGAAGCCCTACACGGTGGACGCCGACCAGATGAAGCTGATCCAGGAAAACGTCTTCACGTATTTTGGGACGAATTTGGACGTGCTGGAAAACAAATGCTTCGGCGACGCCTGGAACGCATTTTATGAAGGGGCGATCGAGCCGTTTGCGATCCAGTACAGCGACGTGACCACCCGGATGACGTACAGCCATCGGGAGATCGCCGCGGGGAACCGGTTCTTTGCCACGTCCAACCGGCTGCAATACATGAGCAACGCCGACAAGCTCCAGGTGTCCGCCCAGATGGCGGACCGGGGCCTGATGTACGTGGACGAAATCCGCGACATCTGGAACCTGCCGGAGCTGCCGGACGGGCTGGGCAAGCGGCTGCCGATCCGCGGCGAGTATTACGACGCGGCAAAGCCCAGGGACAAAAAGCCGGAGCCGGAGAAGGCCCCGGAGAAACCGGCAGAGGAGGAAAACGAAGATGCCGAAACTGCAAATTCCTGATTATATCCAGGAGCGGCTGAACGCCGGGAGGGAGTTCCGCCGGATGGCGGAGCCGCTCGCGATCCGCGCCGGCGGAGAGGAAGAAATGATCGTCGAGGGGTACGCCACCACCTTCAACCAGCCCTATGAGCTGTACAGCTTTGACGGCTACACGGTGATGGAGCAGGTGGACCCGGCGGCCTTTGAAGGCTGCGACATGAGCGACGTCATCATGCAGTACGACCACCACGGGCGGGTCTTTGCGAGGAATCGGAACCACACGCTGGACCTGTCCGTGGATCAGCACGGGCTCAAAACCATCGGGAGGCTTTCCGGCACGGAGCTGGGGCGGCAGGTCTATCAGGAGGTTCAGGGAGGCTATTCCGACCGGATGTCTTTTTCCTTCACGGTAGCCGAGGACAGCCGGGTGGTGACCGAGGACCACGAGACCGGGATCGTCACGGTGCTCCGGACGATCAAACGGATCAAAAAGCTATACGATGTTTCGATCGTGTCGATCCCCGCGAACGACGCGACAGAAATATTCGCCCGCGGCATGGCTGACGGAGAGATCGGCTGGGCCCAGCAGGAGTTGCTGAAGTACCGGGCACGCATCAGACAGCGCGAGGCGCTGGAGCTCAGAATCAAACTATCGAATATCGGAGGTATGTGAACATGAAATTCTCCCGTGAACAGATCATGGCCATGGACGCCGCAGGCCTGGACCAGGCCCTCACCGAGATCCGCAGCCACATGAACGATGAAGACGCCGACCTGGCCAACCTCAATGAAGCGGTCGACTGGATCGAAGAGCGGCGCACCGCGCTGCGCGAAGCCGAACAGCGCCGGGCGCAGCTGCGCTCCCGCATTGCCGGCGGCGAGGGCACCGTGCTGCGCAGCATGGACATGGGCAGCAACGCTCCCCGGACCTATTCCGCCGATTCCCCCGAATACCGCACCGGCCTGCTCAAGCACCTGCTGGGCCAGGATATGACCCGCGAAGAGCGTGACGCCATCACCTATGTGGCCACCACCGGCGACACCACCAACGGCGCGGCCAACGTGCTGCCCCGCACGATGCTCAACAACATCTGGGACCTGATGGAAGAGCAGCACGCCATCCTGGGCGATATTACCATGTACCGCACCGGCACGATCATGGAGATCGCGGTGCGCACCAATCTCACCCAGGGCGACGCCAAGACCGTGGCCGAAAACGAAGCCAATGACGACGAGATCAACCAGTTCATCAAGGTGACCCTGAGCGGCAAGGACTTCAGCAAGCACGTCGAGCTGTCCTACGCCATGCAGCGCATGAGCCTGGACGCCTTCGAGAGCTTCCTCACGTCCGAAATCGCCGCCCGGATGGGCGCGGCCCTGGCCAGGGACGTGATGGCCCAGATCTCCACCGACTACGCTTCCAGCACCAACGCGGTGAACACCAAGGCCGTCAAGAAGCTGGCCTTCACCGACGTGGCCGGCGCGATGGCCCTGCTGGAGAACGCGAACGGCCAGTGCGTCGTCTACGCCAAGAACGCCACCATCTACAACTACCTGGTGGGCATGGTGGATGCCAACGAGCGCCCCATCTTCCAGCTGAACGCCCAGCAGGGCCAGCAGGGCACCCTGATTGGCTGCCCGGTGAAGGTGGAAGACGCCGTCGATGCCAACGTCCTGTGGATCGGCTACCCCAAGAACGTGGTCGGCAACATGATCCAGGACATCATGGTCGAAAGCGACAAGGACATCAAGAAGCACGTCGTGGTCCACAGCGGTTACGCGCGCTTTGAGTGCAAGCTGATCGCTGACCGGTCCTTTGTGAAGCTGACCGTGAAGCAGGCCTGATAAGGAGGTCCGGCGATGCTCGACAAAGTAAGACTGGCGCTCAGAATCACGTCCAATGCTTATGACGAGGACCTGCAAGGGCTGATCGAGGCCGGGCTCGCTGACCTTGGGCTCGCCGGCGTCCTGAGCGAAAACGTGACCGACCCGCTGATCCAGCGGGCCGTGATCACCTACTGCCGCTGCAACTTCGGCAGCCCGGCAGACTACGACCGCCTGAAGCGGTCCTACGATGAACAAAAGGCACAGCTTCAGACCGCCACCGGGTATACCAACTGGGAGGGCGCGTCATGAACAAATACGACACCATCCAGCTGATGGGCGACCTGCCGGAGGCCCACGGGGTACATGATGACTATACGCCCATCGGGCGGTGCGTGTACTGCGAGGTCAAGAGCGTGGGCAGGCGGGAAGCCTATGAGGCCATGAGCCACGGCTACCACCCGGAGGTCGTGTTTGAGCTGGCCCAGGCCTTTGAGTACAGAGGCGAAAAGAGGATCGTCTATCAGGGCAACGACTACAACATCGTGAGAACCTATGAAACCCAGGCCGACACCATTGAGCTGGTGGCCGAAAAGGCGGTGGATCAATGACCGAGTATGAGACCATGGTCAATGCCCTGAAGGCCACCGGCCTGCCCTTTGCGGAGGACGGCTGGGACGAAAAGCCCGCTCCGCCCTACGGCGTTTACGCCATTGACGGCGGGGCCGGGGCTCTCTGGGCCGGAGATCACCGGCGGGAGCACGCCTCCCAGGGTACGGTGGATCTGTACACCCCCACGGGGAAAGGGCGGGTCAAAAAATCGGTGATCGAAAACGCCCTGGACGAGGCCGGGGTCAGCTATTACTACAGCAGCGAGCAGTATGAGCGGGACACCCGGCTGATGCACTATGAATGGGTGTTCGAGGTGGACGATGGCGAAGATTAACATGAGCGGGGCGGACGAGCTGAGGCGGATGCTGGACGGGCTCTCCCATGCCAGCGACGAGCTGTGCCGGCGCGGGGTTTACTCCGGGGCCGGCGTGCTGGCGGACGCCCTGGCCCAGGCCGTGGACGAGCTGCCGACCGAGACATACCACCCGACGCCCGGATCGAAGCACGGCGGGGAGCCGCTGAACGTGGTGACCCAGGACGACAAGGAGGACATCCGGGCCGGGCTGGGTATCTCCCGGATCAACAACACGGCGGACGGCGCGGACGTGGCCATCTCCTTCGAGGGGTACAGCCGGCACACGGAAGCGAAATATCCCAACGGCGTGCCGATCCCCATGATCGTGCGCAGCATTGAGAGCGGATCTTCCACCCGCCAGAAGCACCCGTTTATCCGCCGGGCCGTCACAAAGGCCAAGGAGGCCATCTATCAGGCTGAGACGGACGCTGTCCACGAAGCCCTGGAGGCCTACCAGAAGACCGGCAGGATGCCCGGATTCTCTTCTCCCGAGGGGAAGGCCGGAAAAGGCACACACACAAAACACACCTAAGTCAAGGAGGTATATATGGCAACCATTGGCATCCGCCACCTGGTCGTGGCGAAAATCAAAACTGAGGTCGAAGGCTCTGCGATTACTTATGATCCCGGTATGATCATGGGCGAGCCCATCGAAGCGAACGTGACCATCAGCCGGTCCGATAACCCGCTGTACGCCGGAGACCGCGAGGTCGAAAACGAAAACGGCATCACCGGCATCAGCACGGAGCTGAACGTGGACGACCTGAGCGACGAGGTCCGGGCGTACATGCTGGGCGACGTGGTCGTGAGCGGCACCGGCAATGCAAGCGTGTACCGCGAGACCGACGACCCTGCCCCCTATGTGGGCTACGGCTATATCCGGGTCAAGAAGAAGGCCGGCGTGCGCAGCTACAAAGCCTTCTGGAACCATAAAGCCCAGTTCTCCTACAACAGCGAGAGCACCCGGACCAAGGGCGAAACCGTGGAATGGCAGACCCCGACCGTGGTAGGCCGCGGCCAGGGCGTATTCCTGGACGACACCGGGAAGATCGCCTGGCGTGACCGCCAGACCTTCGAAACCGAGGCCGCAGCTGCCGCCTGGCTGGACGGGAAAGCGGGTATTACCCACTGATCCAGGGACAATCCAACAGCCAGAAAAACCATTTACCCCCGGGGACGGCCCGCGCCGTCTCCGGGGTTCCCATGATCGGAGAAAACTATGAAGCAGCACATCATCACCATCGGCAAAAAGAAGTACGAGCTGGCCTTCACCATGGGGGCGCTGGAGCGGATCGAGGACGCGATCCCGGAGTTTGATATGTCGAACGTGTCCGCATTTACAAGGCGCGCCGGGACGATGATCGACATCGTCTACGCGATGGCCCAGCAGGGCGAGGCGCTGGCCGGGCGGACGCTGGTTGAGGATCGGGACTGGTTCGCGGCCCATATCCCCGCCAGCCCAAAGAAGATTGCGGATATTCAGATCGCGGTGTTCAACGCTATCTCCGACGCGATCAAAATGGAGAACGAAACGGACGACGGCGGCGAGGTCGACGAAGTCCTGCAAGAGATCAAAAAAAAAGAGGAGAAGGACGGCTGACCTGGCGGACCGTCTTGTCTTACGGCCTGATTGCGGGGCTGGGGCTGCGTGAAATGCAAACCCTGACCCCCGGGCTGATCATGGACCTTTATCTATACCGGATGCGCTATGACGACCAGCAGCACGGCATCAAGCGCGTGAAGGAGCAGCCAGAAGACATCTGATTTTTGGAGGGAAACCCATGGCGCAGGGCGACATCAAAAGCCGGCTGGTACTGGAAGGCGAGGCGGAATACAAACGGCAAATGACCGACGCGGCCAACGCCGTAAAGGTGCTGACCAGCGAACAGAAATTAGCCGAGGCCCAGTTTGAGGCCACCGGGGACGCCCAGCAGTACGCTTCCGACAAGGCGAGGATTCTTAAGGAAGAGATCGCCAATCAGAAAAAAGCCGTCGATGCAGCGGAGGAAGCCGTCCGGAAGCTGACGGAAAACGGGTTTGCTGAAAACTCCAAGAAGATGCAGGACTGGAAGACCAACCTGAACAACGCCAAGCGAAGGCTGGTGGTCTTTCAATCGCAGCTTGCAGGCGTCGGAAAAGAGTTCGACAACACAGACGATAAGCTGGACCAGAACAAGCTGGTCAAGGGCATCGACTTCCAGAACACCATTATGGCCATCGACGGGATCACCCACGCGATGGAGAACACGGTGCGGATGGCCGCCCGGGCCGCCAAGGGCGTCTGGGATCTGGGCGTGGACGCCAGCAAGAAGGCGGACGAGTGGCTGACGAAGGCCAACGAGCTGGGCGTGGACGTGGAGACCTATCAGAGCTGGGTCTATGCTTCCCGGTTTATCGATACCAGCGTCGAGGATATCACCCGCAGCTGGCAGGACATCCAGAAGAATCTGGGCGGCACGAACGAAGAATTTCTCCGGACATTGGCCCAGATGGGCGTCAGCGTCAAGGACACGGGCGGCAAGGTCCGGTCGGCCTCCGATATTTTCTGGAACGCCATCGACGTGCTCCACCGGATGACCGACGAGACGAAGCGGGCGCAGATGGCGGACGCCGTCTTTGGAAACGATTGGAGAAAGTTAAACCCGCTGATCGAGGCGGGATCCCAGGGTTACCGGAAGATGGCCGAAGAAGGCCGGCAGGTTGCCGTGGTCTCCGAGGAAAACGTCAAGGCCCTGGGCAACTTCAACGACCAGTATGAGGACATGCAGGCCCGGCTGGAGAAGCTGAAGATTGACACGCTGTCGAAGCTGGCTCCCACGTTTGAGAAGGTCGCTGCCGCTCTGAACGATGCCATCACCGGCCTGGACAAGTTCGTGGAATCCGAGGAAGGGCGGGCTGCCCTGGAAGGATTGAACGAGGCGCTGGGAGGGCTGATTGACGCTTTCCTGGGCGAGGACAACGGCAAGCAGACGTTCGCTTCCATTGTCAATACGGCCAAGGAGGCCGTGGGCGGTTTCACCGGGGCGCTACAGTGGATCAAGGACAACGGCGATTCCGTCGCGGGCATCATCAAGGCGATGGCCGGGGCATGGGTGGCGCTGAAGGTCACCAAGGGCGCGCTGGAGTTCCTCCAGGTCGGCAAGGGCGCATTAAATGTCGGCAAGGGCGCGGTGAACGGGACGAAGAACATCTTCTCCCGGCTGTTTGGGGCGAAGGGTGCTTCCGCCGAAAGCCTGGACGACGTGGCCCAGAGCTTCAATGACGCGGCGGAGCGGTTCAACAGCACGGCGGACGCATTTGAATCCGCCGCGGACAGCGCGAAGGCATCGGCCGAGGCGGCGCAGAGCTCCGCGGACGCGGCCAAGAGCGCGTCCGAATCCGCTTCGACTTCCAGCGAATCGGCGTCCTCTTCCTCCAAGGCGGCGGAAAGTTCCTCCAAGGCGGCGGAGAGCGCGTCCGACACGGCGGAGAGCAGCGCGTCAGCTGCGGGATCCAACGCGGAAGCGGCGGGATCCTCCGCAAAGGCGGCGGGCGAATCCGCCACGGCGGCGGGCAATTCCGAGGCGGCGGCGGCAGCGTCCGGAGACGCGGCGGCCAGCTCCGCAGCGGCGGCCCAGGATGCCGCGATTGCCTCCGGCAGCTCCGCCACGGCGGCGGCCAATTCCCAGGCGGCGGCCGCGGCTTCCCAGGACGCCGCAGCGCTGTCCGCCGGAGCAACGGACCAGGCGGCGCTGGCTGCGGGAGCCTCCGCTGAGGCGGCGGCGAGCGCGAATCTGACCGCGGGAAGCGCAGCGGAAACAGCTGCAAGCTCCGCCCTGACCGCCGGAAGCGCGGCGGACGCTTCCCTGTCCGCCCTGTCGGCGGCGGGAAACTCTGTGCTTGCGTCCGGGAACGCAGCCAACGCGGCCATCAGCTCCGCAGACGCGGCGGCGAGCTCCGCCCTGGCGTCCGGGTCCGCCCTGGACGCGGCGATCAGCGCGGCAGAGGCAGCTGCTACGTCCATCGAGGCGGCGGCCAACTCTGCGGCCTCCGCAGCGGAGAGCGCCCTGGGCGCTGCCGCATCCCGGGCGGCGCTGGAAGCTCAGCTGGCGGGGGCGGCGGAAGCCAAGGCACTGGCCCAGGCGGCCGCGGCGCAGGCGGTGTCATCCGCCAGGGTGGCGGCCCTGCAAGCGGGCAAGGCAACCGGGACCGCCCTGCTGGGCGGCGGCGGACAGGGACTGCTGGGAAGCGGATCCGCGCCGCTGGGACTGCCTGCCGGATCTTCCGGGACGGGCGGAGGGATCACCGCGCCCGCGATCCCGTCCGAGTTTGCGGACATCGCCAAGGGCTTTGGCGCGCTGGGCCTGATCTACGGCGCGTCCAAGTACGCCTATGAGCGTCGGAGCGGGGACCAGAAGCTGCTGGTGGACACCGCCGACCATCTGAACGCCACCGCAGAGGCGGACAAGGAGCTGAAGGCGGCGTTCGAGGAGTTCGTCAAGACCCAGGCTGACCTGGACAAGGCCAGCGAGGACTGGACGATCCCCGAGGACGAGCTCAACAAGATCATCGACAAGGCGAACGAAGCGTCCAAGTCCTTCCTGGCCATGGACGGGTCCGCCAAGCTGCTGGACGCTTACCGCACCTGGCGGGACGGCAACGCTATCAAAGACTGGGCGCTCCCGGATGACTGGGAGCAGCTGGGGCTGGACGCCGGCGGCGGCCTGGCCACTGGTCTGAACAACAGCCAGGAGGACGTATCGGAGGCGGGCAAGGCCCTGGGCCAGAGTGCCGCAGACGCCGCTATGGCCGCCCTGGACGAGCACAGCCCGTCCAAGGTGATGGAGATCATCGGCGGGAACGCTGCCGTCGGCCTGGCAAACGGTATCTATGACCGGGCAGACGAGGCGATCCGCGCGGCGCAGTGGCTGGCCGATCAGGTGGCCTACACGGTGCAGAGCGCGCTGGACATCCACTCCCCGTCGAAGGTGCTGGAGCGCCTGGGCGGGTACACGGCCGAGGGCTTTGCCCGGGGCTTGGAAGAAAAGATCGCCGCGGTGGAGCGGGCCACGTCCCGCATGGCAGCGGCGGCGACCCGGCCAGTGATGCCGAACGCCTACACGCCGGGCCAGGCCGGGCGGGGCGCTCCCGCCCAGGGCGTGCGCGCCGTGATCATGATGGACAAGGAAATCGTCGGCGAGCTGGTCGCCCCGGTGGTGGACGGCTTTATCGGCGCGGAGATACAGGCAAGGAGGTAGCATGAAGAAGCTGGAAGCGTGGCTCAACCGGGTGCCGCTGTCCGGGATTGGGCGAATCCTGATCCAGGACATCAGGGACAGCGTACCGGAAACCGAGATCACCTACGGGGACAGCCCGGACCGCATGGGCCAGCGTTTGCTGGCGCGCCGGCGGATCAGCCGGCGGGTGGAAATCGTGTTCGCCGTGCGGGAGCTGAACAGCCTGCCCGCCCGGTCCGCCATCGTGGACCGGGTGAACGCCTGGGCCCGGGACGGGATCCTGGAAGTGGGCCACCGGCCCGGCCAGCAGCTGCGCGTGCTGTGCGCCGCCCGGGCGGCCATCCAGAAGCCCAGGGATTATACCGAGGAATTTACCATCGCCTTCGACGCGGCGGCCTGGCCCTACTGGGAGGACATCGGGGCGGAAAAGCTCACCATGTCCGGCCAGAGCGGGGCCGGCACGCTGGCCAACCGGGGGACGATGGATTCTTATATTTCCGGCACGGTGACGCCCACGGGCGGGACGCTGAACACCCTGACCATCACGGCGGGAGATACGTCCTTTGCCCTGGCGGGGCTGAATGTGGCCTCCGGGACGGCCCTGACCATCGCTTACGATGAGCGGGAGCTGCTGCTGATTCGCGCCGGGAACGAGGGCCTGCTGTCCTGCCGGAGCGAAGAAAGCAGCGACGACCTGGTGGCCAGGCCCGGGCGGAACGCCGTTTCCTTCACGGCGAACACCGCCTGCGACGTCACACTGGAGGTGAGGGGTTCATGGCTGTAGCCGTCAGGCAGCCCAGGCTGCTGAACGAGAACGGCTGGACGGAAAAGGGCCGGCTGCGCCCCAGCGCGGCGGAGCTGCATCTGAAGCTGAACGGCATCAGCTACGGGGTGCTGACCATGGGCTGGGACGACGAGGCCCTGCCGATCCGGGCGTGGGTGGAGATGTACACGTCCAAGGGCAGCGCGGGGCTGTACCGCATCACCCGGGCGGACAGCCGGCGCTTCCAGACCTGCGCGTATACCGTGCAGCACGCCATCGACACGCTGAACGACAGCCTGTGGCGGGAACAGGGAGACTTCACCGGGAATGCGGAGGCCTTCCTGCGCAAGCTGCTATCCTTCCAGAATAAGGCCTACTGGCAGCTGGGCACATGCGAGGACACGGACAACTACAAGCTGACCGGCATCAACTACAACAAGCTGAGCGACATGCTGACCGAGTTCGTCGAGAGCCGGACCGGTTATTATCTGACCTATGATTTCTCTACCTGGCCCTGGACGGTGAATTGGAAGCGGCTGCCGGCAGGCGTGCGCTGCGAGTGGCGCGTGCGCCGGAACGTGCGCAGCTGCTCCGTCACCACCTTCGATACGGAGCAATGTACCAGGGTCCATTATACCGTGACCCCAGCTGAGGGCCAGGAGGCGGATCCGACCATCCATGTGCTGGATGACGCGGAAGCGCAGCAGTACTATGGGGTGATCGAGAGGCCCATCTCCATCAGCGCGGAGGACGTGGCCGACCCGGCCGCCTTTGCCGCGCAGTTCCTCCGGGATCACGCGGAGCCCGGCGTCCAGATCAACGTGGAGGGCTACGAGTTTTACAAGCAGACCGGGGACAGCCTGGACAGCTACGACGTGGGCGACCTGGCCCGCTGCATCGTCGGCGGCATCGGCGGCCCGCTGCGGGAGCGGATCGTGGTCCTCAACTATCCGGACCTGATCGGCACGCCGGAAAGCGTCAGCGGTGAGCTGGCCAACAGCCTGCCGAAGTTTTCCGAATCCCTGGCCACGGCGTCCAAGACCGCGGCCGCCGCTTCCCGCTCCGCCCGGGCCTCCGCCAGGGCAGTAGAGAAGCAGGAAAAGGAAATCACCCACTGGTCCCAGGTCGTCACCTATCACGGCAACGCCCTGGACGAAACCGGAATCACGGCTTTTTACGAATCCGGCATTGACATGGACGCCACCGGAGGCGTGAAGATCTTTAGTCTGGAAGAGGGCTTGCAGGCACTCTACGCATCGATCCAGGTGAACGCCAAAGCCATTGAGGGCAAAGTGGGGTCGGATGCGCTGAACAGCTATCTTCTGATCAATGAATTTTCGACCAAGCTGGGAAGCACCCTGGCCACCGATGACGGTACCATCGGCGCGTCCATTGCCACGTCGGTCAATGCACAGACAGGAGACAGCATTGTCGCCATTGACGCCAGCAAGGTGAACATCACCGGCCTGGTGACCATGACCGATCTGGAAGCGGTCGAGGGCAAGATCGATACCGTCCGGGCAGAAACCATTACCGCCGGTACTTATCTGAGCGCCGCCACAGGAAAGTTCAATACCCTCTGGGTGGAATCGCCCGGCACGGGCGGGACCCACACCGCCCAAGTGAACAACGCCGTAAACTCTATTGCCAAGGACAACAACCTGCCAGACGGGCAGATCGGAATTCTATACACCACACTGGCGAACCCAACCCCGCAATCCGTAAATTTTAATATTGCCGACACGAGCTACTATCGGGCTCATGTCGGCATCAGCTCCGCAGTTCTTCAATACTACACCGACGACCCGGACGAATACGATACCTGGTCGGCCAATCAGCCCATCACCCTGACAAATAAATACGGTCTGATCAAGGTCACGTCCAAAAAATCCCCGGATGACCATTTTTTTATCAGCATCAACGCATCTTCCGGCACGGGCGGCTCAGCATCTATCAATAATATCACCGCTCAGGCCCTCACGCCGGACCAGGTCAGCCGGCAGGGAAGGATCACGATCAAGGCCACCGGGACGAATGTTTCGGATTACTCAGAGGACGCTGTCCTCAGCAACACCACCTACACGGACGGCGGCTTCACCTATCCATGTGTCATCCTAACCCTGGATAATACGGTCATCGGCAGGATCAGCACCCAGGACACTTACAACAACGGCCAGACGGCTGGTAAGAACGCCGTCAAAGTCACTGGCCCGACCTGGAGCAACACCGGAACGCCGAACACCGCCAATACTGCCACCTTTACCACCGACGCGCCAAGCCCAAGCACCAGCGCGCCGAAGGCGCTCGCCCTGACCCTCACGACTATGGCTGCCATCGGCGATTATAACGCCACCACCGGCACGATCCCCATCGGCAGCACCGCCACCGTTTCGGATGGTACAAACAATGTCCTGGCCGGGACTGATTCCAAGTCCCTGGGGATTAGCCTGGAAGCGGCATCCTCTGGATCCGCATCGGCGGAAGAGCTTACCAATGGGACCACCTACGCCCTGAAGCTGACGAAGGACGGCAGTACCACAAGCGTGAAGTTTTTCAAGGTTCCCGCAGCTGTCACACCCGCTACGATCAATGTCAAGAAGAACGCCTGGTCTTCCGGGGCTATCACCTTTGAAACCGACCCTGCCAGCGGAACGGGTGCGGGTGTCTCCCTGGCTTACGTGATCCCGCAGAACAACTCCAACGGGAACATCTCCGTCGGCGTCGTGGACAGAGCTTCCCCCTATTCCTCCGCCCAGCCTCATACGGTCCTGACGAAGATCCTGACGCTGACCTGCGGGGATGATTACGCCGTCGTGAAGGACGGGAACACCACCGTTGCCCAGGTGCCAAACGAGAAGTCCGTCTCTCCCGTGACTGTGAACGTGCAGAAGGGCTCCTGGTCCTCCGGGGCGATCCAGTTCACCACCAGCCCGGCCAGCGGGACGGGCGCGAACGTGTCTCTTTCCTGGATGACTGCCCGGAACGAATCCAACGGGAACGCCAATATCTCCGTCGTGGACAGTTCCGCCCCCTATTCATCCTCACGGCCTCAAACGGTCCTGTCAAAATCGCTGGTACTGACCTGCGAGGATGACGCAGCCTATCTGATGGACGGCTCGAAAACCATTGCCAAGGTGCCGAACAACAAGACCGCCCCGACTATCTCTGCTTCCATTGACATGATTGAGCTGAGGACCGTCGGCGGCGTCCAGTACCGCTACAACGAAGCGGAGAAGGACTACACCATCTACGTGCAGGCCAGCGGCACGAACGTATCCCCGAAGACAGACGGCCAGCTTCACATCGGCGGATCCGCAGCCTTCACCCATGGGCGGGACAGCGTGACCATCACCAACGTCGAGCGGATCGCGTCCTGTGCCTATGATGAGGACGCTCAGACCGCCCGGCAGGACGTTCGTTTTACCCTCTCCAACGGGGAAACCTATACGATCAGAGAGAACTTCGACGCCATCTACCGGGCCGGGCGTAGCAGCGACCCCATTGATACCACCATCGAATACGCCGCGGACCTGTCCAGCGAAGGGGCCGTCTTTGATACTGTGGACGAGGGCCTGACCATCGACGTGTCTGACATCTACCAGCGCGGTCAGGACTACACGCCGCCGGCGCTGAACTGGTATATCTATCCTACTACATCCAGCGACCAGGTGGACATCTATGTATACATGTCCATTATCAGCGCACAGGCCGGAAAGGTCCTGAAATCGACCGTCATCGCGTTCTATCCGTATACCCCGGTTGAGCCGACAGGCGTAACACAATATGACAACGGATTTATTTATACCCAGGTGCTCTACAACGGCAGCAAGTACCTTGTTTTACCAAACAATCTGAAGCAGTTCGATTACGACATTTCCGAAGGGCATCGGGTGGGCATTAAGAACCTCAAGCAGAATATCTATCCAGTCTCCACGACCATGACAGGCCTGATCCATACCGGCGGAGCACCGAACATCACCGTTTATCTGGAACCGTATTATGATGACGCTAAGGACTATTCTTCGACCTATATGTCCTCAGCTGACTATGCCTCCTACCGGACCAACGGAAACACAGGAGACTATTTTGCGGAAATGGCAAACAAGTCCGGCTATTACGGGCGGCATGAAAAGACGGCTTACAGCGGGGACATCCAGCACAAGGCGATCTTTGATGTCCTTTACTCTGACGACAGCCATGAAACCGTGATCGTTTCCTTCAATTCATACCCCAAGGCAGCGGACGAAGTGATCTACACTTATTCCGGCTTTGTGGATTCCACCAGCAATACGGTTCCCCTGTATGTCTCACAAAGCACTTCTTCTTCTGTTCAGTATTATGTAGCTACCGGGGCAACGGTAAAATGTCTGTATAACCCGAGCGGCTATTCC
>Ga0326511_10002047_pt1 | contig 16567 bp, 11 predicted proteins | sample 0_2496_0518_D_FD_203701 | JGI IMG/M metagenome (GOLD analysis project Ga0326511, IMG submission 203701) | Bovine rumen microbial communities from UC Davis, California, United States - 0_2496_0518 | ecosystem: Host-associated > Mammals > Digestive system > Stomach > Rumen | place: USA...
GTTATCATGTAGATGCCTCGCTGAGTATAGTCGTGCTCTTCGCAACGACGCTTCATCGAGGGCTTCTTTTCTTGTTTTTTCGACCACTCAATGTGTCTTTTCTTTCTTTCGTCCATGGGATGTTTTTTCTTACCTTTGTCTTGCCGGATTGACGGCGACAATGCCGCCGTTTAGTGGACGGAAACGGTATTTTGATACTTATTGGGTGCAAAAGTAAATAAAACTGTTTAATATAACAAACGTTTTTTCAAAAGTTCTGATTTCTACGAAGACTTAACATGGTTTTATCATAAACCACCAAAGGAATATGTAAATAAAATCGGTGATAGGTGCTTTGCAAATGCAGGGCACCTTTATTCTTATTGATAAAATCTTCCTTGGTAGATTGAACATTTTCGCTTTTGCTTACTGTAATTCATGGAAAAGTATTAATTTTGTAGTCGAAATAAGTACTATTTGTAGAAATACAGTAAGGCAAGAAATGACGGAGAATGCGAAATGGCAATGGCAGGAGCCAGGGACAGCATGGAGGGGCGTCGGGGTGTATCATATCACGTTGACGGTACCCTCACGTGAGCCTCTATTCGGAACATTGGTGATTCCAGAGAATGCTCCATCGAACGCAAGGATAGAGCGGACGGCCTTAGGTAATGCTGTCGTTGATGAGCTGTATGTGATGTGCAGGCACTATCCCGCAATTCGCATTCTCCAATTCAGCCTCATGCCAGATCACCTGCATGCTGTTATTCATGTGACAAAGGTGATGGATACAAGCATTCGCGCCGTTGTTCGCGGATATTGGCAGGGGGTGAAGAAACATGGCAGGGCTTATACTTTGTCTGTTGCAGCCGAATTATATTCGGGGACTTCCGTATTAAATACGGAGACAACTGACAAAGGAGGCAAAAATACGAAGACAACTGACAAAGGAGGCAACAGCACGGAGACAACGAGCGAAGGGGGCTATCCCTTCCCCATTTTTACTGAGCGCCCATTCATTCGCCCCTTGTCCCGTCGTGGACAACTGAATACAATGATTCATTATGTTCAGATGAACCCTCAACGATTGGCTACAAAGCGCCTTAAGCCTGGCTATTCCCGTGTGCAGAAGGATATAGAGATTGGCAATCGGAAATACGATGGCGTGGGAAATGTGGCTCTTCTGATGGAGGGCCGATATGACACGGTCCATGTGCGGAGCACGATGGTGAAGGCTGCAGAATGCGGCAACAACATACAATTGCGCGACTACATGAACAGTCGTGTGCTGATGGCTCGTAAGGGAACGGTGATGGTATCGCCGTTTATCTCTCCACAGGAGAAGCGGGTGATGCAGGTGTTGTTAAAAGAACAACATCCATTCATTCTCATCACGGACAATGGTTTCCGTGACTACTACAAACCTGCTGACGCACTTTTTGATGCGTGTGCAGCAGGTCGATTGCTTATACTCAGCCCTTGGCCTTACGAAGAGGGGAAACGTCATATCAGTCGTTCCGAATGTGTTGCCCTTAATGCAATGGCTGAAGAAATCTGTGAGTGCTTTAATAATGATGCTAGTATACAACTTCAATAATCGGCTAAAAACCATATAACAAATGAAATGACAGATTGTAACAAAATGGCAAGAAAAACGCACAAAGTGATAACAAAACGATAGTAATATAGATTACTTACTTTTCAAAATGATAGTTCTTTAAAGATTTTATATACAAAAAGAGCGAATTTTAGCTGTATTTCTGTCTTTTTGCGTTACCTTTGCACTCGAATCCAGCAAAAGGATAGCAAACTTCAAAAGATAACAGTAATATGGCAGAGAAAATCAGGTTTACGAAGATGCATGGTGCGGGCAATGACTACATCTATGTCAACACCATAGAACATCCCATCGCTGACCCCGTGAATGCATCCATCCTATGGAGCGACCGCCACAAGGGCATTGGCTCCGACGGTCTTGTGCTGATAGGCGCATCACCCATACCAGAAGCCGACTACAGTATGCGCATCTTCAATGCCGACGGTTCTGAGGCAATGATGTGCGGCAACGCATCGCGGTGTGTAGGGAAATATCTTTATGAGCGCAAACTCACCACGAAGACCGAGATTCGTCTGCTCACCCTTTCAGGCATCAAGACGCTCATGCTGCACGTAGAAGACGGTACCGTTACCAGCGTAACAGTCGATATGCTCGAACCCGTTCTCGACAATGAGACGCAATATATCCCCTCGCGCAGTTCCGGTTTGGGCACCTTTGTCTCGATGGGCAATCCCCACTACGTCATCTTCACCGACAATGTCGATGAGGTCAGCGAGAAAGGTCCCGCTCTCGAGCATCATCCTGCCTTCCCGCAGCGCTGTAACATTGAGTTCGCAGCCCCTTCGGGAGTTGCAGGAGGAGCTTTCCGCGTCCGTGTCTGGGAGCGAGGTAGCGGCATCACGCAAGCCTGCGGCACGGGAGCCTGTGCAACGGCTGTGGCAGCTGCCATGACAGGCCGCGCAGGACGCAAGTCACAAATCGTCATGGACGGCGGCACCCTCGACATTGAATGGTGCGAGCGTGATCGTACAGTCGAAGGACACTTTTTCCAAAAGAACCATGTCTATATGACGGGGGGCGCAACTTTCGTCTTCGACGGAGAAATAGAATGAAGCAAACTTTAATACAACACAAGAATCTATGGCATTAGTAAACATTCATTTCCTCAACCTACAGAACAACTACCTGTTCGCCGACATTGCCAAAAAGGTGAATGCCTTCAAGGTGATGCACCCCAAGGCCGATGTTATCTCCCTGGGTATCGGCGACGTCACACAACCCCTCTGTCCAGCCGTCATCGAGGCGATGCACAAGGCTGTCGATGAGATGGCTACGGCAGAAGGATTCCGCGGATACGGACCAGAGCAGGGCTACACATTCCTGCGCGAGGCCATCCTCAAGAACGATTTCCTGCCCCGTGGCATCCATCTCGATATTGACGAGATCTTCATCAACGACGGTGCTAAGAGCGATACTGGTAACTTCCAGGAACTGCTCCATTGGGATAACTTCATCGGTGTCACCGATCCTATCTATCCTGTATATATCGACTCCAATGTGATGATAGGCCGCTGCGGCACCTATCGCGACGGACGCTGGACCAACGTGCGCTATATGCCCACAACAGCCGAGAACGGCTTCGTGCCACCTCTGCCAACAGGTCGCCCCGTCGATGTCATCTACCTGTGTTATCCCAACAACCCCACAGGCGCGGTCATCACCAAGCCCGAATTGAGAAAATGGGTGAACTATGCACTGAAAAACGACGCCCTCATCCTCTACGATGCTGCCTATCAGGCCTATATCCGCGACCCGGAGATTCCTCGCAGCATCTATGAGATACGTGGAGCCCGCAAGTGTGCCGTCGAGTTCCACTCGTTCTCCAAGACGGCAGGTTTCACAGGTGTGCGCTGCGGCTACACCATCGTTCCCAAGGATGTCAGCGTAGCCACCTTCGAGGGCGAGCGCATTCCACTGAATCAGCTATGGCTGCGCCGTCAGACCACGAAGTTCAATGGCACCAGCTACATCTCCCAGCGCGCCGCAGAGGCTATCTATACCCCTGAGGGCAAGCAGCAGATTCAGGCCACCATCGATTATTATATGGAGAATGCCCGCCTGATGCTCGAAACCCTGCGCCGTCTCGGCTACGAGGTCTATGGTGGCGAGAACGCTCCCTACATCTGGATGCGCACCCCCGACGCCATCACCTCCTGGCAGTTCTTCGAGGAACTGCTCTATGGTGCCAACGTGGTCTGCACCCCAGGTGTCGGCTTCGGTCCTTCGGGCGAAGGTTATGTACGATTTACCGCATTCGGCAGTCGCGAGAAGACTGTAGAGGCATTAAAAAGAATAGAAAACTGGACTCATTCACATTAAACAAACACAAAAATGGAAGCATTAAGATTTCAAGTTGTCGGTGAGGCATTCAAGAAGAAGCCGCTCGACGTAAAAACACCCAGTGAGAGACCTTGTGAGTATTTTGGCAAGAAGGTCTTCAATCGTGAGAAAATGTACAAGTATCTGCCGAAGGACGTGTACGAGAAGATGGTTGATGTCATTGACAATGGCGCACGTCTCGACAGGACGATTGCCGATGCTGTGGCAGCGGGCATGAAGCAATGGGCCACGGAGAATGGCGTGACTCACTATACACACTGGTTTCAGCCTCTGACAGAGGGTACTGCCGAAAAGCACGACTCCTTTATCGAGCACGACGGCAAGGGCGGCATGGTCGAGGAGTTCACAGGCAAACTGCTGGTCCAGCAAGAGCCTGACGCAAGCTCATTTCCCTCGGGCGGTATTCGCTCAACATTCGAGGCACGTGGCTATTCGGCTTGGGACCCCACGAGTCCGGTGTTCATCATTGATGATACGCTCTGTATTCCCACTGTATTTATCAGCTATAGTGGCGAGGCACTCGACTATAAGGCTCCCTTGCTGCGTGCGCTGCATGCTGTCAACGTGGCGGCGGTCGATGTGTGTCACTATTTCGACCCCAGCGTGAAGAAGGTCACTTCGAACCTTGGTTGGGAACAGGAGTATTTCCTCGTCGATGAAGGACTCTATGCTGCCCGTCCCGACTTGCTGCTGACGGGACGCACACTGATGGGACACGACTCAGCCAAGAACCAGCAAATGGACGACCACTACTTTGGTGCTATTCCCGAGCGTGTGGCTGCCTTCATGCGCGAACTGGAGATTGAGGCACTCGAGTTGGGCATCCCTTGCAAGACACGCCACAACGAGGTGGCTCCCAACCAGTTTGAGCTGGCTCCCATCTTCGAAGAGACCAATCTGGCCGTCGACCATAACATGCTGCTGATGTCGCTGATGAAGCGGGTGGCACGTAAGCATGGGTTCCGCGTGCTGCTTCACGAGAAGCCTTTTGCCGGCATCAACGGCTCGGGCAAACATAACAACTGGTCGCTCAGTACAGACAACGGCGTGTTGCTCCATGCACCGGGCAAGACCGCTGAGCAGAACTTGCGTTTCGCTACCTTTATCGTTGAGACGCTGATGGGTGTCTACAAGCACAATGGATTGCTGAAAGCCTCTATCATGAGTGCTACGAATGCGCATCGTCTTGGTGCCAACGAGGCTCCTCCTGCAATCGTCTCTTCATTCCTCGGCAAGCAGGTCTCTGAACTCCTGGACCATATTGAGAAGGCCGACAAGGAAGACATTCTCGCCATGGCAGGCAAACAAGGTCTGAAGATGGACATTGCCGAGATTCCGGAACTGCTCATCGACAATACCGACCGTAACCGCACGTCGCCCTTTGCCTTCACGGGCAACCGCTTTGAGTTCCGTGCCGTAGGCTCTGAGGCCAACTGTGCCAGTGCCATGATTGCCCTGAACTCAGCTGTGGCCGAGGCGCTTGTGAACTTCAAGAAACGTGTCGATGCGCGTATTCCCGAACTGGAAGAGAAACTTCAGGGAACGGGTCATTCTGCTACCTTCCATGCCATCATCGATGTGTTGCGTGAGGATATCAAGACCTGCAAGCCGATCCGCTTTGACGGCAATGGCTATTCTGACGAGTGGGTAGTGGAGGCTGAGAAGCGCGGACTGGACGTAGAGAAGTCATGCCCGAAGATTTTTGAGCGCTACCTCGACCCGGAGAGCGTCACCATGTTCGAGAGCTTAGGGGTGATGACCAAGAAGGAACTGGAGGCTCGCAACGAAGTGAAGTGGGAGACCTACACGAAGAAAATCCAGATTGAGGCACGTGTCCTGGGTGATCTCTCGATGAACCATATCATTCCCGTTGCCACTCGCTACCAGAGCGAATTGCTCAGCAACCTGAACCACATGGCAGTGGTGTTCCCCGTTGACACTGCCGACAAGCTTTCGGCTCGCAATAAGAAGATTATCGAAGAAATTGCCGAACGGACTTTTGCCATTGAGAAGGGGGTGGAAGAACTCGTTGAGGCTCGCAAAAAAGCCAATAAGATTGCCGGCGAGCACGAGAAAGCCATTGCCTATCATGACCATGTGGAGCCGAAACTCGACGAGATCCGCTATCAGATTGACAAGCTCGAACTGATTGTCGACGATTCACTTTGGCCATTGCCGAAATATCGCGAACTGCTGTTCATCAGATAAACAACTTACTACAGGCTGATGCTTTCAATCCTCAGCTTGAGCAGTCCGGCGGGTACGCGCACCTCGACAACGTCACCTACCCGCTTGTTCATTAAGGCCTGCGCGATGGGCGATTTCACAGAAATCTTCCCCTCGCGCAGGTCGGCTTCGTGGGGACTGGCAATGGTATAGGTCATGCGGCGGTCATTGGCCAGATTGGTCATCTCGACCTTGCTGAGCAGCTGCACGCACCCCGTGGCATGCTTCGACATGTCGATGACACGGGCATTCTCCAGCACACGCTGCTTGAAGCGGATGCGCCCCAACAGGCGACCCTGCTCGCGCTTGGCTGCATGATACTCGAAATTCTCGCTCAGGTCGCCCTTGTCGCGAGCCTCAGCAATGGCATCGCGAACCTGCGGCAGTTCGACGCACTCTAACTGATGAAGCTCGGCCACGAGCTTGTCGTAGCCCTCCTGTGACATGTATTCAAAAGCCATAAGACATTATCTCTTCAAGTTCTTTTTGTAAAAATTCGCTTGCAAAGGTACACATTTATTTTCAAACCACTGCATTTTTGGAGGCCATTATCTTCCAATACTTAGTTGTTTACGTTGTTCTCGCTCATCTTACGGCTAACTTCATTCTTATCTTAATCAGGTATACTTTTAAACAACGAATTTCACGAATTACCAAGCGCAATAAGTAATTCGTTGTTTTGCGGATTTAAGGCTATCTCGCAATTCGATTCGAATTACGAAATAATTGCTTTCGAATTACGAGACAATTCGAATCGAAGTGCGAGACAATTCGAATCGAAGTGCAAGATAATTCGAATCGAAGTGCAAGATAATCGCTTTCGAATTACGAGATAAAACGATAGCTTTGGCAGGAGCAAGTGACTCGTTTGCTTCTACAAGCGGTATGATGTAGAAAACATGCACACCGAAAAGAAATTAACATACTAACCCTCGATGCAGAAAATCCTGTATATATCAAGGTTTCAAGAGATTAAACGGTGATGACATCTTAACCTGATGCTAACCCGAAGCTAACCTCATATTAACCCATTCATGACCAAGGAAGGTCAGCTGGCAGTTCCGATCTGATAACGTGAGATGCGGTATGGGTCTGAATAGTTACCGTTTCATACACGTTACGTTAAAAACGCTTAATTATTGATAGGAACAAAAAGAATGTCAGAAAAAAGTTTGTAACTTTGCAGACTCAAAAACATCTACAAGAAGCGTGAAAATTAAGGAAGTCATCAGCGCCCTTGAACAATTCGCGCCCCTGCCGCTACAGGAGAGCTGGGACAATGCTGGCCTGCAGATTGGATTGACAGAGGCGGAGGTTTCAGGGGCATTATTGTGTCTGGACGTGACCGAAGCCATCATCGACGAGGCCGAACGTCGCGGGTGTAACATGGTGGTGAGCCACCACCCCTTGCTCTTTCGCGGACTGAAGCAGATCAGCGACACGACCGACGTGCAGCGAACCGTATGGAAAGCCATCACACGGGGCATCTGCGTGGTATCGATGCACACCAATCTCGACAATGCCGAGGGAGGCGTGAACTTCGAGATTGCCAACCAGTTAGGACTGCGCGACGTGGCGTTCATGGCTCCAAAGACGGTCGATGGCATCACCTGCGGAAGCGGAGTCATCGGCACGCTGACGAAGCCGATGGCTACACGCGACTTCATCGACTACGTGAAACAGCAGATGGAGGCCAAGAGTGCTATGTGCAACGAGCTGCTCAACCGGTCTGTCAGCCGCGTAGCCATCTGTGGTGGTGCTGGCGACTTTCTCATTGACGAAGCCGTGAAAGCCGGTGCCGACGCCTTCATCACGGGCGAGGCCCACTATCACCAGTACTTCGGCTACGAGCAGCGAATACAGCTGTGCGTCATCGGCCACTACGAGAGCGAGCACTACACCACCCGTCTACTCAAGAACGTCATCGACCAGCGCTGCCCCTCAGTCACAACCCTGATAGCCGAAACAAACACGAATCCAATTATATATCTATAAAACAAACAGCCCAAGCCCCTGTTACGGCTTCCCCCTGTCGGGGGGATATGAGGGGGGCCTCAACTATGGCAAAAAAAGATCCTACAGACCTCTCAGTAGAGGAGAAGCTGAAGACCTTGTTCCAGCTTCAGACAGCCCTTTCGGCAATCGACGAGAAGAAAGCCCTTCGCGGTGAACTGCCCTTAGAAGTAGAAGACCTCAACGACGAGATTGAAGGTCTGAGCACACGTATCGAGCGCATCGAGAATGAGATTGGCGAGTTTGAGCGTGCCATCTCGCAGAAGCGCGGCGAGATTATCGAGGCCCAAGCCAGCGTAGATCGCTACAAGGCTCAGCTGAACGACGTGCGCAACAACCGCGAGTATGACACGCTGAGCAAGGAGATTGAGTTCCAGACACTCGAAATCGAACTCTGCAACAAGAAAATCAACGAAGCCCAGAAGCGCATTGCCGAGCGTTCAGAAGACCTGAGCGCAGCCAAGGACCAGCTGAAGGAGAAGCAGGCCGACCTCGACGTGAAGCGCAGCGAGCTGGACGAAATCATGGAAGAGACCCGCGCTGAAGAAGAGAAGCTGAAGGAGAAGGCACTGGAACTGGAATCCAAGATAGAATCGCGACTGCTCACCTCGTTCAAGCGCATCCGCAAGAACGCCCGCAACGGTCTCGGCATCGTCTACGTGCAGCGTGATGCCTGCGGCGGCTGCTTCAACAAGATTCCGCCCCAGCGTCAGCTCGACATCAAGATGCACAAGAAAATCATCGTTTGCGAGTACTGCGGACGCATACTTATCGACCCCGAACTGGCTGGCGTAAAGACCGAGAAGCCCGTAGGAACAGAAGAGAAGAAGACTGTGCGCAAGCGCTCGACCGTGCGCAAGACGTCGACATCGAAGAAGACTACCGATGCCAACGATATGGACTAACGCCATTCTCATTACACATGATTTTCTATTTCTCTGGTACGGGCAACACACAATGGGCCGCCAAGACCCTGGCACAGGTTGCCAATGAGAAGTTGATCGCTATAGCCGATGCACCCGAAGGCGAATGCCACTACACGCTGGCTGCCGACGAGCGCATCGGCTTCTGCTTCCCGACACACGGCTGGCAACCGCCTGCCATCGTGCGACGGTTCATCAGCCGACTGAGACTGTCATCGCCCCACCCTGCCCTCACAACCCACTACTGCTTTGCACTCACCACCTGTGGCGACAGCATCGGACAGACAATGGAAATGCTCAACCACGACCTGCGAGCCATCGGCCTGAAGACGGACAGTGTCTATTCGCTCATCATGCCTGAAAGCTACGTGTGCCTCCCCTTCATGTACACAGACACCCCTGAGAAGGAAGCACAGAAAATCAACACTTCGCGACAGCAGTTGCAACAGATAGCCACTGAGGTGAAAGAACGACAGAAAGGTATTGTGAAAACCGTGAAAGGGGCTGCCCCCTGGCTGATGACTCACGTCATAGGCAGCTACTTCAACAAGCGAATGGTCACGGACAAGAAGTTCACCGTCGATGCCGAAGCTTGCGTCCGTTGCGGCAAATGCGAGAAGGTCTGCCCGACGGGCGACGTCAGACTCAATGCCGACAAGCTGCCCGAATGGCAGCACAACGGCTCATGTACTTGCTGTCTGGCCTGCTATCACCACTGTCCGAAGCATGCCATCAATTACGGCAGCATCACCCGCAAGCGCGGACAGTACTATTTTAGAGTTGAGAATTGAGAATTGAGAGTTGAGAGTTGAAAGATGAATCAGGATTTTATCATACTCGTCATTGAACTGCTGGGCACGTTTGCCTTTGCCATCTCAGGTATTCGCCATGCGGCAGCCAAACATTTCGACTGGTTTGGCGGCTATGTCTGCGGCATAGCCGTGGCTATCGGTGGCGGCACTATTCGCGATGTGATGCTGGGCACCACTCCGTTCTGGATGACCACACCTATTTATATGATTTGTACGGCCATAGCCCTGCTTACCGTTGCATTCTTCGGCAAGTGGATGGAACCGCTGAAGAATGCTTGGTTCGTCTTCGACACACTCGGCCTGGCCCTGTTTACCATTGCCGGCATACAGAAAAGCCTGGCTTTTGGCCAGCCTTTTTGGGTAGCCATCATCATGGGTTGCATCACGGGGTCGGCAGGGGGCGTGATTCGTGACGTACTGCTCAACAACGAACCTGTTATCTTTCAAAAGGAAATCTATGCCATAGCCAGCGTCTTAGGCGGTATGGCTTATTGGCTGGGCATAGAATTAGGGCTGCCCGTAGAACTGACGGTCGTGAGCAGTTTCCTCATCACCTGTGTCATCCGTTTTCTGGCTGTACGCTACCACATTTCCCTTCCCATCCTAAAAGAATAGGGAAACGGCGCAAGCCAATTCTTCATTCTTCACTCTTCACTATTCACTTTTCACTCTTCACTATTCACTATTCACTTAAACCTCTCTCCCCAGTAATTCACCATTCGCTCGTAGAGTTTCTCCTCGGCAGGCGAATGCTGAGCGTGCCAGAGGCGATGCTCGGTCAGTTCGTCGGGCATGTATTGCTGCGGTGTGAAATGACCAGGATAGTCGTGCGGATAAAGATAGCCATCGTGATAGCCCAGTTCCTTCATCAGTGAGGTTGGGGCATTGCGAAGCGGCAGCGGCACAGGCTGATTGCCCGTCTGACGCACCAGCGCGAGAGCAGCATCAATGCCTAAATAGGCAGAATTGCTCTTGGGCGACGTGGCCAGATAGACGGCACACTCAGCCAATGCAATGCGAGCCTCGGGCCAACCAATCTTCATCACCGTATCGAAAGCGGCATTGGCCAGCAGCAACGCATTGGGATTGGCCAAGCCAATATCCTCGGAAGCAGAGATAACCATACGCCGGGCAATGAACTGAGGGTCTTCACCCCCTTCAATCATACGTGCCATCCAATAGAGGGCTGCGTCAGGATCGCTGCCGCGAATGCTCTTGATAAAGGCCGAGATAATGTCGTAGTGCATCTCGCCATCTTTGTCGTAAGCCAGAGGATTCTGTTGCAAGCGCATGGTCACCATTTCGTCAGTAATCACCACATCACCGCTTTCAGCCTCAACCACCAACTCCAGAATGTTCAACAACTTGCGGGCATCACCGCCGCTGAATCGCAACAAGGCTCCCGTCTCTTTGAGTTCGATATGGCGTTCTTTCAGCACCGCATCTTTCGTAATGGCGCGTTCGAGAAGCTGCAACAGGTCTTCCTTCTCGAGCGTTTTCAACACATAGAGCTGGCAGCGCGACAACAGCGGACGGATCACCTCGAACGAAGGATTCTCGGTCGTAGCACCTATCAGCGTGACAACACCTTTCTCGACAGCCCCCAGCAATGAATCCTGCTGCGACTTCGAGAAACGGTGAATCTCGTCAATAAACAAGATGGGTGAGTTCTCGCTGAAGAATCGTCCTTTCTGGGCCTTCTCTATCACTTCACGTACATCTTTCACACCGCTGGTCACGGCAGAGAGCGTATAGAAAGGAGTCTCCAGCCGGTTGGCAATAATCTGAGCAAGCGTGGTCTTGCCCACCCCCGGCGGTCCCCAAAGAATGAACGACGAGATGCGCCCAGACTCAATCATACGGCGCAAGACGGCACCCTCGCCAACCAAATGGCGCTGGCCGATATAGTCATCGAGCGTCCGAGGACGCAAGCGTTCTGCTAATGGTTCTGACATAACTTGATTTATTTTGGGGACAAAGGTACGAATAAACGAAAGAAATGCAAAAGAAAAGCTCGCTTTTCTTTTCATTTCCGAGTGAAAGTACCTAAGGCAAAGCCAAAGGTACGACAAAAAAACGAGACCTCCAAAAATCATAAACAAAAAAAGCGTTTGCGTTAAACGCGATGCGCGTTTACGCTGAACGCGATGCGCGTTTATATTAAACGCTATTTGCAAACAACGTATTAGCTACAATCCGAAAATTTACAAGTTGTTAATATACAAATAATTAGGTACATATCCAGTGCTTGTTGCAACATTGCGACATGCAACATTGCAACAAGTCCTCATCCGATGGAGTCGCGAATCGCGACCCCATCTTCTTCCCTACTCATGCAGCTAGAAGCAGGGCCCTGAATCAGGGCGGTGCTTCTTAAAACCAGCGTCGCGATTCGCGACGGTACCTCTTTTCTTTCCTACCTGATACCTGAATCCAGTAGGAGGTTTTCTTCCAGATAAACAGCGAGACGCTCACCCCGTTATACTCCTTTTATCTTAATTTTTGTTCAAGAATGTTTGCCTGTTCAATTTTTTGTTTATATTTGCGCTTAGAATGTCTAACGACGGATAAGAACAACTAAAAACCGATATGGCAAAGATAATAGTACAGAACACGGAGATAACAGTCTCAAATATTAACGGTGAGGATTATATCTGTATTACGGATATGCTGAAAGCCAAGGATGGCGATTTCTTTGTGACCGATTGGCTACGCAATCGTAATACGATGGAATTCCTTGGCGTGTGGGAGCGTATTTACAATCCTAATTTTAATTATGGCGAATTCGCCACAATTAGAAACCAGTCAGGCTTGAACAGCTTTAAAATCAGTGTAAAGGAATTTGTGGCTCGTACAGGTGCGATTTCGTTACAGGCTAAAGCAGGAAGATACGGCGGCACTTATGCTCATAAGGATATCGCTTTTGAATTTGCCATGTGGATAAGCCCAGAGTTCAAGGTCTATGTTGTTCGTGAGTTCCAGCGTCTCAAAGCTGATGAACAGAAGCAACTTGCATGGTCGGCAAAGCGCGAACTCTCTAAGATTAACTACCGCATTCATACAGATGCCATCAAGAGTAATCTCATTCCAGCAGAAGTGACACGCGAGCAAGCAGCAATGAAACCAGATTGCCATTCAGCAGATGCAGGTATTGGAAGACAATAGCGGAAGGAATCTGCTGAAATGAGACAGCACACCACCTCGACGTAGAAAAAGGTCAAATGGAATTTAAGGAATTGTTAGTGTCTTCGAAAATAATAAAACCGCAAGCCATGTGTGACAGGAACCTGTCCCCTAGATGTCTCAGAACCATCGAGTCTGCATGAGAGAAAGTTACAGGGCTGAAATTTCATCTCTGTGCGAAAAGCTACCTTCTGACGAACGACGTAACGATGTAGCAGCCTTTCTACCAGCTCACTTTTCGCGACTTCCTTATCTTCGATAGATGGAGTCGCGAATCGCGACCCCATCTTCTTCCCGACTCTTGCAGCTAGAAGCAGTCCCCTGAATCAGGGCGGTGCTTCTTAAAACCAGCGTCGCGAATCGCGACGGTGCCTCTTTCCTACCTGATACCTGAATCCGGTAGGAGTTTTTTTTCCAGATAAACAGCGAGACGCTCACCCGCTATACTCCTTATTGCAACATGCAACAACAACTTGTTTCTCTTAATTTAGAAGCTATGAAATAATCGTATGAGGTACTCTTTCTTTTTGCCTGCTTTATGTCACGTATCAGACCATATAGACACAATTAATGAAAAATGCCCTCCGAAGAGGGCATATAGGATAAAATCCTTCGGCATATAGCCTTATTGTGATAAGATGTAGAATATCTTACGGTTGCAAAGGTATGCAAAATCATTGAAACAACAAAATTATTTACAAAATATTTGTTTGATTCATTCATTTTGTTTAATTTTGGCTCATCAATTCTAAAAACCTTTTGTTATGAATAAAAGAATTCTCGGTATAGATACTGGCACAAATAGCCTTGGATGGGCTGTCGTGGATAAGAAAGAAGATGGGTCTTATTCCCTGATTCGCAAAGGTAGCCTGATCTTTCAAGAAGGTGTTAAGGTGGAAAAGGGAATAGAGTCTTCAAAGGCAGCCGATAGGACGTCCCACCGTGCGCTCAGAAAACACTATTTCCGTAGAAGACTCAGAAAAATAGAGGTACTCAAAGTGCTTGTGGAATTTGGCTGGTGTCCATATCTGTCTCCTGAAGCCCTGCATCAGTGGCATGTAAAGAAGTTATATCCAATGGATGAAGCTTTCATGTCCTGGCAACGAACCAATGATAACTTTGAAGAGAATCCATATTATTACAGACATTTGTGCCTGCATCAACAGTTAGACTTAAACAAAGAATCTGACAGATTTATACTTGGCAGAGCTATGTATCATCTGGCCCAGCGAAGAGGTTTTCTTAGCAATCGACTGGAGCAGGGTAATGATGATGAAACTGGTAAGGTAAAGGAAGCCATATCCTCTTTGTCAAAGAGCATGACTGATACTGGATGTGAGTATCTGGGTGATTACTTCTATAAGATATACAAAGAGAAGGGAAATACAGAAAGAATACGCACGCACTATACAGACCGTGAGGAACACTACAAGAAGGAGTTTTATGCCATCTGCAAACGACAGCATCTTTCAGAAGAACAAATATCTAAGTTGGAAAAAGCCTTGTACTACCAACGCCCATTGAAGAGTCAGCGGCAAGGTGTGGGCAAATGTACCTTTGAACCTAAGAAACCTCGTGTGGCCGATTCTCATCCTGCGTTTGAGTTGTTCAGGATGCTGTCGTTTGTGAACAATATCAAGATAAAAGGCCCACACGATGTAGAACTTCGACCTCTTTCTAATAATGAATATGAAAAGGTGAAACCAGTCTTCTTTAGGAAGAGCAAACCCCAGTTTGATTTTGAAGACATAGCCAAGGCCATTGCAGGCAAGGGCAGGTATCAGGACATCAAAGAGGAGGGCGACAAGGAGTATAAGTTTAATTACAGAATGACGCAGAGCGTTACAGGATGCCCTACTATCGCAAGCCTTATGTCTGTTTTTGGCGATGATTACATCTCGGCTATCGCAGAGCGATATACATTGTCGGATGGCAAAACGCCAAGTCAGATGGTTAATGATGTTTGGAACGTTCTCTATAGCTTCAGCGACAAGGACAAGGTTGTGCAATGGGGGAAAGAGAAACTCCAATTAGACGATGAGGAAGCAGAGAAGTTTTCAAAGATCAAGCTCACCCATAGCTTTGCGTCGCTTAGCTTGTCGGCTGTCAAAAAGATTCTCCCTTGGTTAGAGCAAGGGCTTATCTATCCTCATGCTGTATTAATGGCTAAAGTACCCGATATAGTAGGAGAGAAAGTTTGGAAAAGTAGGGGTGAATCAATAACGAAAGAACTGCTGTCATTGATAGCGAATTTTAACCCCAAGGATGTTACGATGCAGGGAACGCTTGATCTCTGCATAAAGGACATCTTAAAGGATATGTGCGAATTGGAACCAGGTGCAGCCGAAAAGCTCTATCATCCCTCTATGATAGAAACCTATCCTGATGCCAAGAAGAATGCACAAGGTGTTTATCAGTTGGGTTCACCAAGAACCAATGCTGTACGTAATCCAATGGCAATGCGTTCACTTCACCAATTAAGAAAGGTGATAAACACATTGCTGCGCGAAGGCACTATTGATAGCCAAACAGAGGTTCATATAGAGTATGCTCGCGAGTTGAACGATGCCAACAAGCGTAAGGCGATAGCCCAATGGAACAAAGACAGAGAGAATCTGCGAAAGAAATATGCACAGGATATCCGTATGCTTTACAAACAAGAATGTGGAAAGACTATTGAGCCAACAGATGATGACATCGTGAAGTTCCAACTTTGGGAAGAGCAAAATCATATTTGTCTATATACCGGCGATTCAATAGGAATTACTGAGTTTGTTGGTCCCAATCCCAGTTATGACATTGAGCATACTGTCCCACGTAGTGTTGGTGGTGACAGTACACTTGAGAACATGACACTATGTTCGAGCAAATTTAATCGTGAGGTAAAAAAGGCCAAGCTCCCCACTCAACTATCTAACTATGATGAAATCATGTCCAGACTTAAAGAGTGGCGCACTAAAATCGAGAAGCTCCGTAAGGATGTGGATCATGTGAAGACACATTCAAGTATGGACAAGGCTGTCAAAGACCGCTTAATACAAAAACGTCATCTGCTAAAGCTGGAATTTGACTATTGGCTTGGTAAATATAAGCGTTTTCAAATGGAAGAAGTACCAGAAGGCTTCGCTCGCAGACAAGGCGCTGGTATTGGTCTCGTAGGGAAATATGCAGGATTGTATCTGAAGTCTTTGTTCCATAAGGCAGACGATAGAAACAAGAGCAATGTGCGTGTTGTTAAAGGTACGACTACTGCTGAATATAGAAAGATGTGGGGCATACAAGATGAATACGAGAAAAAGTCTCGTGACAATCACGTTCATCATTGCATCGATGCTATTACGATTGCTTGCATAGAACCAGGAGAATATAATGCCACAGCAAAGTATTATCAGCAATTAGAGGAATACGAAAGAACGAATGCAAACAAGCCTTCGTTCCCCAAACCGTGGCCAACCTTCACGGAAGATATCAAG
>Ga0326511_10002049_pt1 | contig 16551 bp, 24 predicted proteins | sample 0_2496_0518_D_FD_203701 | JGI IMG/M metagenome (GOLD analysis project Ga0326511, IMG submission 203701) | Bovine rumen microbial communities from UC Davis, California, United States - 0_2496_0518 | ecosystem: Host-associated > Mammals > Digestive system > Stomach > Rumen | place: USA...
AGAGTACGAATAATGATGAATAGTGATAAAACAAAATTCTCAATATTTGAAAACGAAATGGAAACAACTTATGTATTAATTCAAGAACCCATTGATTTAAGAGCAAAATATTTTAGAAAATATATATAAATTTTTTAACTAAAAATGTAAATAGTTTCTTTGTTATTGTATATAATATAATAAAGAAACTATTTTTTATTGAAAGGAGATAAAATGATGATACAGATAATTATTTTAGCATTACTGGCAGAAGCAATATGGGAAAATTTAAGAATGATTTTCGAGAATGGTAAATTCAGCTTAAATAGATTAGGCGCATTAATTGTAAGCATAATTGTAGCAGTAGGCACTCAAATAGATTTATTTCAACTTTTAAATTTCAACATATTTATACCAATATTAGGAAGCGTATTAACAGGAATATTAATAAGCAGAGGAGCAAATGTCGTACATGATTTATTCAAAAAAATTCAAAGTTTAAGTGAAAGTGAAGGGGAATAAGTATGGAAATAGAAGAATTAAGAAACTATTGTGATGAGGAGGAATAATTATGGCATATAAAGGTCCAGATATATCAGCATATCAAGGAGATATAGATATTAAAAAACTTGCATCAGAAGTAGATTTTTTCATATTTAGAGGATATGCAGGATTAAGTAAAGATAAAAAAGTAGAAAGAAATGTAAAATTATGTATAGAAGCTGGTAAACCTTATGGATTATATATTTATTCATATGCTTTAAATACAGAAAGAGCTAAACAAGAAGCTCAAAATCTTATTAATTTAGCAAATTCATTTTCAGTAAAACCTAATTTCCTTGTAATAGATATGGAAGACGCAGATGGATATAAAAAGAAAAATGGTATGCCATCAAATCAAACATTAAGAGATATATGTACTATAGAAGGAAATATGTTTGAACAAGCTGGATATTATGCAATGGTATATGCTAGCTCAAGTTGGTTTAATAATCAATTAAAAGGGTTAACAAAATTTGCAAAATGGATAGCACATTGGCCAGTTAAGAACGGAAAGCAAACAGGAAACAGTACACCATCAACAGGAGAAAATGCTAATAACTGTGCAATATGGCAATTTACATCAGAAGGAAGATTGAATGGATATAATGGAAGACTAGATATGAATTATGGCTATAAAGACATAGTTGTTAAAAAATCTAATACAGTTATACCATCTAAACCATCAACACCTGTACAACCATCTAAAAAATCAGTAGATGAAATAGCAAAAGAAGTAATAGAAGGAAAATGGGGTAATGGACAAGATAGAAAAGATAGATTAACAAAAGCTGGATACAATTATAGTGAAGTACAAAAGAAAGTAAATGAATTGGTAGCTAAAAAACCAAGTGCTAAACCAACTGTATCATATTATAAAGCTTGTTCATCAAGATATAATTCACTTGTAGATGCATTAAATTCAATAGGTGTAAACAGTTCATTTATATATAGAAGAAAAATAGCAATAAAGAATAACGTAAGACCATATATAGGAACAGCTAATCAAAATAAACGATTATTAGATAAATTAAAAGCAGGTAGATTAATAAAAGTATAAATGGAGGGTAAATTAATGATAGACTTAAATAATAAAAATGTAGAACAATTACTTAATGAATGGAAAGAAAGATTAGGATTACAAGACTGGGTTATAACATTAAGTTATAATTGTGGATTTGAGGATTTAGAATTAGATGATGCTTGTGGTGAAACAAATTGGGAAGATGTAATAAAAACAGCTACAATAAAAATAGTTAGTGAAAAAGAATTTGGAAATGATAGAATAACAGATTATGATTTCGAGCAAATATTAGTGCATGAGTTGCTTCATATTAAATTTGGATTATTAAGTTTCACTCAACAATCATATGAAGGAAAAGTTATGGCAGAAGTAAGACATCAATTAATAGATGATTTAGCAAGAGCGTTCGTAATGGCAAAAAGAGGCGAAACAAAAAGGCAAGCAGCAAAAACCTGTAAACTAGTAAAAGATATAAATGAACCAGAGGAAACAATAGAAGTAGCATCAATAGGAGATGCAACAATAAGTACAGTAACAGATGAACAAAGATATAGTAATTATAAATAGTGAAACAAGAGACATACTAGGTATAATAACAAATAATAGTTTACAAGGTTGTGAAATAGTAGCGATAGATGGAATGGACATAGTAGAAGTAGATAATACGAAAGAATATATAGTAGGCGATGAAACAACAGGAAGAATCAAATTCAAAAATCCAATAAGTAATATATTATACTTGAATGATTACCGACAAGGAGGAAGTAAATGAAGGTCATTGTACATGAAAACAGACAATTAGAAATAATAGGTCAATCAAGCACTAAAAATGAAAATGATGTAGAAGTATTAGAAATTCAAATTCCAGAAAAATATCAAGATTGGAATAAAAAAATAGTATTTTTATTACCAATAGAAAATGATAATATATTATGGGACTTAATAGAAGATGATAATACATACACATTAAAAACAAATATAACCAAATATGATAAAGTTCAATTCTATATATGGCTAACACATGAAGAACAAGATTTTAGAAGTGTAACAGAATCATTATATTTCAATAACAATAAAGACGCATCGGAGGAAATAACAGATGAAGAAATAGGAGCAGTAAACAAAATATTAGAAAAAGTAGATGCAGCATTAGAAGAAATGGACAATGTAGATATAACAATAAGCAAAACAGGACAAGTAGCAACTGTAACAATAACAAGAAAAGATGGGTCAATAGAAGAGGCAGAAATAGAAGATGGATATACACCACAAAAAGGAATAGATTATTGGACAGAACAAGATAAAGCAGAAATATTAGAAGATGTAGAACAAGTAATAGGAAATTACATAAATCAACCATTTATAACAATGGAAATAGTAAATGGTAATCTAATAATGGAGGTAAAGGAATGGCAAGAATAAATTTAGGAAAAGTAGTTCCTGAAAAAGGTGTAGATTATTATACCGAAGAAGATAAACAAGAAATAATAGATGAAACAACTCAAAAAGTAGAAGAAGATTTGAATCTAGATGATTATGTAAAGAATACAGATTATGCAAGAAATAATAAAGGTGGAGTAATAAAAGTAAGTAATACAAATTATGCAATAACTATAAATAATGATGGAGAAATATATGCAGCAAGTAGAACGTATGAGCAATATAATGATTTAGGAAATAATGCTTTTATAGGCAAAGGAACTCTTGAAAATGTATTAACAGAAAAAATAGGAGATATAGAAAGCATACTAGAAGAACTTGACATCGGAGGTGGCATATAAATGAATAAAAAATATAAAGTTATTACAAAGCCATCAAAAGATATAGGAGGTGTTGAATAATGAGTATAGCATCAAGAACAGCCTCAATAGAAGAACATATAGGAAATGCTTACAACAAATTAGATGATTTAGGTGTTGATTTAAGCAACGTAGATAAAAACATAGATAATATAGCTTCTTTATTAGATACAGTATATGAAGAATATCCTAAAGTACCAGGTACAGGAACAGAAGTAACATTAGATGGAACTAAAGCAGGAAAATTAAGTTTAGATGTAAAAGGAAATAGTGTACAAGATGGAACGCCAACACCTGCTAGTCCAGTAGAGATATATAGTGCAGGAGATGATATTAATTTATTTGATAAGAACAATATTGTAAATGATTATTATTTAAGTAATGAAGGTGTTGCAGCATATAATAACGTATGGACTATTTCAAATTATATGACAGTTTATAAGACTATAACTTATCAAGGATTAAGCAGTGTGGGAAGTGCTCCTTATAGTTGTTGGTATGATGAAAACAAAAAATTTTTAAATTCATTTAAGCAACAAACTGGAGAAAATACAATAAATGTACCTGAAAATGCTAAATATGTTAGATTTAGTATAAGAAAGGTAGATGTTGATAATTTTATTGTTAAAAATAATATTGGAATAATAACAGAAAAAATAGCAAATAAAAATTACTTTGATGTAAATATGATACAGGAAAGAACACATAACGGAATAACAATGACATTTGATGGACAGACAATTAATTTAAAAGGAACAGCGACAGGAAATGCTAATTTTTATAGGAAAGCAGGATACTCAATTATATTACCTGCAGGAACATATTATGTTCAAAGGTCAAGTTTATTAAATATTGGTACTTTAAAATTGGTGAGTGGAAGTACAACAATTTTAGACACAGGAAATACTGATACAACAATCACTTTAAATAATGACACAATAATTGATGGATTAACTTTGCAAGTTTCAAGTGCAGTTGGAACAATTGATGAAGATGTAGTAATAATGATATGTAGAAATGATTTAGACACAACTTATACACCACATCAAGAACAAACCTATACAATACCAGTACAACAACCTATGAGAAGTATAGGAACAGTTAGAGATGAATTTATACAAGTAAATGGTAATTGGTTTGAAAGACATAATATTGCAAGAAGAGTTTTAAATGGCACAGAAAGTTGGTTTAATGAAGGTGGAGGCGCACCTTATAGTTTAATGAACATTCCTTTTAAATATCCAGCTACTAATAATGATATACCTTTGATTAGAACAGACCATTTTCAATCAGTATCATATAATGATACTTGGGCAAGTTATAATGCTATGGTAACTATTAATCAAATAGGAGCATCATCAACAAAACTTAAATTCAGATATACAGGAGCAGCTACACTTGGAGCTTGGCAAAATTGGTTATCTAACAATAATACAGAACTAATATATGCACTTGCAACACCTCAAGATTTACCTTGCACAGAAGAACAAATAAGCATTTTAGAAAATCTACCAAAGAGCTATAACGAACAAACTAATATTTATAGTTTAGATGTTACACCTGCATATTTTGATGCAAAAGCATTGAAAGATTTAAGCAATTTAGACAATCAAGAAGAAACAGAATAAGTTATTAAAGTTCTAGGCACCTTTAATATAAATCCCGTTCCGATTAGAATATATGACGCATTACCGCCTGCTAAATCCTAGATAATAGCTTTTTATATGTTTTTGGTGTAACGGTAGCACAATGGTCTCCAAAACCATTAGTTAAGGTTCAAATCCTTAAAGACATGCCAACATTGCCTTTCGTCTAATGGTAGGACAACAGGCTTTGACCTTGTTAATCGTAGTTCGAGTCTATGAAGGGGAGCCATACATCGCGGGATAGAGAAGAAGGTCATCTCACTAGGCTCATAACCTAGAAGTCGTTGGTTCGAATCCAACTCCCGCTACCAAATTTAAAAGGAGGAAATTAATGATGGAAGAACATTTAGAAGAAATGACAAATGATTTAATAGAATTTAAGAAAGTAGTAACTGAATTTGTAAGAAAATATGACATAAAAAATTTATATATAGACATAGATAAAGAATTAGATGATAACAAACAAGTAACATTAAATATAGAATATTAAGAGGTGACATAAGATGCAAAAAAGAAATTTAACTGCAAAGCAAGAAGAATTTTGTCAACAAATAATGATGGGTAAAACTCAAAGACAAGCATATATTAATGCATATCCAAAGGCAAAAAATTGGAAAATTAATTCAATAGATTATAATGCAAGTATTCTAATGGATAATGAAAACATAATTAATAGATTAAAACAATTAGGATACAGAGATGCTAAAAAAGTAGAATGGACTAGACAAAAAGCACTGGAAACAATTAACAAAGCAATGGAAATGCATCAACAGGATATGGAAAGAATAGAAAAAGCATATCAAGAAGATTTAGACAGAAAAGATATGGAATTAAAAGAATGGGTAAATTTATTAACAGTAGAAAATGTAGATAAACAAAGAGTACAAAAACACATAAATCAATTATTAGATGAGATGTCAGATTTAAGAAAAGTAAGAAGAATAAATGCAGTAAATACACGTGGTATATATGAAGGAGCTAAAATATTAAATAGAATGTTTGGTTTCGATATAACAAAAGTAGAAATAAATCAAGAAGATAAAGAAAGAGAAGAAATGGAAAAATTAACTGCAGATGAGTTAAAAGAATTAATAAATATTAGTAAGAAAGGAGAATAAAATGGCTGAAATCAAAGGTTGGTTTACTTTAAAAGGTGGAACACATATTCCAATAATGGCACGGACAATCTCGTTCAGAAGCAGCTCAAAAATATTTCGCTAGTAAACATGGTAAATCAGTTGCAAAATTATCATCTAAATCAAATAGTAAGTCTAGTTCAGGTAATGCAAAATTGGATGAGTACAGAAATATGAGTTATGAAGATTTGAATAAGTTAGAATCGAAATTATTTTCTCAACAATCAAGTAAACTATATGAAGAAGGATTAAACGGTAGTAGCAACTATCAAAAGTTGGTTAGAGAATTAAATATGAACGATAAACCTACTGTATTAAATAAAGAAGAATTTAATAAACAATTAAAAGATAATACACCTATTTATAGAGGAGTTAAAGATATAGAAGGGTTTAATCCTGATACGGGTAAATACGAAACAACACTAACAGAAAAACAAATAAAGGACAATCTAAATTATTCGGATAAAACATATATTGGTAATGGTAACTTTGGTGATGGTATTTATTTTACTAACGATAAAGGTACTGCAGTAAAATATGCTAATAATAAAGCAAATAATGTAACCACTGCATTTATAGATAAATCTAAATTAAAAGCAGTTGAATACAACAAACTAGAGAAGATGAAAGAACAATTTGTAGATAATTATAATAAAGGTAAACCTTTTTATGAACAAATAACTATGGGTCATGTTCAATCTACTTTTAGAGATGATTCTAGCTTTGCTTTATATAAAGGTTATAATTGCATAAAGGTTAATATAACAGATAAACAGGGAAATACCCAAACCTACTATAATGTTTTAGATAGAAGTATATTATGCATACAGGAGGATTGATTTATATGAATAAATTAACAAAAGAACAAGCAAAAGCATTGAGTGCTAATTTCAATAAAATGTTTAATGATAAAAAGGAAAAGAGTAATGGTAAAAACACTAACAAAAAATCAAATAAATAAATTAAAAATGGTATTAGCATCAAAAGATTTATTTAGCTATTGTCAAATAGTAGATAGTGATGAATTTTATAATGAAGAAACTGCTCCATATTTAAAAGAAATATGTGATGGAATACAGGAATTTGAAAATGATGATAACGAAGCATTAATAATAACAATGCCTCCAAGACATGGTAAAACAAGAACAGTAAATAACGCAGTAAATTGGCTATTAGGTAAAAATCCAAAATATAAAATAATGGAAGGTTCATATAACACACAGTTATCAAGAAGAAGTAGCAAAATAGTAAGAGACAAAATATTAGAATTGCCAGATAAAAATAGAATTGTATTTAGTCAAGTATTTCCAACTGTAACTATTAAAGATGGTAGTGGAAGTATAGATAACTGGCGGAGTAACAGGTAATCAAGAAGCTAATTATTTGGCAACAGCTCCAAATGCAGGAGCAACAGGTATTGGATGCGATTTTCTTATATTAGATGATACAATAAAAAACAAATATGAAGCATATAATAAAGAAATATTAAGAAAAATATTTGAAGATTGGTTCCAGGATACATTATATTCAAGACTTGAAGGAAAAAGAAAAATAATTATATTAATGACAAGATGGTCAACTAATGATATGGCAGGAAGATTAATTAAGATGTTTGACGAACAAGGACGTAAATATAGATTAATAACTAAAAAAGCATACGACCCAGAAACTGGAAAAATGTTAAATCCATCTATATTAAACAAAGAGCAATATGATTTATTAGTACAAACAATAGGTGAAGACATAGTTAGAGCAAATTATGACCAAGAACCAGTAGATATTAAAGGTAAATTATATCCACATTATTTAACATACAATCCAGCAGATATAAGAACAGTAGATAATTTAGAAGGCAAAATAAGATTTAAAGACATAAGAGCTAGAGCAGATACGGCAGACCAAGGACAAGATTATTTATCAATGGTAGTATATGGAGTTAGTTATGATAATAAACCATATATATTAGATATTTATTATACACAGGACCCAATGGAAATAACAGAAGAACAAGCAGCAAAAATATTATTAAAATATAATCCTTATGTGTTTAGAGCAGAAAGTAATAATGGTGGACGAGGTTGGAGTAGAGCAGTAGAAAAAAGATATAAAGAACTAGGTGGAACAAGAACAATATTTAAACCTTATACACAAACATTAAACAAGGAAGCTAGAATATTAAGTAATGCAAGTTGGATAATGAATAATATGTATTTTCCAATGGACTGGAATGTTAGATATAAAGATGCATATATTAGTTTTAACGAATACCAAAGACAAGGTAAAAACGAACATGACGACTTCGAAGATAATATAACAAGTGTAGCAGAAGAATTAGATAGCGGATTAGGAATAAAATTTGGATAGAAAGGAGTTATGTATATGGATGAAAAGACAAAGAACGAATTTAAGGAGTTGATTTTTGCAGGATATTATGATGAAATGAATAAATATACTGTAGAAATATTAAAAGAACAATTAATTAAATTCTTAAAAGACAAATTTGAAATTGACCATATTAAAATAATATAGGAGGCACAGTAAATGCAAATAAGTCAAATGGATATTATTAACGCTCAAATAGAATACGGGGCAAAAGGAACAGTAAATAAAGATATTACAAGAAATATTTTACAAGAATGGAGAAATAGTCCTAAAATACAAGATATGTACGAAGCAGAAATGTATAGTCTAGTACAAAATACAGAAATAGAAAAGAAAACAAGAGATTATGAAGATGAGAATGGGAATATTATACAAAATAAAACCTTATCAAATATAAAAAGTAGAACAGCAAAATATAGAAAATCATTAAATCAAAAATTTAATTTTGCATTGGCAAAACCATTTGTAATTAGTTGTGATAATGATAAGTATAAAGAAGAATGGGAAAACTTTTTAAATGAAGCTCACAGAAAAGTTATTAAAAGAACTGGTAAATCTGCTATAAATAAAGGTATTGGTTGGATATATCCATGGATAAATGAAAAAGGTGAATTAGATATAGTAGATATGGTATCAGAAACAATTTATCCAGCATGGGCAGATATAGCTCATACAGATTTGGATGCTGTTGTTAGAGATTATTCAGTAACAGAATATAACAATACAACACCAGGAGAAATACAAAAGGTTGAATTTTGGGATAGAGAAATAGTAGAAAAATATATAGACTATGGTATGGGAGAAGGTAGTGGAGATTTAGAAGCAGACCCTGGAACAGAATATGAATTAAGTGATGAACTAGAAAGACCAGAAGTAATTAGAGAAACACACATGCAAGACAGTAAAGGAAATGGAATTAGTTGGGAAAGAGTACCATTCATATTCTTTAAAGGAAATGATGATGAATTACCATTATTAAACGAATGCAAAAGTGATGTAGATGCTTATGATTTATTAAAATCAAAATCAATAGATAGTTTATTAGATGATATTGATGCTGTTTTAGTAGTAGAAGATATCGCTCCAGAAATGGGAGAAATGGAAAGAGCTAGAAAATTAGTTCAACAATCTAGAATAATGACAGTAGATAAAGGTGGAAAAGCATATTTTATAAAAGTAGACGCAAATGTAACTGCAATAGCACAAGAATTAGAATTAATAGGAAAAGAAATTCAAGATAATACTAGTACAGTAGATTTAACTACAATTCAATTAGGTACAAATCCATCAGGAGCAGCAATGAGAGCTTTTTATGAAAGCTTAAATGAATGGGCAAATGGATTTGAAGCTGAATTTAGTGTAATGATGGAAAACTTAAAATATTTCTTTGATAAATGGTTATCATGGAAAGGCGGATTAGGTACATTTGAAGAACTACAAAAAATAGATGTATCATTTACACTAGACAGAGATATGATGATAGATGAAACAAGTATTATAGATAATATTGTAAAACTTCAATCAGAATTATCTCAAGAAACAAGAGATGAATTGAACCCTTATGTAGAAAATCATGAGAAAGAAGAAAAACGTAGAAAAGAAGATTTGGATAAAGAGATGGAACAAAATGAATTATTATTACAACAAACACAAACAAATGATAATGACAATGATTTAGACAATGAACCACAAGATAAACCAGAAAATGACGAAAATCTATAGAATTAAGGTAAAAACGACTTATTAGAATCAATTTTAAGCCGTTTTTATTTTAAAGTAATATACTTTTATATGTAGGAGATGAAATATGGCTAAAATTAATCCTAATGCAAAACAAGTAGAATATTGGCGTAGTAGAAGCGAATCTATGTTCTTAAATGGGGAAAAAGACATATTACAGTATGCAGAAGACCTAAAAAAGCAATATCATAAGGCATCAAGAGCAATAGAAGACCAAATAAATCAATTTTATGGTAAATTTGCAGTAGATAATAACTATACTATGACTGATTTGAAAAAATTATTAAATAGAGATGAGTTAAAATCATTTAAAGAAAGTATAAAAGATATAGCAGATTATGTAAAAGAACATAAAATGGATAAAGACTTTTCACAAAAAATAAAAATATTAAGAGCAAAATCTAGAATATCTAGATTAGATGAATTACAAACAAAAATAGATTTTGAAATAGAAAAGTTATATAATGATGTAAATATTAGTTTAGGTGATAAGTTAAAACAAACATTTGAAGAAGGCTATTATGAAACTATATTTAATCAACAAAAGTTTCTAGGCTTTTCAGATAATTTTGCAATGTTGAGTACAAAGGCAATAGAAAAAGCAGTTAAAACAAATTATATGACTGAAAGTTATAGTGATGTTTTATGGAAGCAAAAAACTAATTTAACAAATATATTAAATCAACAAATACCTCAAGGAATAATATTAGGTTATAATCCAAATAAAGTAGCAAAAGAAGTAGTTAGTAAAAGAGTAGATAAAACTGCTTATAATAATGCAGCTAGATTAATAAGAACTGAATATAATTTAATATTAAATGATGCAACGGCTCAAGGATATTTAGAAGCAGGAATAGATAGATATCAAATACTGGCAACATTAGATAGTAGAACAAGTGATATATGTAGGGAAATGGATAGCGAGATATTTAAAATTACAGAAAAAGAAGTAGGAGTAAATTATCCTCCATTCCATCCAAATTGTAGAACAACAACTATTCCATATTTTGAGCCAGATGAATTTGATACTGAAATTGATAGATATGCAAAAGATAGAAATGGTATTAGACATAAAATAGAAGATGATGTAGATTATGAAGAATGGAAAAACGCATTAAAAAAGAATAAAGATGGAACATATATTTATCAAAATAGTATATACAGGAGGTGAAATATATGTTTAAGAAAAGACTAACAAAACCAGAAAGAGGAAATAAATATTATACAAGATTACAATCAGGAGGATGGAATGATGCAGTATTAGGAAATCCTCTTGATAGAGATTGTGATGTATTAGCAAACTGTGTAGGATATGCAAATGGTAGATTTGCAGAAATACAAGGAACAAAAGGTATTAAATATCAATTTACTAGAAACGCAGAAAACTTTATAGAAGATGCTATGATGTTTGGTTTAGACATATCACAGAAACCTACTATTGGAGGAATAATGGTATGGCAAGCAGGAAAAACATTACATGGTAGAGATGGTGTAGGTCATGTAGCAATAGTAGAAGATATATTTGATAATGATTGTATATTAACATCTGAAAGTGGTTACGAAAGTTTTATATTTGCTAATATAGTAAGATGTAATCATGATAATAACTGGTCAATGCCTGAAAATTCCATTTACAGAGGATGTATTGTTAACCCAATTGACAAGAGTTCAAAACTTATTAAAAAATTATTAAAGATGTATAAAAATATTAATTTTTAGTAAATAATTTAACAATTATTGTATATAATATATTATAAACTAATAAAAGGAGGCCAATAATATGCCAACAGATATTAATCAAGATGGAAATCTTGATGCAAACCCAAACAATGGGGCAGAACAAATACCTCAAAATAATGAGGGCAATAATGGTGAAACTCAACCTCAAGTACCACCTGTAAATAACAATGAGGGCAAAACATTTACTCAAAAGAATTTAGACGACGCTATGGCAAAAGCCAGAGGAACAGCTGAAAGGGAAACAAGAAGAAAACTTTTAGCTCAATTAGGTCTAAAAGATGATGAGGAAGATAAGTTAATTGCTTTTAAAGAAGCTTATCAAAACAGTTTATCAGATGAAGAAAAGAAAAACCAAGTAATGGAAGAACTTCAAGCTGATAACTTAAAATTGACACAAGATTTAGAAGAGAAAGACTATATAATAAAGGCATTAATTGAATTAACTGGTAAGAACGAAGATGATGTTGAAAAAATAGTCAAAATGGCAAAAGGATTGAAAACTGAAGATAACACAATAGAAGACGCTATCAAGGAGGTAATGGCGATGATAACTCCTGAAGCAACAAATCATAATCCTGCAAATCCTGAAACAAATCCAAATATGCCAAAAGGACAACCAATTCAACAACCATCTAAAGTTGTTATAGATAATCAAGAAAATCCTTTTAAAGCTGGTCAAATAAATCTTACTAAACAGGGTCAATTAATAAAGACTAACCCTGAACTTGCTAAAAAATTAGCAGCAGACGCAGGAGTTACTCTTAAATTTTAATTTTTTAGAAGGAGTGAATTTATATGCAAACAGTAACAAAAATCAGTGATGTTATAGTTCCAGAAATATTTACACCATATGTTATTGAAAAAACAGCTGAAAAATCAAGAATATTAACATCTGGAATCGCTATTGCTAATGCAAAATTAAATGAATTAGTAACAGCTGGTGGTATAACAATGAATATGCCATATTGGAAAGATTTATCAGGAGATGATGAGGTTTTATCAGACCAAACTCCATTAACACCTGGAAAAATCAATGCTGACAAAGACATTGCAGCATTACTATTAAGAGGTAAAGCTTGGGGAGCTAACGAATTAGCTGGAGCATTAGCTGGAGACGACCCAATGGCAGCTATTGGAGACAGAGTTGCAGATTATTGGTCAAGACAAGAACAAAAAATACTTGTTTCAGTATTAACAGGTGTATTTGCAGCAGCATCAATGGCAAATCACGTTAAAGATGCTTCTACACAAGTAATTTCAGGAAATATAGTATTAGATGCTAAACAACTATTAGGAGATAGCGCAGACCAATTACAAGCAATAATGATGCATTCAGCAGTATTTACAGAATTACAAAAACAAAACTTAATCCAATATACAACTACTTCAGATGGAAAAATTGCATTTGCTACATATTTAGGATATCAAATAGTAGTAGATGATGGAATGCCTGTTAGCCAAGTTTATAAAGCATCTACAGACACATCTGTAGTAGCAGGAAAAACATATTATACTTTGAGCAATGGAGTTTATACACCAGTTGCAACACCAACAGGAAATCCATCAACTTCAAGTTATTATGAGGAAGATTATAAAGTATATACAACATACTTATTCGCAAAAGGTGCAATTGGTAGAGGAGAAGGAACACCAGTATCATTAACATCAACAGAAACAGACAGAGATTCATTAGCTGGAGAAGATATATTAATCAACAGACGTGCATTAGTATTACATCCATTCGGAGTTAAATGGGTTGGACAACCACAAGGAGTTACACCATCTAATGCAGAACTTGCAACTGGAACAAACTGGGTAAGAGTATATGAAGACAAAAATATTGGTATAGTTGCATTAAAACATAAAATAGCATAGTCTATCATTAATTTACCGAAAACCATTGATAATTAGACAATTATATTCTAATTGTCAATGGTTATTTTTATAAAAAGGAGGAAATAAAATGAGTTTAACAGCTTTTAACAGAATGAGAAGATTAAAACAACTTGAAGAAATGAAACCAGAAAATATACAAAAACAAGAAGAAAAAGAAGAAGTTGTAAATGAAGCAGAAGTAGCAGAAGAAATTATGGAAGAACCAAAAACAGAAGAACATAAAGAAGCAACAGTAGAAGAAACAAAAACATCAGCAAGAAGAGGAAGAAGAGCATCTAATTAAGAAAGGATGAGATATTTTGGACAGTAGAATAATAGATAATAAAACATACGATTTTATTTTAAGAAGTACTAGACTAACAAATAAAGAACAACCAGAGGAAATAATAACTTTTTATATAGATAAAATTGTAAATGATATTACAATAAAAACAAATAGAAATAAATTTCCTGAAGGGTTAAAATATTTAGTAGTTGAAATGCTATCAGATATGTTTACATTATATGAAGCAGATACTAAACCAGACCAGAATCAAACTGTTCAAAGTATGAGTGAACAGGACAGAAGAGTTGATTTTGGCATTAATAGTTATACACAAAGCAAACTAGATTTATTATTAAATAAGAAACTAGAAGATAATACTAAACTAATAAATAGATATAAACTTCTATATAAGGTAGGTGGTACAAATGCAGAAAATTAATTTTGAGCCTATTGGAGAAGCAGTAAAAGCATTTGATACAGATAAAATGACTATATATAGAAGAATGGAAACACAAAATCCAGATGGTACAACTGGAGAAACGCCACAAAATGTACCATTATATCAAGATGTAGCTTGTCATATTGCTTTTATAAGTTCAGACAATCCAGATAGTGCAACGGCAGAAACTCAACCAATTATAGTTGGTATTAGAATACATTGTGGATTAGAAGTAGATTTGCAAAATGGCGATTATGTTATAGCAAATAAGTTATCAAACAATGGAGAAGTATTAGAAACATATAGTGGTATTATAGGGGAGCCAACAGTAACGCAAAGTAGAAAATCAGCAGAAATGAAAATGGAGACTGATAAATAATGAGAGATGGATTTGATTATTCTCAATTTGAAAAATATGTTAAAAATTTTGAGAAAATGGCAGATGAATTTGAGGAGTGGTTAAAGACTTTTTTATTACAACAAGCTCAAAGATGTATTGGGAGAACAAAACAACGTCAAAATGCGTTAAATTTAATTGACACAGGATTTATGATAAATGCTTGGACTGTTGGAGATGAAGCAAAAGTTATTAAACAAGGTGAAGATGGAAAATTTACTAGTAATTACGACAGCGCGTTCGCAAGTCAAGCAACGATAGATAGTGTAAAACAAATAGGTAATTCATTAGAAATAACACTTGGTAATATAGCAGAATATGCAAGTTATGTAGAATTAGGTCATTCAACTAGAAGTGGAGGCTGGGTAAATGGTGGATTTATGTTCACTATTTCAATGGACGAAATAGATAGAGCAATGCCTACAAGATTTCAAAACGAATTTATAACATTTTTAAAGAAATGGGAGGTACAATAATGGCATACGAAATAATAGGAGAAACAATAAAAAGCGCAACATCAATAAAATTAGGTCAACTATTTGGAACAGATGTAATTAGATATAAAGAACCTGTTGTAAATGTAAGATATCCACATTTTTTTATTAATGAAGTTAATTTAGATGTTACACATAAAGGAAAAAATAGATTACAATTAGATTATTTAATGAATATACGATATAGAATAGCAAGTGATTTAGGTAATGTAACAAATATAAATCAACAATTAGATGAAGTAGGTTTAAAATTATGTTCACAATTAACTGAACTTGATTTAGAACTACCTACAAAAACTAAAAATAGAACATATTCAAAAGATGACGGTGTATTGCAATTCTTTTTTAATATTACAGTATTTGCAACACCAGATATACCAGAGGATGAAAAATTTAAAGAATTAGAATTAAATGAGGAGGTAATTTAGATGGCAGGAGGAATATGGTCAAGTCAAAATAAAATAAGACCTGGAGCTTATATTAATTTTGAAACAGATAGCCTTTCTACAATTGAAGTTGGAACTAGAGGAATTGCTACAATGGCAATGGAACTTGAATGGGGCGATGAAGATAAATTAATAGAAATTACAGCTGATGATTTATACAATGGTAATTCATTAGCAAAAATTGGTTTTATGGCAGATGATGCAAACGCATTATTACCAAAGTTAGCTCTACAAAATGCTCAAGTTTTAAAATTATTTAGATTAAACAAAAACGGAACAAAGGCAAGCGCAACATTGGCAACAGTTTTAACAGTTACTGCAAAATGCACTGGAACATTTGGAAATAAAATAGCAATAGTAATAGCAGCATTAGATGGAAATAATTCAAGAGTAAATGTACAAACTTATGCAGATGGATATTTAGTAGATGGACAAATAGTAACAGATGCAAGTCAATTAGTTGCTAATTCATTTGTAACCTTTGAAGGAACAGGAACATTAACAGAAGTAGCATCAACATTATTAACAGGTGGAGCAGATGGAGAAGTTCCTAGAGGAGATTCACAAGATACAACATATATAGATTATAGTGATTACTTTAATGCATTAGCAGTTTCAAGATGGAATA
>Ga0326511_10002050_pt1 | contig 16547 bp, 7 predicted proteins | sample 0_2496_0518_D_FD_203701 | JGI IMG/M metagenome (GOLD analysis project Ga0326511, IMG submission 203701) | Bovine rumen microbial communities from UC Davis, California, United States - 0_2496_0518 | ecosystem: Host-associated > Mammals > Digestive system > Stomach > Rumen | place: USA: California...
CGTCATCCACGGAATTATCATAGACATACACGCGGTCGGCAATGGCCGCCACGCGTTTGCAGTTAAGTATCGACTTCTGGTAGCGCGAGATAATTTTCGGAATCGGCACGTCATGACCGCCCTTCATCACTCGGCGAGCAATGCGCGAAGAATTGATTGACGGGTGGTTAGTTGACACGAAGAAGATGCGAATGAAGTAACCAGCCTCGTGGGCGCGACGAATAAAGTCAACCTTGCCATCGCTGGAAAGCACCGTCTCGAATATCAGGCTCTGCTGGCTTCGCAAGCACTCCTCACGCTGCTTCTCGCAGTACTGTGCGGCCTGGAGCACGGCCTCGGGCGAGTTCCAGTCGCCAAAGCGGTCCTGCGCCACCTGATCGGGATTGATGTAAAGTGCATTCTCCAGCCATTCGTGCTTGAGGATCTTCGAGGTAATCGTGGTCTTGCCCGACCCGTTGGGGCCGGCAATCACGATGAGTACGGGGCGGTGTGCAGTCTGGTTCATGGCTATCTGATGTTTGCGGCTGCACGCCTCAGTTCTTCGAAATAGCGTTGTGTCGCCTCTGCATTCGTCTCGCGTGCCTCCTCGGCAGCCTCACGCATCAGTTGCGAGAGCACCTCGTCGGTAGGTTCCTCCGTGCTGGTAAGCTTGTAAGTGTCGATGCTCATAATCTCAATATTTATTGTTTCTGGCGACAAAGATAACACTTTTTCCCGATATTCCTACTAAGGGTACCTCTTTTTTTATTTCTACGGACCCAAAGGACCTAAAGGACTCTTCCTATAGACATCTCATGCGCAGCTGTCCCCTTAGTCCCTAGAGTCCGTAGACGTTATTTCATCCACGGAGTATATTTTCTAGTCTACGGACTTAAAGGACCTTTAGGACTCTTCCTGCATAGGCGGCGCTGGCGCTGCCAGCAGGTTTCAAGTAATCCTTTTTCATCTTTTTTCTATCTTTGGATTAATAGCTTTAGAAGAAAGAGCCCCACTATCTGAAATGGTAGCGGAGCTCTTTGATTTGGACTATAAAGCCCTTTGGGTTATCGTGTCATCTTCTGTACGAAGGTCTGACCGTTCTGGAAGGTTACCTGCTGGAAGTAAACACCGGCAGGGAACTGCTTCAGGTCGTCCTTGGTATAGAGCTTCTGACTGGTGCCTACCATGCGGCCACTACCGTCGATGAGCATAGCGCTCTTGACAGCCATACCGGCATGAGCCATATCGATAGCGGTGGTCTCAGCAAGCTGCAGCACGTAAGGCTGAGCCATAGAACCCTTCATGGCATCCTTCTGGAAGATGTCGGCCTGCTGGAGCTGATACTCACCCTCGGCGGTCTTCACCACGTAGGTCAGCACGTCGGCATTCTCACCACCGATGGTGATGAAGTGCTTGCCATTGCTGATGGCAGCTGTTGACTGACCACGCAACTCTGTACCTGCATAGACGCTGACCTCGGCATTCTCAACCAACTCGTCGCCATCCATCACCACGGCAATCATGGTCATGTTGTCCTTGAATGAAGCATTGAGATCAGAGAGAGCATTAGCTCTGCGAGCTGCATTCTTGCGACCGCTGATAGCAGGTGTGGGGAAGTTGAAGGTCTTCTTGTCCAGACTGTAGTTGTACATGTAACCATCGCCTGGCTGCATGCTGGTCAGGGAACCAACCCACTCGCCTTCGGTGTAGATAGCGAAGCTTGACTGGTTTTTCACCATGTCGCCCTCCTCTGCTACGCTAGCAAAGGCAGCATTCAGCGTGTTGCTTGACTGGCAGGGATAGCCAATCCAGTTCCAGCCCTTATTCAGGGTGATGTCAACATCGGCAGGATTTGTGGGCTTGCCCACCAGTTTCTCCACGAAGGGAGCAGTAGCGTTCAACTTATACATCTTAGCATAGTCGAGGCTCTCCAGGTTACCAACCCATGACATGACGCTCTCTACACCATCGGTGATGGTCTGGATAGCATCGGCAGCATCCTTGAAGATAATGCTTACCTTGTTCTCCTTAGGCTGCGCATAGAGTGAGAACCACTTCCATGAGGTGCGATTCAGTGACAGATCCTGCTCAATCTCGTTCTGAGGTGTGAACACTACAGGATTCTTGAATGAGCCAACGGCCTTGTCGGCAGCGAATGAGTAGGCATTCTCGTCAGAGATACTTACAGAAGGATAGATCTGACCAGTGCTTGCATCGTAGGCCTTATAGGTAAGGTCGGCCTTGTCCTTGCCATAGATGCTCAGCATCACCATATAACTGTCGTAGCGGCTGAAGTACTTAGGATGAGCAACACCTACGCACTCGGTGCCACGGAAGGCAGCCACCATATCCTTAGGATCATTGCTCTGTACATTGTCGATCTTCAGCACACCAACCACGGTCATGGTGTTCTCGCCAGGTGTAGCACTCCAGTCGGGAGCATCGCCCTCAGAAGAAACTGTTACATAAAGCGGTGTGTTGATGCTCTGAGAACCTGTCAGGTTTACAACAGCCTCATAGCTTCCGATAGGCAGACCGCCAGCAACGGTGAACGTGATGTCCTGTGTAGCCAGTGGCATGAGCATACCGCCGTCGATGTCAGCGCTGAGCCAATCGGGCATGCCGCTCAGACTCCAGCTCTCATTCTCTGAATTGCGGTTCTCAATGGTAGCTGTGAAGGTCTGTTCCTCAGCACCATTCTTGGTCACAGTCAGATTGTTCTCCTGCCACTTCAGGTTGTTCTGCTGTACATAGACACTCCATGTGATAGGATTAGCAGGGTTTCCGTGAACATCCTTCACGTCCTTGGCAGTGATGAAGATGCGGCATCCCTCAATCTTGTAGGGCTCCTCGGTGAGGCTAACGGTAATCTGACGTTCGCTGGCCACAAAGCTGAATCCTACCTCCTCAGTGTTAGAAACAGGTTTCAAAGCAGCTGTGTTGAGGTCTGTGTTGTAGCCAGAAACAGTAGCACCAAGCTCGTTCACGAAACTTAACTCGTTATCGCTGTCCTTAGCCTTGTCATCATAGCTGTATGAGCAAACCAGCTGGTTAAAGTTGTTCTTGGCAGATGACTCGATGGGGTAGTAAGCTACCAGACCTGCCTCGTTGCCCTTCATTCGGTTGTACATGTTGCTCTTAATGACATCGGCAGTAAGACGGCCCTTCCAGATACGTACCTCATCGATAGCACCCTTCAGGAACTGGTCATAGCCCTTCGAAGCAGGGATTTTGTGACCGCCCAGTACCAGGTCGTTACCATAGAGGATAGGCATGCTTGAAGCACTCAGTTGCTTGCGTTGCACACCGTCCACGTAAACAATACTTGAACCATTGGTGCTCTTCAGTACGTTCACAGCCACATGGTGCCACTGTCCGTCGCGCAGGTTGGCATTCATCACCTCGTTGTACGAGTCGATGCCATCAAGTGTGTTATTCGTTACACCGATTTCCAGTATACCCTGTGCGTTCAGACGCAGATCCATTGCCGGCGTGCTCAGTACGGAAGCTGTCTCATTCTGGCTTTCGTCGGCCTTAAACCAAGCCTCAATCACATAGTCGTCGGCGTCGGTTGTGTTAATCTTGCTGATATCCGCTTTGGCTGTTCTGCCGCCATCGAGTGTCAGGGCAAAGTTTTTACCGTCAATCCACCATGCGTTCTGTGATGGCAGGTTCATGTTGCGACTGCGAGCCTTGTCGGTTGCCACATCACCGTGTCCCTCGTTCATCTGCCAATAGCCCAGCAGACCGCTGGTAAACTGGCTCTTCGTGGTGTACATGCTGCCCTGAGCCTCAGCCATTGAGCGACTGCTGTTCCAGATAGCAAGTTCCTGTACCTTAGCAGTGAGGTTGTTACCACCCACGCTGACAGGACCGTTACCATCGTAGTTACCAATGGTTGTGTTAGTAATCAGCATCTTCTCCCAAGAATCCTGGGCATAGCCTGCGCTTACCTGACCGTCTTCTGCATCGTAGCTTACGTTCAGGTAGATCCACTCATCCTTTGGCAGTTCAGTTGTTGACGTAACCTTCTTGTCGTTTACGCTGATGGCGAGCTTGCCATCTTCTACAGCCACGGTGAAGTTGTTCGTGCTGGTACCATGCTGCAGCAGTGTACCATTTGATGAGCAGTTCAACCACATGCTGGCAGAGAATGACTTGCCAGCCAGGTCCATCGTGCCCTGGGTCTTGGCTGTTTCATTGCCAGTGAGACTCAGTGCTACCTCATGAGTTACTTTTGTCTCGTTGAGCTCACCCTCTACCACAAAGTTGTTAGCCTTTGACAGACTACCGTTCTTGATGTCTTCATTGAAGGTGATAGTCATGTCGGAACCAGTAGTCAGGATACCGCTGGCAGGTGTAGGTGTGGCAATCAGCATAGGCAGAGCCATGTCGCGAACAATCTCAATCTCTTCGCTCTCATTATTCACCTCTTCACCTCCCTGGTTACATACTGTGATAGCACGGAATACGTAGGTCTGGTCGGTGTAGTTGTTCGAGCGCAAGTCGATAGGGTAGTTCAACTTGTTGGTACCCTCCAATGCAGGCAGTACAGACTTGTTTTGCTCACTGCCAGTATAATCCTTGATATACTCGTGAAGTGTGCGGTAGTCAGCATCATTTTCTCCCTTATACTGTAAGCGGATACCCTTGAGCGAAGCCATAGAGTAGTTATAGCCGCCGATAGAAAGGGTCTGAACCGTTTGCGTTGTGCTGTTCACCAGTCTGTGTGTTGATGCCAGCTGCACATCTGAGCATGAAGGTTGGAAGAACACACTGATAATCGTGGAATCAGCAATCTCTGGGAATGTACTTGTATTGTCGGGCTGACACTGTGAAGACAGACGCAATTTGATATTTTCGTATGTCAGCACATCAGGATTAGACTGCTCTACGGTGAATGTCTTGGTCATTGTCTCTCCAGCCTTTATCAGGATAGAACGACCTTTGTTGATGTTCACACCATCCATCAGGACAACGAGACCGTCGGGGTTAGAACCGTCAACAACGTTCAGGTTGTACCACACGTCCTCTTTGGTGTCGGAGTTGTTGCGCAGATAAACCTGGAATGTTCCCTTACCACCAGCAGGAATACCTGTGATATAGGCCGTACGAGCCTCAATCTCTGGTTTCTCTATCTGGATGGTCTTCTCGCCAATCACTGTACCGGGCTGATAGTATTTTGTTACCACCTCGTCCTCGTAAGGGCAAGATGTTGCACCTGCCTTGGTGTAGAAGATAGGACCGAAGCCATCGGGAGCATTATAGACATCGACGGTCAGGTAGTCGTCATCGCCAGTCTCAGCCAGGGTGTAAGAAGTTTCGGTAATCTCATCCTCATTCTCCGTCTGGTCGGTAGAGATGACGGTACCAATTTTTGCATTCATTACAAATCTGATACCACAGCCGTTCATTGAACCTCCAGAGGTGACTCCACCTACGATAGCAGTTTCAAATGTTTCCGTAGCGGTGTGATCACTCTTGTCGTGGTTCTCGTTAACATTCGTATAAGAGGTACCAGCAGCGAAAGAGTGGTTGTCGGCCAGATACTCACTACTGTTGTTAATGGCCTTCACCTTAGCCTCTTCGTTGTCGGCCAGGCGCTTCTCCCACATGGCAATCTGAGAGTTGTAGTACATGATCATGTCCTGTGCGAACGTCAGCTTGGTGGGATATACGATGGTATAAGAAGGACCTACAAAACGTGTATCACCTTGTTTATAGGTGAAGACTTTCTTACTGCTACCCCATACGTCATCATTGTTGTTGGTACCAAAACGAGGATCGTCCTTAGACAACGTAGTGATATAAATGGGCTCTCCGTTGGTAGGCTGAGCTACCTTTGAAGGATCGGCTACAACCTGCAGTGTTGAGTCACGAAGTTCCTTCAGTCGAGGAATAAGCACGTTCTCAATGTGGTAGGCAGGATAGATGAAGTGGGTCTTGAATCTTTCGCCTGTCGTGTTAATAGTCTTCGCGCCCAGTTCGTACTTCTCAGTTTGCTCATTCTTTGTGACGCCCAGTTTAATGGCTGAGCCGAACACAAGGTTTTTAGACTGTCCGACGAAGACGTCACCAATAGCACCCACGTATTCAGGTGAGTCACTGGTTGAGATTTCCTCTGTCAGAGTGGTCTCAGTGGTCCATGCGTTGGTTGTCACGAACTCGCGGCGGAATTCCAATCCCAGAGAACCGGTGGCTTCTATTTTGGCCTCATCAATCTTGGCCAGGCCGACACCACTTGAAATAACGACATCTTGTCCACCCAGTACTTCAAAGACCTCGCTGTCGTTTTCCGTCAATGTCACATTCAATGTTCTGCTTGAAGTGTGGGTAGTTCCTTGCTTCCACCATGCTTTTGATGCAGAGCCAGGAGGATCACGAAGCACCATTTCCACTTCATCAGGACCTTCGGTTATGAAGTCGTTGCCCAGAGGCAGTGAACCTAAGACAATTGCTTTGAACTTGCCGTTCTCACTCCAGTTCATCGTGCTACCACCAGTTGTGTAGGTGATAGAGATACCACGTGTATAGGGTGACTGGATGTTGGGAATACCAGCACGGAACTCATAGATGGCATCACCGTTTTCATCGAGAGCCATCTTTGCAATCTTTGCCTCAAAGACCTTACCCTGATCGTCACCGTTAGTATAGACGGTGGCCATCGTAGAGTATTCGTTTGTTATCTGGACGGTATCGCCAGCCAAGGGCACCTCAGAATATGCAGGCTCTGCACCATCCTTGTTGACGTACTGCTCACAGCCGTGCAGGTAGTAGGTGTAGTTCTTCATCTCCTGATATACAGGATATCCGTAGGTGTACTGCACCTTGCCATTATTGTCAAGGATAGCATTGCCTTTGTCATCAACAGTGTAGAGGGCTACATTTTCCTTTTTGCCGTTGATATCGGTCACTGTGATATTCTTATCGCCGAAAGAACCGTCCTCTTTTTCCTTAACAGTGAACGTGTTGGGTGCCTTGTACATAATCTTGGCTGCTGCACAATACTCGAACTTGAGGTCAGTGCCTTTCAGCGTGTCAGTCTTTACCTGCAGCGGGTTGGTGGCATCTATATCTGGCAGGTTCTTGAATAGAATGTCAGTATTCTTGGGGATGCTCACGCTTTGCACCGTATAGTACAACGGAGGCAGCTTGGCAGACCATTCACCCGTACTGGGATCAGTCTTGATGTTCACCTCATAACTACTAGCAGGCGAGCTTACCGTAGACTTATCACCTGTAGCACTATCATAGCTGATCTTGCTTGATGTGGTGTTAATCTTGTACTTGTCATTATTGGTATAATGCAGCGTCAGAGTGGCCTGACCAATATTGGCAGTGCTCTGGTTCAAACCTAGAGGTTTCTCGTTTTCAATGTTACCACCGCTCACACGACCGGCTACGGTTACGAGTGTGTTGTCCTTGAACTCCAGATTTGACTTGGCACCATTAAATGTCTCACGGTCGATGATGCTATCTGATTTCTGTTCAGGATAATAGCCATTATTCACGAATGTGTGACCGCTTTTCTTTACCTGGATAAAGTGCTTGCCGATGGGTACGTCAATGTTGAACTCACCATTAGAATTAGTCTTCACGGCCTCACCATCCTTAGAGGCCAGGTTACCATCAACATACAGATAGGCTTCTTCAACGGGAATATTAGTATTCTCAAAATATACTTTACCGCTGACTGGGAATGCTGATACATCCTCATAGTCAACACCCGTCTGAACCATAGAGTTGGTACTGAAGAAGCGACTCTGGTTAGCAGGAGAGAACTGGTGGATGCCTAAGGTAGGCGTAGCCACATAGTTGGTACCGTCGCCATTGAATGGGATACCACCAATCATGTAGTTACCGTCTGCATCGGTGTAGCCCATCAAGCTGAACTGCTCTTCACTTGGAATCACCACAGACGACTGGGTTGCCAGCTTTGCTGTGGCATGGTGACCATTGCTTATGCCATTCTGCTTACTGAAGTCGTAGGCCAGTTTCTGGTTCTCCAGACCCTCGTCGAATGAGTAGTATGCCTGTAGTCCATTCTCTGTACCAACCAACGGATGGGTGTAGTTCTTCAGGATCTCTTCCTTCTTGAGCGCACGGTTGAAGACGCGTACTTCGTCCATATAGCCAGCGTATCGGTATGTTGCATTCAAGCTCTGCTTGTTGGCAATACCGTATCCTGTGATATTGTCGAATGAAGTTGCAGGTATTGAAATACCGCTTATGCTTGTATTTTCAACCAGTTTAACACCGTTCTGGGTAAGATATGAGATGTACGTTCTTAACTTCTTGTTGGCCTTTTCATATACCACTGTTATGTGAGCCCAACCATTATTTGAGGAAACATTTAATGTATATTTCTTACTTCCATTAACGCTTGTGCTTACATCGTAATTCGATCCTTGTGGATTCACACTAATATAGAATGCGGACAAGTCACCTAACTGGAAAATACTATGATCATAACCCTTAGTCATTTTCTGCAGGTCTGGATTCACCCACATCTGGATGGTAAAGTCGCCTCCAAACACGTTCTTCTTTTCTTCTGTTGTCAATGGACAGGTGAAACCAGAAGTGCTTAATCCGTTGAAGTACAGCGAACGGAAATGATTCATCTTATTACCGTCAGTATCCTGCGGACGCAGCGTAACCTTGGCATCCTGGACTGCTGTACCCGATCCGAACGAAATGCGGCCGCTCATGGTACCGAAGCCCATACAGAAGCCATCACAAGTTTGATAGTCGGTAGCCTTCACAGTGCCGTAGACATTCTCAGAGAGAATCAACTTGTACTCATTGAATGAACCCGTCTGAGCCGTCTCGTCATCGTAGCTGTAGGTGGTGGCAGTGCCGTGAGTGGTGTAGATGGTGGCCCAGCCGCCGTTGCCGGCAGTGCCCAGGGGGCGACGCTGCAGGGTAAAGTAGCACTCACCCGTGCCCACCTGGTCTACCTGCCAAGACAGTTTTACGGCGTTGCTATAGTTACCGCGCGATGCCATGAAGCTGTTCTCAGCGATGGTGGAACCGCCCGATGTTATGACATTCTGCTCATTATCTTCACTAATCCTATTCTTACCCATCACGTTCTTGATGACGATGCGGTATTTATAGGATGTGTTGGCCTGTATGTTGGTGTCCTCATAATAGCCGTCCTGAACGGTGGGGTCGGTAATCCTGATCTCGCTAGAGTTTATCGTCTTCCAATCAGGTTCAGTAGCCTTTGCGTCACAGCGCTGTACTTCTAAGATGTAATAATTGGAGGTAGAAGCATCAGTAATCTGTTCATGTGACCATTTAATCTTAATTTTGTTTGAGCTAACAGAGATTTTATCAATCTTCAGATCAAAGGTACTTCCTATCTTGGCTGTATTGCTGCTAGAAAGTCCTTGGGCTTTGCTCTCGTGGTCTACTACCGTCGTTGTCCAAGCAGAAGGTACGAAACAGACAATATATGTATATATCGAATCGTACTCGGGGATGTTTTTGTCATAAGGAGTAGTAAACTTGATAGTTGATGATGAACTACTTGAAGCATCGCCTAGCTTCACGGTCTCGTCTTTGTCATTCTGACGACGGAAGACGTACCACTTACCATTCATGTCGCAGTTTTTCTGGTCTTTAACTTCCCATCCCCAGGATACTGTCACCTGACGTTTAAATTTATCGTCTACTTCCACATGCACGTCCTTTGCCTTGGGGAAGCCCGGTACCGTGATAGGATCCATGAACCTATTGTGGCTCTGCTTGTACTTCGTACCTAAGGTTGGCATGATAAAATAGTCGTTCTCCGACTTGAACTCCCAACAAGGATAGACGGTCACAGGATCGTAGTTGCTACTTACTGAAAACTCTTGCGTCTGGTTATTCGACACGTTTTCCAACTTAGCATAGTAGTCAGATGCATTGTCGATACTAGTCCAGGGGGCCGATGTATTGCCCGAGGCCTTCATCAGATAGACGTTGTTCAAGAATGTACAATTCTCGGTATCATTCACATAGTTACCATTAGACTTGATTTGTTTTACCGACTTTGTGGAGAGGCCGGTTGGTGCCTTATAGGTAATCTTGCCGCTGGCATTACGTGTGAATGTACCACTACTAGAAGGCCAGGGAATTGTAGGTGCCTTACATTCGAACGACGTAGTGTATTCATGTACGTCGGTCTTTGCATGAGAGCCTCGGGTATCGTAGGCACCGCCGCCATACCAGTTGCCCGTCACACCGATGGTAAAGTCCCTTTTATTCCAAGTACGCTCCATACCCACACGCACCGTCACCACCTTGGTCTTTCCGATGGTAGAATAAGAACCATTCCAAGACCAGACAGTGTATTTCCATTTACCTGAGCTCATGTAAGCATAGTCGCTGTTCACATCCATCTCTTCTGGTTTAGAGATGCTCACATAGACATCGCTCACCTTTGAGATACCGCTGCCCTTGGCACTTGCTATCTCGCGGTTGGTATAGCCGTCCCATCCTGTGAAAAATGTATAATAGTGTGAATCTTCAATGGTGGAGTTATCACCAATATGTGTACCACCAGCCACGAGTGAGGCAAGGTTGACAATATTCTTTCCGTCAATGGTCAGCCACACATCGCCTTTGTAGCCCCATTTAGTCACGCTATAGTCTTTCATATTATAGCCATAGGAATAATACCTCAACTTGAACTCATAGACGTTCAGGTCATTGGTCATGTTGTAGGTAGACTTCACTACCTGAATGGCCGGTTCATCGGGGTGGTCTTTCAGCACCTGTTCTGTGGTGCCAGTATGCCCTGTGTCTGCCCATGCTCCTTGAACGACAAAGAGCAACAGCAGTGCAGTGAGGCAGGAGCGTAATCGCTGCCCGGGCAGCCAACTGCTGTGTGGCATGCGCGAACCTATCGGAACACGCCGCCAGTTAAGAAAATGTTCTGTAATTTCCATTGCTAAATGGTTGTTTAATAGTTTATTGTTTATTATTATTTTTTCTTTAGAAATCTTCTTCTTCCTCCTCATCCTCTTCATCGTACCACATATCGTTCTGCCGGCGGGAACCTGGTACTAGAGTGCCATTATCATCTATGCCGCCATAGGGAATATTATTATTCTGGACGCCGGACTTGCAAAAGAAACCGACGGTTTCTACTTTCGTAATAATGATAAATGGGGAGAGATATGTCTTCTTTTCCATAGTGATGTGATTACCTTATTATATATTTATGTCCTCCACTGATATAAATACCTTTTGAGGGATGGGTTATGCAACGACCCTGCAGATCGTAAAAACGAGGAGTGGCCAGTGGTTCACGGCTCACGCTGCTGATACCTACGGCCTCGTTCTCCTCAATGACAATTGTAATCCGTGTGTTGGCATTCTGAGCCTCTGGTAGCACTTCATAGAAATCGAAATAGGCACGGTAGCCCATCATTTGGGTCTTACCGGCAGAATACCAGAACTTACCACCGCTAAGGAACAGACACTCGTCGGGCACGGTAAAGCCATTGACATAGTTACCGATGAAACGGTTGTAGACATAATGGTAGGGATCTTTTTTCGTGCCAGTGCCAAGGCGGAGTTCATTACGGTCTACAGCAGCCTCTTCACCATCCTTCAGGGCAATGATATCCACATTATCAATTTCAATGGATGTGATATCCTTGCTTACCTTTATAATATAAGGATGATTGGCCTCAATAGCTGAGGTCTTGGTGAAATTCACACTGATACTGCTGACCGTTGTTTTATCGTCCTCGAAGGAAACACCACAACCAGTAAAGTCGCAGAGCTCCCATCCTTGACCGAATACATCGTCCATCTTACTGGCTGGAATGGCAAAGGGCAGGCAGATAGTGCCCCACTCGTTTGCATTGATGGTACGCTTCAGACTGACATTGACACCTGTCTTATCTACAGGCAGTGTGGTGCTATTCTCGTCGAATACCGTACGGCCGGGAATGATGAGCAGGAACGGCTGTGAGGGGGTGCCTACCTCATCATTGGTCTGGAACTCTACCGCAGTATTGGGGATGTCAACAATCGTGGGGTGCTGGAAGTCATCACCATAGAGAACCTTGAAATGGAACGTGTCGCCCTCGGTACCTCTGATGGTGAGCACACTGAGGTTGTCGTCCTTTGGCAGACTGCGTCCGCAATGGCGCAGCTCACCATTCTGGTCGTAGACGGCAATCTCGTAGCTGGGCACGCGCGTACCATTAGCATCAACGAGGCGCACGTCGCAGAGATAGTACATGGCGTTGGGCCATTCTGAAGGCTGCTCCCAGTCGGGGAAAAAGGTAGGACGATCATAGAACTTGTCGTACCTTCCGTTTGCATCTGGCTGGGAATCCCAGGCGTGCGCCTGAATGCCACACAAAAGCAGTGGCAGACAGGCAAGCAACACACGGAAGGTAAAGAATCTGTTTTGTTTCATCATTATTATTGTTTATTCTTTATTCATAGCTTCTCGGCATCTTCTGTGGCATAGGTGGCCGCATCGATCACATTGCCATACTCCGACAGGGAGTAGAATATATAGCAATAGACCGCGATGCCCATGCAGAGCAACACGGTATAGGGGGGTATTTGGTGAGGGAATACGGCGGTGACCACTATCCCGCCAAGCCCAAAAAGTACGATGAGATGGCAGGATATCACAAACGAGTGGTGACCGCTGAGTACGGTACGCTTGGCTTCGGGTGTCCACCATTTTGGCGCCATTTCATCGGCTGGCATGCTTATCAGGTTGCGCCGTACCAGGAAATAGGTGCGGTAGAAAATGAAAGCAATATAACTGGCATGAGCGAAGAAAATGATAAAGGAAAAGTGGAAAACGAAAAGTGAATAATTTGCTACCGCTGTCCAATAGGATGCGAGACCGACCAGGAGGATGGTGAGGTCGCGAAGGACGACTTTCTTCTTGAGATAGTCGGGACGCATCAGTGAGGTGTGGCTCCATCCGAAGAGGACACCGCCGATATGGAAATAACTGACTGAAAGGGCAGAGGCAGCTGCCGGCCATGAGGTGCGCCACTCGAAATAGGCATGCATGGCAAAACCGATGGCAAAGATGACGTAGCAAAGGGCTACCAGCATACGCGCACGACAGTAAACACCATAATTGCGGTACCAGATATTATTATACAGCAGCACGAAGGCTATCAGGAAATTGATGCCGGCTGCCATCAGAAGAACAATATGGTATAACTCGTGTGCCATTAAAGTTTATGGTTGACTAATTCCATTTTTCGGCTGCAAAAGTAATATTTTTATATAAAAGAAGGTGTTAAAAATTCCACAATGGTGTTAGAAATTCCACAATAAGGTGTTTAAATTCCGCGAATTTTAACACCTAAATCGTCGTTTTTCCGCATTTTTTCGTAATTTTGCACTCCGAAATGGAATTGATGCAATTTTCTGCCGTCGTATTGCTGACGCTACTTGCGCTGAAGCTGCTGCTCTTGCCAAAGAAGGTGGGAGTGAATCCTGTGGTGGGAAATGCACGCTGGCTGATGACTGCCGGTATCGTTTTACTGGATATTCAGTTCCTGTTGCAATATACATTAGGATTGCGCGCCATGGGTGTGACCCAGGCAGTGATGGTCAACCTGTTATTGTTCATCCCCAGCAGTTGGAATATCTCACTGTCAATACTCTTCCTGCAGCGCAGAGGTCATGTCAGCACACTGGATAGATGGCTGGGAGGCATCGTATGGCTCATCGCACTGCTGCTGATAGGCACTGCCGCCTATATTGACGGACAGCCGCTATTCAGCGACACACCGGAACTGCACTGGGCGGAGGTAGCGTCATCCGTGCTATACCTGTTGCTACAGGGCCATTACAGTTGGCGACACCTGAAGAACCTGCGCTCTATGCGCAATACCTTGCAGAACTACTACGACCGCGATATGGACGGCATGCTGCTATGGATGCAGCTCAGCATCCTGGTGCTGATGGTACTGGCCTTGATGGTGCCACTGCTCATCTTTGTGGAGAGTAAAGGACTGGCCATATTCGGCATCCTGTTCTTTGCGGGAATATTCTACCTGGTAGACAGTTTCTCGAACTATGTGGTCAGTTCGGCTCCTAAACGAATGCTGGAGGCTGAGGAGAGTGAAGATGAAAAGGAGGAGGACACCAACCAAGCCGACTTCAGTGCCCAACTAATCACGAAATGGATTAATAATGGCGGATACCTGCAGATAGGAATGAAGTTGCCTACTACCGCCGAAGCCATCGGTATACCCCAATACCAGCTCTCTGCATGGGTCAAACAGCAGGGACTCACCTATGCCGGTTGGATAACCAGCCTGCGTATCGGAGAGGCCAAGCGTATGCTATGCGAGCATCCTGACTGGAACAATGAGACGGTGGCACAGCATTGCGGATTCAGTGACCGCAGCTATTTCCAGACGGTGTTTAAAAAGGAGACTGGCATGACACCTTCTGATTTCCAGGAAATGAAGAATCAATAAAAACGAACTACATACCATATACAAGAAAAGGCTCCCAAGACGAATCTTCGGGAGCCTTTATCATTTATATACGAAAAACAATGTGTATTAATTCTTGTTGGCCTTCTTGCGCTGGTCGTGGTCGAGGATGGCCTTACGGATACGCATAGACTTGGGCGTAACCTCTACCAGCTCGTCTTCCTTGATATACTCAAGGCACTCCTCAAGCGACATGATGACCTTAGGAATGATACGGGCCTTGTCATCGGTACCAGAGGCACGCACGTTGGTGAGCTGCTTAGCTTTGCAGACATTGACCACGAGGTCGTTGTCGTGAACATGTTCACCTACAACCTGACCCATATAGACATCTTCACCTGGATCGATGAAGAACTTACCACGGTCCTGCAACTTATCAATAGCGTAGGCAAAGGCATTACCGGTTTCAAGAGCAATCATAGAACCGTTGGCACGGCGCTCGATATCTCCCTTATAGGGCTGATACTCCTTGAAGCGGTGGGCCATGATAGCCTCACCCTGAGAAGCTGTCAGCACATTGGTGCGCAGACCGATGATACCACGTGAGGGGATATCGAACTCGATATTGGTGCGCTCGCCCTGAGCCTCCATAGAGGTCATCTCACCCTTACGGCGGGTAACCATATCAATCATCTTGGAAGCGAACTCCTCGGGCACGTTGATGGTGAGTTCCTCGATAGGCTCGTTCTTCACACCGTCAATCTCCTTATAGATAACCTGGGGCTGGCCTACCTGCAGCTCGTAGCCCTCGCGACGCATGGTCTCGATAAGCACTGAGAGATGGAGCACACCACGGCCACTGACAATCCACTTGTCGGTAGAGTCCTCGAACTGCTCTACATGGAGGGCGAGGTTCTTCTCAAGCTCTTTCTGCAGACGGTCGTTGATATGACGAGAGGTAACGAACTTACCCTCCTTACCGAAGAAGGGAGAGTCGTTGATCTGGAAGAGCATAGACATGGTAGGCTCATCAATAGCAATAGGAGGCAGGGGCTCGGGATTCTCGAGGTCGCAGATAGTGTCGCCAATCTCGAACTTCTCCAGGCCGATTACTGCACAGATATCACCGCACTCAACCTCGTCAGTGCGCTGGTGACCCATACCATCAAAGGTGTGGAGCTCCTTAATCTTGGTCTTCTCCATAGAACCATCGCGATGGGCAATGGTGACCTGCATACCGTCCTTGAGGGTGCCGCGATGTACGCGACCCACGGCGATACGGCCTGTGTAAGAGCTATAGTCGAGAGAGGTGATCAGCATCTGAGGGGTACCCTCGAGCTTCTGAGGAGCAGGAATCACCTCTACAATCTTATCAAGAAGATAGGTAATGTCAGTGGTGGGGTTGTTGTAGTCCTCACCCATCCATCCGTTCTTGGCAGAGCCATAGACAACGGGGAAGTCGAGCTGGTCCTCGGTAGCATTCAGCGAGAACATCAGGTCGAATACCATCTCATAGACCTCCTCAGGACGGCAGTTGGGCTTATCTACCTTATTAACTACCACGATAGGCTTCAGACCAATCTGGAGTGCCTTCTGCAGCACGAAACGGGTCTGAGGCATGGGGCCCTCAAAAGCGTCGACGAGCAACAGACAGCCGTCGGCCATATTAAGTACACGCTCTACCTCGCCACCGAAGTCGCTGTGTCCCGGAGTATCGATGATATTGATTTTGGTGCCTTTCCAATTGATAGAAACGTTCTTGGAAAGAATGGTGATACCGCGCTCGCGCTCCAGGTCATTGGCGTCAAGTACCTGGTTGCTCAGGTTCTGTCCCTCACGGAAAAGATTTCCTGCCAGCATCATTTTGTCGACCAGTGTTGTCTTACCGTGGTCTACGTGTGCAATAATTGCAATGTTCCTAATGTCTTGCATAATACTAATACCTTAAAAAAAAATGCCGAGAAAGTATCCTCGGCACAATCCAGCATTTCGCCTCTTTCAGTAGCGGGAGCCGGGATTGAACCGGCGACCTCATGATTATGAATCATGCGCTCTAACCAGCTGAGCTATCCCGCCATCTGCTTGTAAGCGGGTGCAAAGGTACTGCTAAAAATTAAGAATTAAGAATTAAGAATTAAGAATTTT
>Ga0326511_10002051_pt1 | contig 16546 bp, 21 predicted proteins | sample 0_2496_0518_D_FD_203701 | JGI IMG/M metagenome (GOLD analysis project Ga0326511, IMG submission 203701) | Bovine rumen microbial communities from UC Davis, California, United States - 0_2496_0518 | ecosystem: Host-associated > Mammals > Digestive system > Stomach > Rumen | place: USA...
AACGAGCACTCATAACGGCTGCAACACCGCAGCGCGTCCACAATGGTTTTTGTTGGCGTCATGTGGGTTCCTCCTTCAGGCTGTCGTTGATTTTCCTGTACTCGGCCTGTTTGAGTTCCTCAAATTTTTCCGGGTACTTTTCCTGTGCTGCCAGCGTCAGGCTCCAGCCGTGTTTGCAGTGGACGTACCCTTCGTCGTCCATTTCGCCGTAATAATCTTTGATCGCCAGCCCTTCGTCCGCCAGCCGCTTCAGCGTATCGAGCGCAAGGTTTTGCGGAATGGCAAGCCTCAGCGAAATTTCCCGGCTCGAAGTGGGGAGCCAGCAGCCGTAGCCGCAACTCACGGCGTCTTTCATAAGCTCAACCAGCACGGCGTTCCGGCAGTCCGCCGTGTTGTGACGGTCGTCCCAGATGCGGCACCGCGTAAGGAACTCCAGCACCCGGATGCCTCTGACCGTGACATGGTAAAACCGGCGTTTCTCCGCGTAGCCTTTTCCAACGAGATCGTCCCAGGCGGCAACGTCCGAGCCACCGGCGTCGTAATGATTCCGGCAGGCGTGGTAGTATCGCAGCGAGTTGCGCGTTCTGTACGGCTGGTCGTCGGCCCCAAGCGCGTGGAGCATCATCTCGGCCTGCCTGTCGCTGATTTCCTCCGGATAATTCCGTGCCAGAAGACACTTCTCGATCGTGGACATTGCCTCTCTGTCAATCTTCAACAGTTTGCTCAATCTGCCCACCTCTCCAGATCCGAGATGAAGAAGCACATGGCGTCGGCCTGTCCTTTGGAGTAAGCGCCGATCACGCCCAGCTCCCGGGCTTCTTCAAACCGTTTTTCCGATTCCGCCTGCCGCCTTCGGTAGCTGTCAAGCGTGTGCCGGATGGCGCTCTGCAGCGCATCGTACCGGCTTACCTTCTCCGCGTTGGTAAGTTTAATCATCCGGGTCCTCCCTTTTCTCCCAGCACTCCCCGGTGCCGCGCAGATGCGCGAAGCTCACCGGGCCGAACCGCTCCCCGCGGGCCTTGCGCTCCAGCAAGTCCCGGGTGAGCCGCGCCTTGGGGCAGCGCTTGGGGCAGCGGCTGCGCCGGTAATCAGCGCAGTGCGTTGCGTCATGGCTCATGCCGCCCGCCGCGCGGCTCTTGATTTGGTCAAATTCGATCAGCACTCCCATCTCACGCGTACCTCCGGTAGGCGTGTTCCACGTTGGACTGGTCGATGTAGACGTAGGTCATCGTGGTGTCGATTTTGTCGTGTCCGAGGATCGCCGCCACCTCCTGGATGGGCATGCCGTGGTTGATGAGGTTGGTGGCCAGCGTCCGGCGGAATCGGTGGGGGTGCACATTCTCCACGCCGGAGCGCCGTTCCAGCCGCTTGAGCATGGCGCGGATCCCGCCGGGCGTCATGCGGCTGCTGCCCTTGCCGAGGAACAGCGCGGGCTCGGCGTCGCAGCGCGCGCGCAGGTACTGGTTGAGGTAGAGCGCGGTCACGTCGTCGATGTAGACCACGCGCTCCTTGTTGCCCTTGCCCAGCACCTTGACGCGGCGCCGGTGGAAGTCGATGTCCAGCACGTCCAGGGCGCAGACCTCGGAGATCCGGCAGCCGGTGGAGAGCAGGAAGGCGATCACAGCCCGGTCGCGGCAGCTCTCGGCGGCCTGCTTGAGCCGCTCGATCTCCACGGAGCTGTATGGCTTGCGGATAACCTTCTGCTGCTTGATAGCCACCAGGTTGACCGTGGGATTTTTGGGCAGCAGTTCTTCCTTCCAGGCCCAGCCGAAAAAGGAGGTGAAAACGAAGCGGTTGCCCTCCAGGGTCTTGAGGGAGATCCCGCGCTCCTTCTCCGCCATGAAGTAGGCGCGCAGGTGGTGCACGGTGAGCTTGGAGAAGGGCACGCCCACCTGGTCGTGCAGCCGCTGCAGCACATAGCGGTAATGGGCGATGGTCTTCTCGCTGCGCCCCTCGATGGCCTTGGCGTCCAAAAAGAGCTTGATGAGATCCAGGCTGTCGTCGTGGCCGGAGCCGTCGGGCCGCTGCGTGGAGACCTCGTAGGTCTCCAGCGCGTCCGCGGCCTGCTCGAGGATCCGGCGCACGGTGTTTGCGGGGACGAAATCGTTCAGGCGCTCCTCCAGATCGGAGAGGTAGAGCTTTTTGTCGAGCAGCGGCATAAGCTATTCCTCCGTTTCCGGGAGGGGGATCCAGCGCGTGACGGTGAAATCCCGGTCGATGGGCAGGCAGCGCTCCCGGTCCCGGAGCCAGCCCTTCCCGTCGTACCAGTAGACGCGCGGCTGGGCCATCTCGGTTTTGAAGAACCGGATCTTGACCGCGTACCATCCCTCCTCCGGCGGTTCCCCGGTCCGCCACCTCGGCGCGCCGTCTTGCGGGTCCCCGTCGTAGGGGGCGGCGTCCCCGACGCCCCGCTTTTTATCCTCCCCGCCCTGTTTTCTCTCCGGCAGGTCCATGGCCAGCTCCAGAGAGCAGCCGAGCTTTTTGGCCATGCCCGCGGCGTCTTTGGTCCAGGCGGGCTTCACGCACTCGTCCCCGTAGAAGTGCTCCTGGCCGAAATCGCCCACGGCCCACTTGCGCAGCTGCGAGACGGTGGCGCTGCGGTAATCGCCGGAGATCTTCTCCCCGTCCTTCAGCCCCACGGCCTCGGCGTAGGGCAGCAGCACCGCTGCGCGTTTTTTGATCCGGGCCTTGAGCATTTCCTGAGCGCGCTCGTCGGCGGCCCGTTTTTCGTCCTGTTTTTCCTTTTCCGCGGCCTTCTCCACATTGGCGCGGTCCCGGGCCTCGCGGCAGGCGCCGCCGCAGCCCTCTTTGGACTTGTAGCAGTCCATGCAGCACTTCCCGGCCTCGCAGGCGGCCCAGGAATACTGCTGCGTGAGGCTGCGCACGATCTTGCCCGTCAGGTTGTGGCAGTCCGGGCCACCGGCGTGGGCGCGGCACGGGAAGGGCTTGCGCAGTTCCTCCAGCGCTTCCCAGACGTGGTCCACGCTGCTGCCCACGGGCATTTTGTGTTTCCGGCCGTCGCCGAGCTTTTCCCCCAGCGCCGTCTGGATCTCCGCCGGGAACCGGGAGAGCCGATAGGCCACGTCCTCCACCATCTCCCCGCTGTCGAAAAACGCCAGCAGCTCCGGCACGAGGTTTGCGCGGATCGCGTGCAGCCGCTTGAGCTTCCCGGTCTTGACGTTCAGCGCCTGGGCGACATGCTCCTGCATCCGCCCGGGGAACTCGTAGCCCTTTTCCTTGAGGCTCGCCAGCAGCGCCTCGGTTTTCTCGGCCTCGCGGCTGAGCTCGGCGGCGCTCTTGGTCCGCTGGGAATTGGCAAAAATCATTTTGAGCTCGGTAAATTCCGGCAGCGCCTCGCCGTGATCCACGATGCAAGGCACGCCCGCGCTCCAGTCCTCGCCGCTGTCGATCAGCAGCTGGATCGCCGCGCGGCGTCGGTGCCCGGAGGTGACGGTGTAGCGGTCCCCGCTGGGGCGCACCCGCAGCGGATGGACCAGTCCCACGGTGGCGATGCTGTCGGCCAGTTCGTTCAGGCCCTCGAGGGAGTAAAAGTTTTCCGGATCCGGGTCGAGCAGCTCAAAGGGCAGATACTCGATCTGATCCCGCGTGTTCAAATTCGACACGTCTTTCAAAACCGCCGCCAGATCAAACGCCATCCCCGTCGCCTCCCTTCTCTGCCGCGATCCGCTTCGCGAGCCGCCGGTAATCCTGCGCCGCGCCGGACTTGGGCGAGCACACGCACAGCGGCTGCTGCGCAAAGGTCATGTCGTCCACGCGGTTGGAGCGCCGGATCCTCGGCAGCACCGGCAGGCCGCACTCCCGCAGCGCGATCTCCGCGCGAGAGATCTCCGCGCTTTTGTACCACATCACCGGCAGTAAACCGGCCACCCGCAGACGGGGGTTGATTTTCCGCATGTTGGCGATCTGCTGCATCAGGTTTGCCATGCCTTCCAGGGCGAAGGCGTCGATTTTCACGGGGATCAGCACCTCGTCCGCCGCCAGCAGCGCCGCGGCGGAGGCCGCGTTGAAGGCGGGCGGGCAGTCGATCAGGCAGAAGTCGAAGGGCTCGCCGCCGAGCACGGCCGTCAGCTCCGCCGGATCCGCCTCGACCTCCTCCAGATAGCCGCGCAGCGTCCGCAGGCACTGCACGTCCACCAGCGCTTCCCCGGCCTTGGTGAGGTCGAGATCCATCAGGTCCGCGCTGCCGGAGACCAGCCGCACGCCCTCCACGTTGGTCCGCTGCAGCTCCAGCGGTGTCCCGGCGCAGATCTCGCCTCGGAGGAGCGAGGCCATGCCGATCAGATCCCGGTCACCGCCGAGAAAGCTGGTGGCGTTGGCCTGGCTGTCAGCGTCGATCAGCAGCACGCGCTTGTCGTGGTACCGGGCCAGATCCGCGGCCAGGTTCACGGCGGTGGTGGTCTTGGCCACCCCGCCCTTGAGGTTGCAGACAGCGATGGTCTTCATTCCCGCGCCTCCGTTTCCTCGTAGGGGGCGGCGTCCTGCGGGCCCTGCGGGTCCCCGACGTCCCGCAGATAGGTCGCCCAGCTCCTGGCGTAGTTCCCGCACAGCAGCCACTCGAGAAACGCGATCACTTCCGCACTCCGGCGCTCGTAACCCCGTGACATCAGCAGCTTTTTGAATCGTTTTCTTGTCATCGTCTTTCTCTCTCTTTCTTTCAGACTTTTTTGCAGATTTCCTCAATTTCTTCCCGGCTGAGCGTGTCGTGGATGGTCACGGCCTTGCCGCCGCGCAGGAACAGGATCAGCGTGCCCTCCTGCCGCAGCAGGCCGACGATCTCGGCGCGGTCAAAGATCCCGTCGCCGATCTGGATGGGGTCGATCATGGTCTCACCTCTCTTTCTCTCTCGGTGTTTCTGTAGGGGGCATCCTCGACGCCCCGCGGTCCTCCCCCGCTGCGAGCCGCTCCAGGTGCCGCCGTTTGGCCTCGGCGGGGAACCAGCCGCAGCTGGCGCACTCCCGCGGCTTGTCCCGGCACACCACGCCCCGCGGGTGGAACGGGCAGCCGTCCGCAAATGGTTTCGGTTTTGTGCTCAAAACGGTAGGTCCTCCCCTCTGCCTTCCAGCTCCTCGAAGGCGCCCTCCTCGGCCTCCGCTTCGGCCTGCTGCGCCGCCCGCTTGCGCTTGCGCTCCTCGCGGTTGCGGTCCATGGCGGCGACGCGCTCATCCCCGCCATCGCTGAGGGGCGGCTGGTAGGCGAAGGTCACCCGCGGGCCGTCGAAGCGCAGCAGCATCCGCGCCTGGCCCACGTCCTTGTTTTTGTCCATCATCAGGACGCGGTTCGACTCGTAGTCGTCAGGGTCGCTCAGATCCAGCAGGAAAACCACGTCCGCGTCGTTGGCCAGCTGCTGGCTCTCGCGCAGGTTTTCCTTCCGCAGCGGAGGCCGTCGGCCCCGCTGGTCCCTCGGCGGGAGCGTGACCTGACTGAGCGCAAAAACCGTCACGCCCAGCTGCTGGGCCATCGTGTGCAGGCCCATGGAGCTGGCGCGCACCTGCAGCGCGGGGCTCTCGCCCTCCGACGCCATCAGCTGCACGTAATCCACGAACGCGATGTCCAGCCGGTGTGAGAGCGTTCGCGCCCGGATGTCCGCCGCCGTGTAGCCCGCGGCAGGGAAAAACTCGAGGTAATAGTCCCAGCTCCGGTCGATCAGATCGGCCGACCGGCGCAGCTCATCGTCCTGGAGAGTGTGCGCCTGGAAGCTCTTGAGCCGCGTCCCGGTCTGCTGGGCGAAGATGCGCCGCGCCAGCAGAAGATCCAGCGTTTCCAGGGAGAAAAAGCCTACGCGCTTGCCGCTCTTGGCAATCGCAAAAGCCATCTGCAGCGCCAGCGCGGTCTTGCCAACGCTGTTATAGGCACCAAGGACCACAAACTGTCCGGCCTGGATCCGCGCCGTCTCCGTGAGCTTGTCGATGCCGAGATCCAGGTACTCGTCCGGCTCTTTGCTGAGACTCTCAACAAACGCCATCGCCACATCGCGCCACAGACGGCTTTCGGCCTTGCGCGTGTCCGCGCTCAGATCCGCCGCGCGGCTGATCGCGGCCCGGGCCTCGTCCAGCGTGCGGCACTGGCTCAGCTCCAGCCCCGCCGCCTGCAGATCCCGCAGCCGAGCCCGGTCGCGCACGATGGCGGCGTACTCGTTGACGTTTGCCGCCGATGGCGTGGTGGCCATCAGCTGCGCCGCAACCGCTCCGTAGGCGTCGGAGGCGCCCGCCGCGGCCCCGATGGTCACCGGGTCCACCGGCTTTTTGCTGAGATAGAGATCCCGCGCCGCGGAGAACAGGTGCCGCAGCGTCGGGTCGAAAAAGTCCTCCGGGCGGAGATCCTCCACCAGCCGGGGCAGCACCTTGTCCGGGTCGATCAGGATCGCGCCGAGCACCGCGGCCTCTGCCTGGGGGAAGTTCAGATCCATCGGATGTTCACACCCCTCTCTTCGGGCTCAGCCGCCTGGGGGGGATCCCCCGGCGCCGGGAGCTCCTCCGCGTCCCGCCACCGCGCCCCGTTGAGGTAGGTGGCCGCCATCGGGATCCCCACGCCCCGCTTCCATTCCGGGGTGCTGCGCTGGCGCAGCAGCGCGCGGGCGATGGTCTCGATCAGAGCGTCGTCTGGCTGGAGCCGGTCCCAGGCGTCCATGGCAGACTGTTTGTTTTCGTTGCGCCGCCGTCCTTCCTCGCCGGGGATCCGGGAGTAATAGCGCCAGAAGGCCTCGAAGCGCTCCGGTTTCCAGTCCGGGGCCTCCCGGGGGGCGTGTTTGCGACTTGAGCAAACACGTGTTAATATTTCTTGATTATTTTCTATAATGTGCCTTTGGACTTTTTTGTCCAAAGGCCGGACTTTTTTGTCCAAAGGCTCGGCGCCGTGCAGCGGGTTAATCCCGGCGTAGATCCGCCGCGCTTCGAGGGCGTTGTGGTTGCCTCGCTCCTCCTCGATGCGGATGTAGCCCTGCTCCTCCAGCGCCGTAAGCAGCCGCCGCACGCTGCGCTCTGTGATTTGGTAGAGCGCGGCAAAATAGGCGTTGTCGGCGTAGCAGTAGCCCGCCTGAGTCGTGAGGCTGGAGATCTCCGCGTAGAGCAGCTTGGCGTTTGCGGGGATCCGGTCGTCATACCGGATCCCCGCGGGAAGTATTGCCCAATAGCCCGGCTGGGCCGGGAGTTTGTCGTCTGCCATGTCACGCCTCGCTGCTGCAGATGCGGTTGGCCAGGTCGATGGCCAGGTAGCACTTTTTCCGGCCCACCTCATAGCAGGGCACGCCCGCCATGAACTCCCGCGTGGTCTTCGGGCACAGGCCCAGATACTTCCCCACGGCCTTGGTGGTGATCAGGTTCCCGCACTGGCCGCGGATGTCGTTCACAATTTCCTTTTTCGTTGCCATGAGGGTCAACCTCTTTCCGCAAAGTCGATCTGCATCGCCGCCGCGATCAGCGGCTGCAGATCCCGCACAATGGTCTTGAACTGTGCCTCTTCCTCCGGCTCCACGCGCCCGTCCGCTGCGATGTGCAGCAGCGCGTCCGCGTGGTGCTCGGCCTCGAAATCCCGGATTGCCGCCAGCAGCTGCACCACGGCCTGGGCCAGCGGCAGCCGCTCGACCGGCGGCAGTACCTCCGCCGCCACGGCGCTCTTGTGCCGCAGGTGCCAGGTCCCGAGGATCTGCAGGCCGCTCAGATCGCACATGCTCAGCACGATGTCGTCGGCCGGGGTGATCTTCCCGGCCTCGTACTGCCGCACGGCGCTCTCCGACACGCCCAGCATCTCGGCCCAGCGCCCCTGTGTGACGCCCGCGGTCTGACGGGCGATCTCGTAGATGTTTCCCATGGGTCTCATTCCTCCTCGCCGGTGTCGTTGGCAAGGATCCGGAGCATGTTGACAGAATAAACCAGCTTCCAGATCAAGGTTCACCCCTCCCTTCTCTCTTTCTCTCTCTGAAAGGGTCTGAACGTTGCGCACCGTCCATGAAAAGACGCCGGGGGCGTGGAAAAAGGGGTTTGTATGGGTAGGAGAAAAGTGGAAAGAAACACGCCAAATACGATTACTGCAAGGAGGAAAAACCCCGGCGCCTTTTCATAGACGATTTATTCACTTGTCATTGCGAGGAGCGCAGCGACGTGGCAATCCGTCCCCCGCGTTTCAGAGCAGCTCCCATAAGTGCCGCCCGCAATACCGGCCCCGCCAGTACCACGCGCCTCCAGCCGGAGCGCGGAGGTATACCGGAATGATGCGGCTCTTTTCTCTGGCCGCTTTTACCGCGTCGGTGTGGCGTTGGTATCTGGTCTTTCGTACTTTATACATCGTTTCCTCCCTTGCCATTCGTAGGGGACGGCCTCCCGGACGTCCCGCGGATCTTCCCCCGTATCCCGGAGGGGGATGGCCGGGCGGGTGGCTTTTTCTGTCCGCCCGGCCTGTTAAATTGTGCCCGCCCGAAGGCGGTGGCGGCAGCGTGAGGAGTCGAACCTCTGCGGCGTTCATGCCCAAACGCCACCTGCGGGTAATGAGTCCGCCAAGCGCAACCGGCGCGCCGCTGCCATCTCGTAGGGGCGTCCGCCCCCCTTTTGTCTGCTCCGCAGACATTTCCCCCGCCGGGGGAATCTTCCCTTGCGGTCACCCGCCGTCAAATGTCGAGATCCTTCAGCTCCGGTCCGGTGTAGGGATGCTCGTCGATGTACTGCATCAGATGTTTCTCCAGGTGCTGGCAAAGCTGGAGGTTTTTACATCTCGCCACCAGCTCCGTGTTGCTTCCGGCGTAGAATCTCTCAAGCACAGGCTCCGCCGCCGGGCAGCCCTGACACTTGCCGCTGATTTTTAGCTCAATCGCCATTCTCTGTCTCCTTTCTCAACGCCTTGCTGACCTTCTCCCAGGCGGAAAACTCCACCTTCTCCCGGTTGAGCATCCGCACCAGCGTGTCGGTCGGCACATTGGTCTTGAGGCTCAGCGCCTCCAGGCTCATGCCGCCCTTGCGTCGGCTCTCCAGCTTCTCCAGCGTCTCCCGCTTGAGCTTCGCCCCGGTGCCGGTGAAGCCCTTCACCGGCTGCACGGCCTCAAAGCCCTCCGGGATCTCCGGCCCGCTGTTATCCTGAGCGGAGCCGCCCCGCGGCGCAGTCGAAGGATCTTCCTCCGCCCCCTCGTAGGGGAGGAGCTTGCTCCTCCCGCCGTTCCCCTCGTAGGGGACGGCGTCCTGCGGGCCCTGCGGGTCCTCGGCGGCCCGCGGTTCCTCCCCGGTCTCCACCTCCGCGGCGCGCCGCAGCTCGTACCAGGCCTCCAGCAGCTCGTCCAGCGCCTCCCGCGTGAGCGCCGCCTTGCTCTCCCGGAGAAAGAACAGCATCATGCCCTCGAAAACGTCCAGTGTGCTTTTCATCGGTCTCCCTCCCCCGGTGCCGTGTAGAGCTCGTCGATGCTGCACAGCAGCACGTCGGCGATCAGCGGCAGCATCCTGGCGATGGGCCAGCTCTTCCCGATCTCCCACATGCCCAGCGTCGCCCGGTCCACGCCCAGGGCGTCGGCCAGCTGCTGCTGCGTCATCCCCGCGGCGATCCGCCGGGGCTGGAGTCCTTCAAGCTTCTTCGGCATCTGTCTCAATTTTGTTCCTCCGTCTGAAGTAGTGCTTTCCCGCGCCCGGCGCCTCCGACAGTGCCGCTTGCTGGCGCTCCCGCGCCGCAGTGGCTAAACTAGGCTGTGCAAAACTCTGTTGACGCTGTGGAAAATGCTTCATTTCGTGGCGCGGCTTAATAATAAGCCTCGTTATGTGGCTTTGTCAAGATAATTTACAAGTGAAAGCTTCAATTCGTTGCATTTGCTGAAATTTGACTTTTTGTATTGTATAATTTTCACAGAACGGACAGGGGGGGATGCGAAATGAACCGCATCAAGGAGTTGCGCCTGAAAAACGGCTGGCGACAGGAGGATCTTGCGCAGCGGCTGCACACCGGACGGCAGACAATCGGGAATTACGAAACCGGGTTAAGAAGCCCCGACGTGGAGACCATCTGTGATCTCTGCGACATTTTCGGCGTCACCGCGGATTATCTCCTCGGCCGCTCCGATATGCCCAGTCCCGCCATCGCCCCGGAGGAGTGGCAGCTCCTCGCCGCCTTCCGCCGGGCGGACGAGCGCGCCCGCGCCATGGTTGCCCTCGCGCTGGAGCCTTGGGCAAAAGTGCAAGAGAGTGTGTCGTGATCCGCTTCCCGGGGTTATAATAAAAATGACACTCAAGGATTTATCCGTCTTTATCGCGCTCCTCACCGCGCTGGCCACCCTTGTCACCGGCTGCAGCATCGGGGCCCCGTCCGCCGTGCCGTCTCCCGCTGTCATCCTGAGCGAAGGCGCAGCCGAAGTCGAAGGATCTTCCCCCGTGCCAGACTATGTGTTGAATTTGAACACGAAAAAATTTCCACTATCCCGACTGCTCCAGCGTGGAGCAGATCAAACCGAAAAATCGCGAGGACTTCACCGGCAGCCGGGAGGAGGTCATAGCCCGGGGCTTTGTCCCCTGTAAAAACTGCAATCCGTGAGGGGGTACCCATGAAAAAAGTCATTACAATCCTCATTACTTTAGCGCTGCTGCTTTCCCTTTCGGCCCCGGCCCTCGCGGCCGACGTGGACGCCGAGCCGGAGCACACCACGCGCTCCGAGCAAGGGGTCACGACCTCCATGTACATCGTTATGGACGGCTATCTGGTCGCCAATTACTACATGGAGGGAATCTCAGATTTGATGATCGACATGTTCAAGGAAAAAGCCGGGTCCCCGGAGCTTTCCGGTCTCTGGCTCACCTTGGACCAGCTGGCCGTTTCCACGCTTAAAGCCTACCGCGAGGAGCAGCCCACGGCCACCACGGTGGTCAACGTTTTCGCCGGGACGGATCAGACCACCCTGCTGGTCTCCTACGTCAACGGCCACAAGGTCTTTGATCTTATTTACGACGTCCGCTGAGAGTTAAAAATAAACACGCCCGCCATCCCGGCGGGCGTTCTCCATACAGGGGGCACTATGACCAAAAAAGGATATACATACATCCGCAAGACCTTTGTTTACGACGGAATCCGCTACGAGGTGTCCGGCAGCACGGAGGAAGAGGCCATCGAGAAAAAGCTCAACCGCATCCGGGAGCTTGAGGCCGGGCGCATGGACTCCAGCAAAACAGTTAAGGACTGGGCCGACATCTGGTATAAGGAGTACGTCCAGCCCCGGAAGATCACCGACAAGAGCAAAGCCATGTACCGCGGCGTCCTGGATCGGGAGATCCTCCCCGCCGTCGGCAGGCTGAAGCTGCGCCAGGTGACGGAGCTGCAGCTGCAGAAGCTGCTCAACCGCCACACCGGGGAGAGCGCCTCCAGCCTGGAGAAGCTCCGCATGGTCACCAAGGCGCTTTTCAAAAGGGCCTATTTGAGCCGCCTGATCCCCTTTGACCCCGCGGAGGGGCTCCAGCTCCCGGACACCACCGAAAGCGGCCACAGGAGCCTCACAGACGCGGAGAGGGCCGCGCTGCTGGCCGTGGCCAGCTATCCAACGTTTGACGGCAAGCCCAACCGCAGCGGCTGCTGGCTGCTGGTCATGCTGCGCTGCGGCCTGCGCCCCGGCGAGACCTCCACGCTCAAGAAGTCGGATGTGGATCTCAAGGGACGCACGCTGCGCGTCCGCTCTGCGCGGGAATCCGGCAGCTCCCGAGAGAAATCGCCCAAGACTGCCGCGGGCGTCCGGGATGTCCCGATCCCGGAGGACCTGGTGCCCTGGCTGGAAAAGCAGCTCGCGGCAGACGCCTCGCCCTACCTCTTCACCCAGAAGGACAAAAAAACGCCCCTCAGCGAGACGGCGATCCGCCGCCGCTGGGAGACGGTCAAAAAATACATGGACGTCGAGCTGGGGGCCAGGACCGAGCGCGTGAAGCTCCCCGGCGCCCGGCGCCACTCTCTCATCATCACCGAGAGCGTCCTGGCCGAGGATCTGGATCTCTACGATCTGCGCCACACCTACTGCACGGATTTGGAGATCGCGGGCGTCCCGATCAACGTGGCCAAGACCCTCATGGGCCACAAGGACATCGCCACCACGGCCAACATCTACACCCACGCCAGCACCGCCGCCGCCGACCACGCCCGCGCCCTGATCAACGCCGCCAGTGCCAAGCTCTCACCACCAGCTGTGGGAAAACCAGTGGGAACTGGAAATGTTGATGAGCAAAAAGTGCAGTAATTATCAACATTTCCAAGTTTTTCGACGCACGCCTTCGTAATCAGCAGGTCGTGTGTTCGAGTCACATTACCAGCTCCAAACAAAAAGCCTTGAAATCACGAAAATGCAGTGATTTCAAGGCTTTTTTATGCTTTGAGTCCGGCGCGATTGTTGGCGGTTATGTGTAATCTAATGCCATGTAATGCAAAAAGCGTGTGGGAACTCGCGTGGGAACTTTTTAGTCGCCCTCTTTGTCCTGGCCCTCGTGCTTGTCCAGCTTGTCCCGGTATTGCTTGAGGCCCTTTTTGATCCAACTCGGCACCGGCGCGCCCATCTTCTCGGCGTTCTCCGCGATGCTGCCAAGCTCCGTAAAGATGTACCACAGCAGCACCACCGGCGTCACCACGGGGCCGAGGTCAAAACCCAGGACCGACAGATCCACGCCGCTGCCCTGGACGATCACCTTCAAGGCAATGTCGCACAGCGCCGCTACCAGGACGGCGAAGATCTCGCCCAGCTTGTGCCAGACGCCCTCCCGGGCGATCTGACTGGACCACTCGCCGCTCTTCCGGGCCGCGGCGGTCCCGCTGAGGTAGTCCAGCAGGAAGCAGAAAACCCAGATCAGCACAGCCCAGCCGAGCCAGCCCCACAGGGCCGTTAAAAATGCCAAGATGGCGGCCACGCCCGCCTTGATTTCCGTGGCTTTATCAGGAGCGTTCATTTGTTTGCTCCCTCCTTATGTCGTGATCAGCGCGATCCAGGTCGCGCCGTCGATCTCTCCCGTCTCTGGGAGGTCCTGCTGGTCCTGGAAGGCCTCCACCGAGGCCCGGGTCTTGGGGCCGAATTCTCCGTCGGGGAGCTCGCGCCGGTAGCGCCCGGACCAGCTTCCGCCGCAGGGGAAGCCCCGCGCGATCAGCAGCCGCTGGGCGGATCGCACCGCCTCGCTCTCGTCGCCCTCCCGCAGGATCGGGAGGAGCACCTCGCAGGTGTCGGGGTCCGGCTCACGCCCGGTAATGATCTCATCGTGGCGGCCCGGGTCCGGCACGGTGGCGTCCAGCTCCGGGGCGGGTGTGTCCGGAGTGGACACCGTGGCCGTCCCCGGCTCCACGGCGGGCTCCAGCGCGGCCTCCCAGGCGTAGTCCGGCGCGGCAAAGCCCCGGATGCTCTGGGCATCCCGGTAGACATACCGGCGCTTGACTGCGTCGGAGTAATTGCCTTCGATTACAGTGAAAAGGTTCCCGTCCGCCTCCACCACCAGGCCGACGTGGTCGCTGCTGCCCTGATTGTCCCCGGCTCCGCTGTCCTGCCAGTCATAAAAGATCAGGTCGCCCGGCTGTGCGGGGTAGTCGTCCGCCTCGATCCAGTGGCCGACAGCGCGGTATTTCTGGATCATGTCGTCGCAGCCGACGCTCGGGAGGATCACGCCCTCCAGGCCGCAGGCCATGCCGACGGCGGAGACGAAGGCTGCGCACCAGGGGTCGGTGTAGCTCATTTTGTAGCTTCCGGGCGGGCGGCCCCGGTTGTAGACGTCGATGATCTCCCGGTGACTGTCGTCCATTTCATTGCGCCCGAGCCAGGCCCGCGCCTGGTCGCACACGCGCTGCCGCAGCTCAGTCTCGGTCATGGTGCCACCTCCCACTCGCCATGCACAGCGCCCAATCGAGCGCGACAACGGAAACGCACAGGATCACAAGCAACAATTTCATGTCGATCTCCTCCATACTTCCTTACAGAGCATCCAAATGAGCGCGATAACGGCAACACAGAGAATTAGGAGTATAATCCTCATAATCTTCTCCCATCCGGGGCGGCAGAGTGCCGCCCCGTGTTGACTTAAAGTGTCCAACCAAATTTAAGGTGTCGAAAACACCAGTGTTTATGCGCCTTCCAGCCATTTCCGGGCCATCCCGCTTTAAGTCATTGACAAGCCGTGTTACTATAAAAGCGAGGTGATTCGTCATGGACGAAAAGACCAAACGTGGACGGCCTCGGCTCGGTGCGCCTAACCCTGACAAGCACGTCAAATTCTCCATGTCTCTCCCGCCTGATCTCTACGCAAGGTTGACGGCCTATTGTGAGGCGGAAGAGCGCGAGAAAAGCTTTGCCATTCGTAAGGCGCTCGATCCGTGGTTATCCGAGAGGGGCTATTGATGCCCCTCTTTTCTTTTGCATTTTCCGGTATTACCGGTATTCGTGGGAATTACTTAAAGTGTCCCCTTAAATCACTTAACGATCACTGACATCAACTGTTATCTGCCCACTGGCAAAACTACTGCTGTCCATGTTTATATAAGACCCCGAAAGCGAATACTGACCGACATTGAAACGTATATATGCGGTGTTCGCGTTTTCGACAACACCATAAGGATAGCGCTGCTGGGAATCGTAGCCGTGGGTCTTCAGCTTGTTGTAATTCGCATCGTATTCAACGAACCCAAACGCATAATAGCCGTCTGTCGGCCTCGTGACGTTGCATTTGACAGCTTTCCCATATGTGGCTGGCACATAATCAGTGTGTACCGCGTTCGGATTTTCGTTGTCTGTGCCGTGATCGGCAATAGTAGGGGTATGTGCCGTCCAGTCGCAGAAATCCAGCTCCATATATTTTCGGCCCTCGCCATACAGAGTGCGATCCGCGCCAACCCTGACAACTTTAATTTTGCGTTTCGGCAAGTCGATGCTGTAGACGTTAAAAGCATCCTGAGACGGGCCAAAAGGCAAACGCCCAAGGTCTGTAATGTCGTTGCCAAATTCATTCGACGCGCCCCAATAGCCAGCATTTGAGCAGGTAATATTAAGTGCCATCTGTTTGTGAGATGTCCCCGGAATCGCGCAAATGGTGTCCTCATGCAGATGCCCATTCATGTAGCCAATAAACTGTACGGTTTCGTCAATATTGGAAAAATCTGCCGATACGGTTATTGAGGTTACATCGCCAGTCTGCGAGTACGTCCTGTTGATCGTTGTCCTACCGATAAATGCGTCGATCAAATCATACACAGGCGCTCCGATGCCGCCGTTATATGTGACGGGATTAATTGTTCCATTGGTTTGTGCAATCCTGTGCTTCATTGGCGTGAAAAACGTCTTGTCTTCCGGGTTTTCCCATCGGATCGGACGCTGACACGCATGTTCAATGATGATGATTCCATAGCCGCTCGGTGTCCCGGACAGCGTAGAAATCAACCACGCGATTTGGTCTGTGCCAAAATGCGTTCTGGCACGATCCGTACCGCCATACTGATAGAGATTAATCGAAATAAGCCGTAGCTTTTTCTTTGGAAAATCTCTATAGTAATATGTCTTCCCACTCGATCCAAGTCTGGTTGCTATCGGCGCGTAAAACGCGGCATAAATAGCGTCGTCATCCATGCTGGTGGCATATGCCACCTCATGATTGCCCATTGTGATAGCAGGCACTACATCATGCTCGTTTACAATCTCATGGAACCACCCCATGCCGGAATAGAAGCCCTCTGAGACAATGTCTCCCGTAACCGCCGCAACATCCGCGCCGTGAATATCAGCAATATCAAACATTCGCCGAACACGTCTATCGTCTCCGTGCGCGTCGCTGGCATGGAAAATCACGATGTCCTGATCGTTGATCTTATGCACATATGTCTCGTTGCCGTATCTGATGTCAGAAACAATCGCATTCGCAATCTGCCCGACGTTGTTTGCGTCTTTCGCAGCAATATCGTCCAGCAGCGCGTATAGCTCAAACCCGGCGCTCTCGATAAGTGCTGATGTCATAGCAAGAGCCGTTGAGTTTGTTGTTCCCGGCGTCGCCTGACTTTTTGGCAATCCACAGCTGTAGACATAGTAATTTGGCGCTTTTGCGTAATCGCCGACAAATCCGCGAATATCAATGATGTCGCCGTCGTAAAACCACTGTTTTGGCGACTCGACCAAATCCATGTGATAAACCCAGTCCCCAAGACGTAACTGGGCCATGAAGTTGCTGTCTTTGAATTTCACCAGCAGTTTTGAGTAATGTGCAAAAGGCAGCATAACCGCCTCGTTCGCCGCGAATCTGTAGGTGTTTGTTGAGTCTACCATTTGATCCCCGGACGCATAGCCACTCCGCATATCTCCAACGGCAGAGCCGTCAGTATAAACCTTTACTGCGTTGGACGGGATCGCTGTTTTTTCCTGATAGTATTTCCACCCATCCTGATTTGTCTTCAACGCCCAGTATTCTTTCGCTCCAGCATTATAGTACCCGGCGCGAACGAAAGCAGTGCCGTCCGGAATCGTTACGATTATCCCTTCATAGTGCTGACTGCCACTCTGACCATTTCCGATCAGTCTCGATGTGGGGACATGCTCTGCGTCATACCCGTACAAGCTGCAAGCACCGCCGCC
>Ga0326511_10002053_pt1 | contig 16531 bp, 26 predicted proteins | sample 0_2496_0518_D_FD_203701 | JGI IMG/M metagenome (GOLD analysis project Ga0326511, IMG submission 203701) | Bovine rumen microbial communities from UC Davis, California, United States - 0_2496_0518 | ecosystem: Host-associated > Mammals > Digestive system > Stomach > Rumen | place: USA...
CGTTTCGTTCATTCCGTCCATCAGCTTCTGGAAGTCCACCACGTCTGCCGTAGGGTCTGTGGCTATCTTCATGCCGTTGCAGCATAGAGCGTATAACTTACGTCTTACCATCAGGGCGTGCAGCAGCTCGGCACGCTGCTTGGTCAGCTCGTAGGAACTGATGGCGTCTGTGGCGAATAGTCCTATATCGCCTCTTACCGATAGCAGCCTCATGCCAAACTCCGTGAAGTCCATCCGCTTTCCCTCCGCATCCATTTGGCGCATGATCTTGTATGCTTTGCGGTTTTCGTAGTCAGAGAACATATCCTCCGTAAGGTACTGCGATACCGCCTGCCATATATTATCATCCGACAGGCATCCGGCTATCAGTTCACGCTCTGCTTGGATATTGTTGAGCTGGACAATATTTTCATCTATAAAGTTTGCCATAATTATGCCGTTGTTGGTGCGTAAGTGTTCTTGTCAATCTTGATATAATTCAACAATGTTTTATAAGCTGAATATCTTTCTTTGATTTTCTTGTTATTATTCATTGCTTCAAGGTTGGCTTTTATCTTCTCTACATTAACACCCTTATTTAGAAGCGCAATATATTGCTTGTACAATAATGGCTCATCCATACGCATTATACGAGGATAATTTTCTTCCATACCCAAATAGTACTTGACTTCTATATCTGTGAGTAGTTTGTCTTTGTTATACTTGTGAGAGAGCCTTTCTTTTACTCTTGAACTTGTTTCAAGAGTTTCTTTATTATTTATATTTGTATTATTTATATTTGTAGTACATTGGGGCAAAACACTCTTTTGCGATAGTTCTTCTTGCCCTTTTTCATCATTACAATTTTTATCGTCATCTTCTTCGCCATCTTTGAAGCCTAAAACCTCAACTTTATAACCTGCATCCTTCATCATCTTTAGACCACATTCTGTAAACGCATACCACAAAGTACGGTTCATCTTGTTTTCGTCATAATGACCTGTCTTTATGATATTCTGTTCTCTTAGCAGGTTTATCATTCGCTTTATCTTATCATAGCTCATATAAGGGAATATCTCCGTATAAGCCTGTTTCGTATTATACGTCCAATATGAGCCATCAAAATAATTCTTACCGTTAGAAGCATTCTTCTGCAGCCAATAGTATAGGTTATTGAGGAATATTGCTTCCTCAATACCTAATTTTGTTGCCAATTCTATATTAAAATGATGTTCCATAAATCAAATATTTGCTAAATAACCGTTTTCCGTTTTCTCTAAATATCCACACGCCATTAAGTTCTTCAAATACTTGCGAATGGTGCGCTTTGTTCGCCCCTCATATTGGCATAAGTCCTCAATTGTTATTGGTTCTCTTTTATCTGCCAGCGCAATAGTGATTAAAACTGAACGTTCACCGATAGAAATGCGTTTATCTTGTATCAGTTTACGGGGTATAGTTACCATTGAGTTATTACGGATTATCATGCTTCACCTCCTTTCTGCTCTACAAACTCACCGTCTATCAGCTTATACCAAGTGTCAGCCTTAATGCGTTCACCATCGACGTATTCAGTCTTTACGCACTTAGGAACGTAACGACCTTTATCTTCATTATACACCCATTCAGATAACGTTATCCAAGAACCTTTCTTGGCCTTGACAATAGAATTATTTCCTGCACAACAGATAACACTATCCTCACCAATAGAATTTATCTTTGCAGAGTCACCGCTGCTGCCTATCTGTGCATAGTAACCGCTGCTGCCTATCTTTGCATAGTAACCGCTGCTGCCTATCTGTGCATAGTCACCGCTGCTGCCTATCTGTGCATAGTAACCGCTGCTGCCTATCTTTGCATAGTCACCGCTGCTGCCTATCTGTGCATAGTAACCGCTGCTGCCTATCTGTGCATAGTCACCGCTGCTGCCTATCTGTGCATAGTCACCGCTGCTGCCTATCTTTGCAGAGTCACCGCTGCTGCCTATCTTTGCAGAGTCACCGCTGCTGCCTATCTGTGCATAGTAACCGCTGCTGCCTATCTTTGCATAGTCACCGCTGCTGCCTATCTTTGCATAGTAACCGCCATTATCATTCAATAACTTATCGGAGTTACCTTTAATAGTTTTCTCCTTAATCCACTCAACACCAAGTTTTATCAAGTCTGCAAATTTCAATTCGGCCTTAATCTTAATCTTTGAAGATGCTACCTTTGTAGTGTTTTCTTCTTTATCAAAAACGCCTGACTGTTCTACCTCACAGAAACGTGCAAGGTCACCATTGTCAAGAATGAAGTAATGGCCGAGTACTTCAAGTGGCGACTCGCAAGCATGAAAACCACGCTCACACACCTTTATCTCACCATCCATTTCATACTCTTTGCCGACCTCATATTGAAAACATCGGCACTTCAGGTCTTTATCAAACCCTTTGTAAGCAATAATCTTTTCCATAGTTACTCTCCTTTCTTCATTGGTTTTAAAATATCCAGCAGGCACATATAGTCCTGCACCATATTACTCAACGCCACTCTGTCCTCGACACAGAGGCTACTTCTGCCGACCAAGACGGCCATACCTTTGGCTGCACGTTCGTACAGGCCACTAACACTCTGGAAACTTTCCAGGAACTCCTGAATGTCGTTAGATACCTTTAAAGCGACATTCTGCTCATTCTCATTGTTTGTCATAACTCTAATAATTTTGACATAATAAAACCCCAATACGAGCTGTCAAGGTTCTTAGAGCGAAACCTTTGCGGACATTACTGTTACCGCACTCGTTGGGGTATATTTTACCTAATAAATTTGGGGCACGAAAAACGCTGGAGTTACCAGCGACCACGTGTCGCTCTAAGATTTTGACACCGCAAAAATAAAAAGAATTTGCGGAATAACAATCATTTCGTGCCATTTTTTAAAGTTTTTTTAAAGTTTACGATACTTCTTTCCGTTCATGCGAATTAGGCCATCGTCTGCCAGCTTCTGCAAACACTTCTGCGCTGTCGGGAAACTAAAGCCCAAGGCATTGGCGACTTCCGTATTGGTCATCGACTCACTACTGGCGTTAATAACTCCGAGCACGACAGCACAGTTGGCTCCATGCTTCTTGATAACTCTCACATTTACTACTAATTCATTTTTCATTGTTTCTAAATATTTGGTTCTACAATTTTATCTTCTACGTACTCCATCACTACCCGTTGGAAATCGGGAAGCGAACGGCATACGACATACTTTCCTTTATACTGTGTCAGCAACCTTTCAAAGGTCTTTTGACTGTCGGACTGCTTCCCGTCAGGTGTCTTCATTTCGATGCACAGGCAGGAATATCCGTGACGTGGAATGAGCAGCACCAAGTCGGCAACACCAGCCCTCACGCCCTCGTCTTTCATAATCTTTGCCGTCCATACATTTCGTGCGCCACCATTGCCGACAGCAAAGAACAGCGGCTCGATACTCTCATAACGCTCACGGAACCATCGGACGCAATCTTTCTGTATCTGGCTTTCCGTTTGTGGCTTTGTACTTTCTTTCTTCATAGTTATTTTCGTTTATTTTTCGTTTTAACGGCTTTTTATACCTTGACCTTATAACTTACCCACCGAACATCCAAAACGCTGTTAGCGGTAAAATAAACCGCATTTTTTAATATTTACCCTTAAATATATCCAAAGCGGCATTCAATATTAAATCAGATTGACGTTCTATGCGCTCTTGTGTTACGTCTTCCGTACCCGTTACACCATTGGCGATGGTACGCTTCGTCTGTATCAAATTATACATATACTCATCTATAGTGTTCTGTCCTAAGATGTAGATACAATTCACTGCATTTTTCTGCCCGTTTCTGTGCGCTCTATCCTCAGCTTGCTCACATTCAGCCGCTGTCCAAGGCCATTCAACGAACAGTACGTTGCTCGCTGCTGTCAAGGTCAAGCCAGTGCCACCGCTGCGATAGTTAAGGATTATCAGCTTGCAGTTCTCGTCCTGTTGGAACATATCAACGCTGTGCTGCTTCTGTTTGTCATTGTCATCGCCCGTGACGGTTACTGCCTTGGGGAACTCATGACGCAAAGCTGCTACCACCTCCTTAAGGAAACAGAAAACAATCAGCTTCTCGCCAGTATCAATAGTATTATGGATGACTTCGGCAGCACTTTCAATCTTACCACGGGCTGACACCTGCTTGAGGATATTCATGCGCACCATAATATCGCCACGGATGGCTCGCTGCAACTTTTCATCGTCTGCATCCTTATAGTCACGCAGGTACTTGATGACGTCTTTCTCGGCTGCTGAATATTCCTTGCGGTTGCTGATTTCAGTAACAAGGTAGCTGCGTGTCTTATCGGGAAGCTGTGTCAGTACGTCTTTCTTCTGCCTACGGAAGAAGCACAGATTGCGCAAGCGTAGGTTTAACTCCTTGACGTGACTTGACTTATTGAAGCCTTGACAATATCTGCCTACGAACTTCTGATAACCTCCAAAGTCATCGAGCCTGCCCATGATGCGTAACTGCTGGATGAGGTCTTCGTTATTGTTCACGACTGGCGTACCTGTCAGTTCCAACACGAACTCCTTACCCTCGGCAATACCCTGCACGAACTTTGCCTGCTGCGTCTTATTGCTCTTGCACTTGTGGCTCTCGTCAATAATGACCGAACGGAATAGCTTGATACGCTCGTCAAACTCGATAGACTTCATCGTGAAACGCTCCTGACGAATGAGCCTGCGGACAAAGAACTTCTTTAGGCTCTCATAGTTGGTAATAATAACCTGACATAACGGCTTACCGTCTTGACGCTTCATGTGCAACAGGTTCTGCCACACGCCACGATTATTATCATCAAGGATGACGCTATCAATGCCACCGAACTTCTTAAACTCTCGCTGCCAGTTTACTTTCAAGGATGCAGGGCAGATGACCAGTGCAGGGAATGCTCCGCTGGCGGTCAGTGTACCGATGGCTTGTGCTGTCTTACCCAGTCCAGGCTCGTCACCCATGATGCAGCGTTTCTTCTGCAAGGCGTAGGCGATACCCTCCTTTTGGTAGTCGTAGGGCTGTACCAGCATATTGTGGGGTACGGTCAGTGTAGGCATAGGCAATTCCTTGTAACTCTCCACGGGTTCGTCATCCTTAAGCCACCGCACCATGCGGACGATATTCTTATCCTGCGCCCAGTTAGCCATCAGGCGCAAGTATTGAGCGTCAACGGTGGCGACCTCCCAGTACCTACCCTCTCCGTTGTATCTTGCCGTAGGTATTCTCTTACAGCAGGCAACCAACAGCGGATGGTACTGGAAAGTCACCTTATAACCGTTAGGTGTCAGCGTTATGTCTAACACTGGAACAATCATGCCACTTTCTGCTTCTTAGTTTTCTTTGCCTTTGCTGGCTTGATGTCAGCCTCGGGAACTTGATCTGTCGTTACCTTACCATTAAACGGGTCATCCTCACCGAAGTCCAGCGAGCCCTCTTTCAATCCCCACTTGGCTTCCTTGTAGTAGGCTTCTGCCTCATAGATGACCGCATCGACAGCCAACGAAAGCTCGCTGATGTACTGATAATGGTCGTGGTCGCAGACCGTAACAGCAGGCGACTCAATCTTGATGACGCTACCGCTCTGCAGGATGCGTGTACCTTGTAGGGTAAACGTGCTGCCGTCATCTGCCAGCACCACGCAATCAACGTTCATCCACTTGAATACGCTCTGACTGTTGGCATCCGTGATACGGTCTTTCTCGACCTCTTTCAAGGTTCGGTTCACGACCTCTCGCTGCTCTGTCATCAGGGCGATATGTGGAACGAGTGCTCGCAAGGCTGCTTTCATATCCTTGTGTGCGATGTTAGCACCAGCGACCGTTACGATGTCGCCATTCTCATTCTTGAACACCAAGTTAAGGGTATTCTTCTTTGTCAGTTGAATTTTTTGAAATTCCATAATGTTTGATTTAAAAATTGATACTTACAGACGGTGTGTCCATCTGCCTTTCTTATCACGCTTAAAAAAGTTCATACCGAAGACATCAGGCGGCAATGCTAGTGCTTTCAAGTTATTCACTTTGTTTCTTCTCACTGCTGAAAAATAGTTTTTGTCCATAGTTACTTAATATTACTTAATAATTAGTTAATAATTAACCCAAGTAGGTTTTTGTAATTTCCAATTTCTTTGTTTTAGAAAATTTGCTGCTATTTCCTCGCCTTTCGGGTCGTTTTTAAGCAAAGTCAAAATATCATCTTTAAATAATGGTATTTCATAACCATTTATATTTTCATTCTTTTTTCTTTTTTCTCTACTCCTTTTATTTGCTTGTTTTTGGTATTCACTTAACTCATTACGAACAGCCACACATTGTTCGAATGTAGGTCTTTCGTCCTGTTTAGCCAATCTTAATATAGGTTCCATTTTGATATGTCCAATATGAAATCTATCTATTACAACAGACGGATTTATATCTTTTCCTGCTTTCGCTCTACCCCAAAGGGCAAGAATACAATTATAAAATGCTTGCATCCTTTCTTCTTTTGTTTTAAAATAATGACCGGCCATAGTATCAATAATTGAATTGATTGTAAAACGCCTCAAAGAACCTATCCTCGGGACGTGGAAGTGTAATGCCTAATTCCTCACGGGCGTCCGACTGAATATGGTTTAAGAATTCGGTCATCTGCTGTGTGTTCAGCTTGGATGACGTGTTATATATGCGCTCCAACTTTTCGCCAACCTTGATGGTCTTCATCAGGTACTTTTTGCAGTAGTACATATAGATATCATCCTTGCTGGTTCCCGTCTCCCTCTCGATGCAAGCCATCCACATCCACATCAGATCATTCTGCGCTATACTGCGCTTCGTGTTCATGCGCTTAATCGTTAGGACGTACTGCCCATTGGAGAGAAATTCGAAGACAGCGGCTGGTTCCTGGTCGAATACCAGCCTGCCGTCTTGCTTGGTGAGGATAATCTGCTTTGCCATACGCTACGCTTTTAGAATGGTAAGCCGTCATCCGTACCTGTGGGTATCGTTACCGGAGGCTGCTGTGCTGGAGCCTGCTGCGGAGGTGCTGCCTGTGCCTGATGCTGGTTCTGCTGGCTCTTGGGAATATAACGCTCGATTGCATACGGACGAATGCCCGTGAAGTTCTTTGTGTTTCCTTGTGCGTCCTTATATGTGTTGCCCTGTACAGCGAATTCAATGGAAACCAAATCGCCTTTCTTTAAACCTTGCTTACACAACTCGTTAAGCTGCTCAAGACCCTTGCCTCCAAACTCCAGCATGGGCTTGTTTTCCTGCAACTGCTCGCCAGTTATGCTGTCATAACGGCTGCAATCAAGGTACACCCGTCTGCGTTGGAAAGTCTTACTTGCATCACTCTTGGATGCCATTATTGTCTGCTGCTGGTCAACAGCGATGATACGACCAATCAATACAAATGCCATAGTCTTATAACAATTTATACGTTAAACTTTCTGCGACTTTCGTTACTTTCTTGTATCTCTCATAGATGCTCGGCTCGTTGGCTTTCAATGCCTTGGTGTCGATACTTTCACGCTGGTATGCAGCCTTGCGTGTAAACTGGATGAGGTCGTTACCCCAAGTGTCCTCGCTATTGCGCTGCATGACGGTGAGGATGGTTTTCTTCAACTCACTTTCACGCTCGCTAAGTTCGTTAAGCTGCTGCTTAACCATCATCAATTCTTCAACGATAGAACTAAGTTCATCAGGTATTTCTCCCTTGGTGCGCTTGTGTTCCTGCTGATAGGAAAGATACTGCGACACATGAGGAATAACGCTCAACGGGTCACCACCAGCAACGAACACTTGGATAATGAACTCGCAGACGCCTGACGGGATGCGCTGCAACTCCTTGACCATCGGGGTTCCGTATTGTGGCTTCGGAAGCCAAATGAGGTAGAGCTTGTTAGCCTTGCGCCCTGTCTGCAACTCGTACAGATAGGCATAGATACTCAACTGCAATTGAACATTGGCTTCGTGAACCTTGCTGGTAGTCTTGATGTCGCCAAGACTGTCATCCGTAAAGACCTTGTCAATGCTGCTGGCGATATCCTTGCAATCGCTGACGAGATATTCACTGCACAACACTTCCAATCCTGCATCCTTGATGATACGCTGATATTCCTTGACGATAGGCTCGTCAGCGATACCCATATTATCCGCAAGTTCGCACTTGCCGTGAATGAGCGTACCATATTCGGCAGCACGCATCAATACGTCTTCGGGAATACCTGCATAGGTATCAGGGAATAACCACTTGACGATGGCGGTAACACCGCTCAACTTCTTTTCGTTGAGGTGGTAGGTGTGGTGTTCAGGTTCGAACACCACGGGGCACGTTGGTAATATTATATTCTTTTTCATAATCTCAACTCCTTTATGCTGCACGACTGATTATACCCTTGCGGCTGTTTACTGCACTGATGAACTTCTTATTAGTACCGTAGTCTTTTTGATACTTGTAATAGATATCTTTCAAGGTTTCTTCGTCCTTTGCGTTAGCAATCTCTGTCAGCACGTTATCGAAATCGCTATCGGCTGCATCAGGTAGGTCTTCGCCAGCATAGATATACAACCCCAGTCCATGACGTGCCACGGCTTTCGTCAGGCTTCGCTGGATAGCTTTATTCACATCAAAGCTGGTAACTTTATCAACGGGGATGCTGGCGTTCCTGTAATCCATGACTGGTAGGTATTCGATATGCTCCTGACATTCGATGGTTACGCCAGTCTTTACCCAGCAGGTACGACCGTCCGTGTGGTAGTTCATACCGTTGGCGTTCTCATAGATGGTATACGTTGCACCCGGATAGTGCTTCTTCACTTCCGCCCAAGCCCACGCCCATGAGAGGTACGTAAGACCATTCTTTTTCTCGGTGTGCTCATTGACATTGATTGCACTAAGCACTTCGAACACTGATTTTTCTTCTCTTTCCATAATCTTGTTTTTTTAATTGTGAATAATGTTACTTATAAAAACTCAGTTGTCTTTGGTTGCACAGCGGCTACGAGCCACTTAACGCCTCACGGTGTCGCCACGATGGCTGTGCAACTTGCTTTAAAACAGAAAAGAGTTTAAGAAACACTCCCAATTCGTTTGACAATTGGGTGTATGAAACCCTTGTAATACTCGATAGTATAAACCAGTCCAAGCAATTGCAGGGTTATGGACTCTGACGCCAGCCATGCGCAAGGCAGGGCAAAAACGATGATCAGTACGATGTTGATAATTACTTTCTTCATAGTCTTATAATTTTGCATGACGCAGCACGTCCGAGGCATTGCAGAACCATTTACCATTCTGTGCGCTGGCATTGGATTTCTCGGCTCTGATTTTACCCTCGACGATAAGACGCTCCAATCTTGCACGGCCACCGACAATCTTCTCGCTCTTACGCAATCCGAATGTCATGCCGTTCATCAGTCGCAGGATGACCTGTAACCTTGCTTCTGCTTCGTTATATGGCTGTGCTGTTGTCATTTTGTTAATAACTCTATTCCTTGTTCTCTTAACTTCTGCAGGTCGAACTCGATACCCTTGTGCTCGCATATCATGTATGCTACCAGCTCCGTATCGTTGCTCACGCCTAACTTCTCGTAGATTGATTTCTTCTGTGTCTTAACCGTCCAATATGATTTAAATAGCAGGGCGGCAACCTCTTTATCAGTAAGACCTCGGCAAAAGGCTAAGGCTACCGCCCTCTCTGCTATTGTAAGTACTCCATCTGTAGCTCGATATTACTCTCTATTTTCGACCACTCTGGTAACGATTTCTCGATGGCTTGTGTCAGCCGTGGCGATGTGTGGCAACAGTCATCGTGCATAACCACAACATCAGTGTACGGGTGGAGCCATCCGTCTTTATGCTTCCACCCAGTCTCAACGATGATAAGGGCATTACCGTACTGGTATTCGCCCAGTATATAATCTTCGTGGAAGATGATAGCGTTCTCAATCTTTGCCTGAACATCACCAGCGACCTCTTTACATATCTGCTTATAGTTCTTCATAGCCTTACCCTCCTTACTTTACATACAACGAAACAACCAAGCCACGACGCAGTTTGCAGACGCAACAGTCTAACATACTGTCGATAGCCCTCTGAACGAACTTGAAGAAAAGTTCTTGACCGATAAGGTTAATGATACCACTAACGCCCATCAGTGTGTTAATCTTTGTGCCGTCATCCAAATGACCGAACACCTTAATGCGGAAGTTCTGATTGATGAACTTGCTGTCGAACTGGTTTGAATTTTGCTTTTTCATCTTTTCTGTTTTTAACTGTTTGTGAATTTACCCCGATTGAGGTATTGTTTTATTTGAGATTTCTTTGTATCTTTGTCCCGAAGACAGCGCAAATTTAAATAAAGTATTTGGAATATATAAAGATTTCCTTTACTTTTTAAATTATTTTAAAATAGTATATAGTATTTTTTAAATTATTTTTAAGTTTTACTCGGATAAAAACAAAGAACTATGGAGAAGAAAAAGATTAGCGGAAAAGAGGTTCGCTACCTGCTAAAGCAGAACTCTGTGAACCTGTCTTGGTTAGCCGAAAAGATGGGTATCTCCGCACAGGCATTGCAGGAACGATTGAAAGCTCAGGAATTCAAGGCAGGCTATCTGCTGGAAATCTCCAACGTACTTGGTAAGGATATCTTCGGGATGCAAGACAGCGATGGTAACTCGTTACTCAAGCAACCCATCCTTGATATCCGTGTGTGTGCTGGCAACGGAATAGGCTTGGAGGGTAGTGAGAATAAGGTTGAAGAATATGTCAGTATACCCTCCATGCAGGGATGTATCGGTCTTACGGTATATGGCGACAGCATGACACCCAAGTATTGCGCTGGCGATGTGGTATTTGTTCGCCCTATCCCAGTAATAGATGATATTGACTACGGCTCCACCTACCTCGTCATCACCCAGTCTGACCGCCTCTTGAAAAATATCTATCCATCAACAACCAGTGACGAGTACCTACGACTGACTTGTATCAACGAGGAAACAAACCGCTTCGGTGACAGGCTCTATCCTGACCGTGACATCAGGAAAGACTATATAATATTTATATATAAGGTCGTAGGCTCATTGAGTAGGACACAGATGTGAGTTATTTTGGCTTAATTTTCGTTTTAACGGCATTTTACTGCATCGCCTTATAAAGTACCCATGGAACGAATAAAAACTCGTTAGGACGCTTAAAAACGAATATTTTGAAAAATTAACCACTACCTAACGCTGCCATCCACAAAAGGTTACAGCGTTAGGTTTCTTAAAATGTAAGTATGAGCAACCAAACGTACGGAACACCAGCAGGCAAAGGTCTGCAACGTCAGTATATACGGCTTTCGGGCTGGATAATGAAATCACGGAAAATCAAGCTTTGCGTCCACTTTTGGACGGCATAGCGAATACTTTTTATTCGTTTGCTTTATGACAACAATCAAACTTGCGGTACTCAGGCATACCAAGTCAAAGGACGGAACGTATAAGATACGTGTATCCGTCGGACATAAGTCGGAAACTCATTATATCGTAACTAAGTACAGAGTCAACAGCCTTGCAAACTTCGTAAATGGTGTAGTCGTTGGTCAGCCGGACGCAAAGGCTATCAACGTTAAATTGCGACAACTGCTCAACGAATATGACGAAAGGCTGGAGCGTGTACCCAATAGTGGCGAACTTTCCTGCGAACAGCTGCGGAACCTCCTTAGGGATATGCCATCGAGCAATAACACCGCTACGCTGATGGGTGTCGCTCAACGTTATCTTGACCACCTGCGGAAAGAGGGTAGGGTGAGTTCTGCCAACCTTATGGAATACCACCTTGGCAAGTTCCTGGAATTCACGCACGGAGATATATTCCTCGCACATATCACACCACAACTGGTTGATGACTACCTGCACCAGCTACGCTCACGGAAACTCTCGCCATCGTATATCACTATCTGCGTGAACCCTGTTGTCATCATTACGAACTACGCTATCAAGATGCAGCTCGTCAAGTACGAGCAAAACCCGTTCGCATTTTATAAGCGACAGTCATCACCGCCACGGGATATTGATATATCAGTCGAGGATATGCGAAAGCTGTATCGTTATAAACCTGCCAAAAGAAAGACACGCAAGGTTCTTGACCTTTTCATTTTGTCGTATATGCTTGGCGGAATGAACCTGAAAGACCTGTTGGCTTACCAGTTTACGGATAAAGAAAATATCGCTTATAGGCGTATCAAAACAAAGAACACTAACCACGGACACCTCACGGAGTTCGGTATTGTCAGCGAAGCCTATCCTATCATATCCCGTCTCATCAACGATGACGGACGGATAGTGATGGATAGCAAAACTTACGACAGCTTCAAATACTGCGTAAACAGAAGCCTGAAAACCATCGCCACGAAAGCAGGGCTGGAACGTACCGACATCAGTTTCTATTCTGCCCGTAAGTCTTTCGTTCAGCATGGCTTTGACCTTGGCATACCGCTGGAGATACTGGAGTATGCAATAGGGCAGTCGATGAAAACCAACCGCCCTATCTATAACTACGCAAAGATAATGAAAAGACACGCTGATGATGCCATCAGGAAAATCGTTGACCTAATTGTCAAAAACTGATCTGCCCACCGACACCGATATATACATCTGGCTTCCGGCTGAAAACGCCAAAACCTGCACCAGCCTGCAAACCTACCCGAAACCTCCATGGTGGTTCGACATTTACTATACGCTCTTTTTCCAGCAGGATGGTGCGCTGCATAATAGAGATACTGTCAAGGCGTGGATAGTCGTTGTATCGTATTCCGCTGACGTAGGCGACATATAGGCTGTCGTTCGTATAGGTGCGCTGCACCACTTCTGCATTGATAGTATCATGTATTATGCTATCCTTTGATACTGGAACCTTGATATAATGCGTAACCGTTTCCTTTTTGATGTACGGTAACGTATCATTCTTGGTGATATACATCGTGTCGGTACGCTCTATGGTAACGGTGTTCGCGGTACTGGTGCAAGCCTTATAATTATATAGTAATGATATGGCTAACATAACGGAAAGTAAATACACTGCTTTTTTCATAATCCGAATTCTTTTTTGAACCTGCGATAGTAATATTTCCGATCTGCGATACCATTCTGACCTCCATTAACCACTTTGGTTATCTTCTCGACTATCTTCTCACCAATACTTCCACCATCATCCTTATCAGCGATGTCATTGAGATTATGCTTCTCCCAATACCACATGGCAGCAAGCTGGTTATACGGATACTTAGCAACCAATTCAGGGTGCTGTACTACATCCTCAAGGCAAAAATCGTAACCGTTAAATGCTTTGTAGTTAGCCATGCCTGTCAGCTGGATATATCCACGCCCCTTGTATCGTTGTCCGTCACCATCCTTTTCGGGTGTGTTGCCGAGCTTTTCAGCAAGTTTGCCAGTATCGTAGGCTGCACCGCTGGCAATTTCTTCAACGTATCGTAATGCCCCACTCTCACAAAATACCTGTGCAAGGTAGTGCGCTATACGCTTGGGAGTTGTCAACCCGTGGTAATACGCATACATATTGAATGACGCCACAAACTCGTCCAATCGTGGTTTGTATAGATTAGGAACGGCTCTTAGTAATTGTGCCTTTGTTAGTACCATATATCAGCCCTCCGTATTCTGTTCTTTGTCAAATGTCTCTTCGATGGCTTCTCCTACCTCCTGGCTTTTCTTCTTAACTAAAGCAACAAAGAACTTCAGCAGCCATCGCCATACATCGGTAATCTTTAGTTCTATGCCGAACTTTACATATACCACATGACCTACAATGCTGGCTATCTCTGCCAAGCAGCCAGCACTAAGACCTACGCAAGCCGTAACAACATGACTACACCATCCCATCGGCTCGGTAATTGCCAAACCTAGCAATGCTCCAACGATGAGGTATGTCATATAATCCACCAGCTTGTTGCACGTTCTGCGGATAGCCTTTGACTTATGCCATTTGTATTTATCAATCAAAACTGCCTTTCCTATGGCTACGGCTTCCTGATACTTAACCTTGCTATCCCTAAACCCCCACCACAAATCAGCGCAAATCAGAACAAGTGATAGCATAACCATATAGCGGAGGTCATATACCACTGTGGTAAGTTCTGCGCCTATCGTACTCCAAAGAAGTGCTTTCGCTCCAACTGTTTTCTCCATTTCCGTTTTCGTTTTTAAAACGGGCTTGCATCTCACACCGTAGGAGTGGTGCAAGCTCGTTGGTTGTTTACTCTTGTTCCTCTGCCACGTCATGCGGTTCTTCCACCTCAGGCTCGGTAGCCTCCAGCCTCTCAATCTCATCCTCGATGGCATTGATGCGGTCACGCCATGCCTGATGCTTGGTGTGTAACTCGTCAGGGTCGTAGGGTAAAGGTTTACCTGCTGCCTGCGCCTCGGCATTCTTGATGGTCTTGTAGTCTTCGCTGTTAAGCTGCGACTGTAATGTTAGCTTCTCGCTGTTCAGAGCATTTACCTGCTCGATGATTTCTGAATGTGTCATAGTTCTTTCTTTTTAAGTTTAAACAATATTTTCTATTTAATCTCTCATTGACGGAATATTCGGGTTTGTAGGTCAGGCACAACCTGCGGCAATCCCAGTCGAGCCACTGCCACCATTCTGGCGCAAGTATATCTTTCAACGCTATCAGCCGTTTGTAGTCTGTGCGGTTCTTTAGCATTCCTGAATAACTATTGAAACTCTGCACCATTGCGTCGATATTCTTGTACCTTGCTGCGTTCAGCAACTTGATGTGTTCCACGGCACGTCCATAGGTGCGATTATTGAGGTGTATGCGATAGGGTTTGATATGTGTGCCAAGAAACTCAACTCCGTGCTCGTAGGGTTGGTCGTAGAATTTTCTTTCATTCAATGTTACATTTCGTTCTGACAGCCGCCTCCGTAATTCAGGCAGCAGGTTTAACGCATATTCGTGAAGATATTCAGGAACAATTATCACGATGTCATCCACGAAACACACCACATGAAGTCCGCAATCCACAGTTAACCATTCTATAATATCGTTGATGTATAACCCCATTGCTGTCTGCCATATCAGTCTGCCGATGGCTGCTCCAACATTTTCGGGCTTGGTAAGAATGGACTTCTCAGGTTCGATATGTTCTTTCCACATATATACTGGCGTGCGTAGCTCGCAGTGTGCGGCAGGATTGCAGTGCATGGCAATCATCGTAAGCCATTTCAGATAATCCTTATCCTCCCTATCTGTTGTGTCTATTACCTCGCAGATATATTTCTCGGCATAACTCCAAAGTGCATTTGTGAAATATCCCTTAAAGTCAATCTTGATGATGCGTGCTGGCTTGGTGTAGTTCAAGGTTACTTCGTTGATGTGCTCTATCAGGTAGTTAATTGCGGCTTGTGAGCCTTTACCCTTTCGGTTATTAAACGTATATGGAGAAAGTATCTCATCGGCTCTCGGTATCACTATATCGCAGATTTCGTGGTCAATCTTCCGTCCCTCAAATTCCGTAGCCATGATTTCACGCCAACGTGGAAGAGATGTGAGAAAGGCGTAGTTTTGTTCGATGCGTAACGAACGCTCCAGCCTGCGTCGTGTCGCCTTGACGTTATTGGCTATGATATGGTTCTCATACACCAAAGAGTCATGCCCCCTGCGCTTGTTGCGCTCAGTGGTAAAGGTTATAGCCATTTGACTGGCAAATATACGTTCTTCTATTGTTTCTGTCTGCATATTATATTCTCCGAGTAAATTCGCCACCGCACCAACCTGATAAGCGTTGTTCACGTTGTTGTTGTTGAGGTTACGGTTGTTGCCGTTGAAATTCCAAGCATTGTTAACGCCATTCCTCTCAGCAAACCATCGGTTCGTGCGGTAATAGATGTATCGTCTGTTATGGTATAAATGATACCCACATCTCCTTTTACTCCCGAAATACTGCCGAGGAACTTCTTGCATTTTCTGCCGACCTTTCCTCGGACATGATGCGGGATATTCTCACCGAACTGCGCCACTTGATAATGCCTTCCTCAATCTTCTCCATGTGTTTGGCTATTGCCAATTTTGCAGAGTCCGAAAATAAGTATAACTGCCCTTTTGAGTCAGGGTTGCTGATTTTCTGCGTCTGAATATCAACTTTCATCAACCGCTTAAAACAAGATTGCATCCTGCCATAAGCACCCAACATCTGGCTGATATAATGACGCTTCTCTTTCGCCTCGTCATTACCCATCTCATACGCTATCGAGAAGTAGTGAATGATGTCATAGGCAGCGTCTTCCATTCTTACGGCTGCACCATGAATACGACGAATTTTTGGCATTCGCAGAAAGCACGGCTCGAAGACGTCAAGCATGGCCTCCACGTCCACCAGTATGCTTCCCTTATCGTTCTTTGCTTTGTTACTCATTTCTTTTCGGACTATTCTTTTAAGGCTTGGTGCGGTTTTATAACACGCACCAAGACCTTTTAATGTTTAATTTACAAAAGCGCCACCGCACCTACCTGAAAAGCATAGG
>Ga0326511_10002054_pt1 | contig 16526 bp, 27 predicted proteins | sample 0_2496_0518_D_FD_203701 | JGI IMG/M metagenome (GOLD analysis project Ga0326511, IMG submission 203701) | Bovine rumen microbial communities from UC Davis, California, United States - 0_2496_0518 | ecosystem: Host-associated > Mammals > Digestive system > Stomach > Rumen | place: USA...
CATCACTGTTCACCGATGCAGGCTCTCTATATCTTATCTACTGAGGTAGTTAAAAATGGCGTATGTGATATTCAACCCAAATCCGACAAGAAAACTTGTGGGAGACTGTGTAATTCGTGCGATTTCAAAAGCAATGAACCGTCAATGGGAAGATGTATATCTTGACATTATGGTTCAGGGATTCGCCATGCACGATATGCCATCATCTAATGATGTTTGGGGTACATATCTAATGAATCACGGTTTTAAACGCTACATCATTCCTGATTCTTGCCCTAATTGTTATACAGTAAGACATTTCTGTGAAGATAATCCAGACTTAACAGGCATATTAGCAACTGGCACCCACGTAATAGCTGTTGAGCGCGGCAATTATTTTGATACGTGGGACAGTGGTGATGAAGTTCCTATTTATTACTGGAGAAAGGAGAATTAAATGGCTTATAACAATGGATTTCCAATGACATATCAACAAATGTATCCACAATATGTTCCTTCGTCATTTCAGCCCCAAATGATGCAACAACAGCCTCAAATGACTCAACCAGTCAATGATACTGGAATCTTGTGGGTTCAAGGCGAAGCAGGCGCAAAATCTTGGGCTGTTGCTCCTGGCAAAAGCGTAATGTTAATGGATAGTGAATCTAACACTTTTTATATCAAATCTTCTGATAATAGCGGTATGCCTATGCCGCTTAGAATCTTTGATTATACAGAGCGCACACAGTTGACTCAACCAGTCAATACAATTCAGCATGAACAAATTGATACTTCCCAGTTTATCACAAAAGAGGAATTAGAAAAGCGGCTCAGTGAATTTGTACAGAGAAGTGAGGTAGAGTAATGGCTAATCAATTATTCAATATGTTAGGCGGACAGCAAAGTATGAATCCAATGACTAATTTAGTCAATCAGTTAAATCAATTCAGACAATCTTTCTCTGGCGACCCAAGACAGCAAGTGCAACAACTTCTTAATTCGGGCCGTATGTCTCAAAATCAATATAATCAACTTTCCCAAATGGCAACACAGATTCAGAATATGCTAACTAAAAATTAATTGAATTAAAGTCGAATTTTTAGATACAAAACCATGGCCAAGGTTTCAGTATAAATATTTACGAAAGGAGTTAAAGTTATGTCTTTAACAGAAGGAAATGGAGGTAATGATATGGTTATGCCTGTAGCCCCTATGTATGGTGGCGGCGGTTCTGGCTTCGGTGGTTGGGGCGGAGATAATGGTTGGTGGATTATACTGCTGTTTCTCTTTGCTCTTGGCGGCTGGGGTAATGGCTTCGGTGGCGGCTATGGTGGAGGCGGCGCAATGCCTTACATTATGAGCAACACTACTAATGCAGATGTTCAGCGTGGATTCGACCAGCAAGCAGTTATGTCTGGGATTTCAGGATTACAGAGTGGTATTTCTGGACTTTCTACTCAACTTTGCAACTCTACCGCAGACATTCAGCAATCCCTCTGCAACGGTTTCGCAGGAGTTAATGCAACAGTTAGTTCTGGATTCGCTAATGCTGAGACAGCGGCGAACGCTCGTCAACTGGCAAGTATGAATCAAGCATTTGGCGCACAGACAGCTATGATGCAGGGCTTTAATACACTGGGTTCACAGTTCGCGGATTGTTGCTGTGAGAACAGGCTCGGTCTTGCAGACCTGAAATATACCGTAGCCACTGAGAACTGTGCTGACCGCACACAATCTTTAATGAACACCCGTGACATTATTGATTCTCAGACTCGTGGTACTCAGGCAATTATTGACAAACTTTGCCAGCTTGAACTTGATGGTGTTAAAGGACAGCTTGCTCAGGCTCAGAGAGATAATGTTGACCTTCAGAATCAGCTCAACATGGCTAATCTTGCCGCTTCTCAGACTGCACAGAACGCATTTATCGCTCAGGGATTCTCCAATGAAGTTGATGCTCTGTACAACAGACTGAATAGTTGTCCCGTTCCCACTACGCCTGTTTACGGCAGAACCCCTATCTTCACTTGCAACAACAACGGTTGTGGTTGCGGCAATAACTTCTAAGAAAGGAGTGCGCTATGGCTTGTGAATTTTTGTATAATCCTATCCAGGATGTCGCTTTAAATGCACCCATCCTGTTTGATACATCTATTCCCTGTAATCGTGGTAATGTCTATCACGAAAGTAATACAGGAAATTTTATTCTCAAGGGTGCATCTTCTAATAACAGTTGTTGCAATCAGTTTGCACAGTATCAGGTCACCTTCAATGGGAATATTGCTATTCCCGAAGGTGGCACTGTTACGCCGATAGCTGTTGCGCTGGCTGTGAATGGAGAACCTCGTTTAACGAGTAGAGCTATATTTACGCCTGCGGCTGTAGAGGACTTTGGGAATGTAACTTCCACTGCAATTATTAAAGTGCCTCGTTGTTGCTGTTTTAGTCTCTCTGTAGATGCAGTACCAGCTACTACTGACCCGACAGTAACACCAGCACCGATAATTGAAGTGCAAAATGCAAACTTAACCATAACAAGAATAGCGTGAAAGGAGGTATGTTGCAATGGAATTAAATAAACATTATGAAGCACTTAAAGAAATTCTGGATGACCAGATAAAAAAGATTGTTAAAAAAGGCGACATTACTCCGCAAGAACTTGACAGCTTATATAAAGCATCCGCTATTGTTCTTGATTTAGAGACTGAAAAAGCTATGAAACAGGCTGAACACGGGCAGATGGGTGGTCAGAGTCAAGATTATTCACGCAGAATGTCTCGTGGTAGTTATGAAAGAGGGCAGTCTAATCACTATCCTTGGTTCATGTATCAAAATGACGGTCAGCCTAATAATATGAGCAATCATGGCAACTCTTATGCACCAGTCTGGAATCAAGGCATGGAAGATAAATCTATGCACGAAGTCCACTCTAATGACAGTCGTAATACATACGATGCGGCTTATGATGGAGCATATAGGGGCAGTTATGATGGTTCTTATGACGGCTCTTATGACGGCAGTTATGATGCGTCTAATGACTATTCTGGTCGCAGAGGTCGTGATGCAAGAGGTCGTTATACCAGTCGTGATAATAGAGGATACAGTCGTGCAATGGATAAACAACGCATGATTGGAAAACTCGAAGATATGATGGATGATGCGCCGTCTGAAAAGGAACGCAGAGCATTACAGCAATGTGTGACTAAACTGGAACAGCAGTAATTATACGGGAGTATATTATGAATCTTGTAGAAGTGAATAAAGAGATTAATGAGTTGTTAAACAGTCCTCTGACGCTCTCTAACGCACGCAACTTATCAGCCCTTATAGTTGTACAGTCTTACTTGCAAAACGCAGTACAGAGCAAGCCAGACAGCTTAGAACAAGAGTTAAATGATATACTCCCCAGATACAAAGAATATTGCGAAGTAAAACAAAGATACCAACGTAATCAAGCATCGGATGATGAGTTAATAATCGCTATACGACGGGTTTGTAAAGAAGTAAAAGAGTTTCTTCTTATACTATATCAAAATACAGATATGCAAATTGAGCGAACAATGCTAAAAAATATGGTATCAGAAGTACGAGAGGCTATTTAGTCTCTCGTATTTTTTTTGAAAAAATGCTTGCATTTATCACAAATATGTGATACTATGTTTACAGATAGAAAAACAGCAGTCAGTAATGACAGAAAGGAACGCTATGAAAAATTTGAAAGTGTTGGTAGAAGATTGCAAAGATGTTCTCGATGATTTGGGAATTAATTATGGACCTATTGCATCTGTTACTGTAAATAGTAGACTCACAGCATGTTGGGGAAGATGCAAATATAATAAGAAAACTGGTTATTATACTATTGAATTTTCTTCCCGACTCATGCAGGAAGATATTGACTATGAAGCTACAATGAATACAGTTATTCATGAATTTCTCCATGCCGGTAAGAATCGCATGTGTCACACAGGTGAGTGGAAGAGACTTGCAGAGCTTGTGAATCGTGAGTATCCGCAGTTTAATATTACTCGTTGTACTTCTGGTGAAGAAAAGGGTGTAGCAAACAGGGTTATTGAACGCAACAATTATATCGTTCGATGCCAGGAATGCGGCAGAGAGTATAAATATGCAAGAGCAGGTAAAATTGTTAAAGCTCTGAGAAGAAATGCGAACAGTTGTACATGTGCGTGCGGTAACAATAGACTGATTCTGATTGAGAGGTGAAAGTATGATTAATGTAAAAATAGCTAAAGCAAAAAAGTGCTATGACGTGGAATCTGCTTTCTCTGTATATATTACTTTTGATTATGACCAGAGAATAGTAGATACTGTAAAGTCTCTCCCGCAGAGATTTTACAATGCTGATAAGAAAGAGTGGGAAGCTCCGCTTCCTGCTCTGAAAACAGTAGTCGATAATCTTCCGATGTTTGATTTTGATATTACTGGACCGTATATTAATATGACAGAAGAAAAACCTGTTGCAGAGATTCCTGCTGATTTCAATTTCAAAACAAAACCGTTCAAACATCAGATTGAAGGTTTTGAATACGGCCTTGCTAACAATCGTTGGCTTCTCGGTGACGAACAGGGTCTCGGCAAGACTAAACAGGTTATTGACATTGCAGTAGCTAAGAAGTTACAGAAAGGCTATAAGCACTGTCTCATTATCTGCGGCGTCAACGGTCTGAAATGGAACTGGGTCAACGAAGTGCATACTCATTCTAATGAAGATGCGTGGATTCTTGGTCAGAGATTTAAAGGTAGAAAAATTTCTATCGGCAGTACAAATGATAAGCTCTATGACCTGAAACATGTTGATAGTATTTCTCCGTATTTTCTTATTACAAATGTGGAGACAATGCGAAATGAAGAGTGTGTTAAGGAAATTCAGAAGTTATGCAAAACTTCTATGATTGGTATTGTAGCTATAGATGAAATTCATAAATGCAAGAATCCCGCAAGTCAGCAGGGTAAGGGTATTCTGAAAATTCAGCCTGAGTGCAGAATTGCTATGACAGGTACTCCTCTTATGAATACACCATTTGATTTGTATATTGTACTTAAATGGCTTGGTTATGAGGGTCATTCATTCTCTGCATTTAAAAATCACTATGCTATGTACGGGGGCTTTGGTGGATATGAAGTTGTTGGGTATCGTTATCTCGATGAGTTACAGAAACAGCTTGATAAAATTATGCTCCGCAGACTGAAAAAAGATGTTCTTGATTTACCTGAAAAAACTCATATTGACGAGTATGTTGATATGACTCCCAAACAAGCACAAATTTATAGGGAAATCAGTTCTGAAATAAGAATGAATATTGACCAGATTAAAATGGCTAATAATCCTCTTGCAGAGCTTATCAGAATGAGACAAGCAACAGGTTATACAGGCATCCTCTCCTCTACTATCAAAGAGAGCGCAAAACTCGATAGGATGGAAGAACTTGTAGAAGAAGCTGTACAGAATGGTAAAAAAGTAGTCATTTTCTCTAACTGGACACAGATGACGCTTCCTATCTATAACAGACTTGCTGTAAAATATCACGGTACATATATTACAGGTGAAGTTGATAGTGACCAGAGACAAGCTCATGTAAAACAGTTCCAAGAAGATGATAATTGTAAATTCATTGTTGGTACAATCGGTGCTATGGGCACAGGGCTTACTCTTACAGCTGGCACAGTTGAAATCTTCATGGACGAACCGTGGAATCGTGCAAACAAAGAGCAGGCAGAAGATAGATGCCATCGTGTCGGCACTACTGAAAACATTACTATCTATACTATTTTATGCAAAAACACTATTGATGAACGCATCCACGAACTTGTAGAGCGCAAAGGTCAGATGGCTGATGCTCTCGTAGATGGAAAAATCCAGATTGATAAAGGCGCAATGCTTGACTTCCTGTTAAGCTAACATGTTGACACATGTTTATTCATGTGTTATAATGAATATATAACAGAATCGAGGTGATGATGCGGAGGTGATGTAAGTGAGTAATAACCAAGGTCTGTTAAGACTGGAAGAAGTTGCTGTTCTTGTTGGTGTATCGTTTAAAACAATAAATTCGTGGTATGCTTTTAAGCGTATGCATCCTGATAATGAATACGCTAAAATACTTCCTGATTATATACAAGCTGGACCAAGACAAACAAGATACTGGCATAAAGAAGATATTTGGAAATTTGTTCAATATCATCATTCTATTCCCCAAGGTAGAAATGGTGTGATGGGTGATGTAACACAAAAGTATTATAGAAAGGAGAAAAATGGAACTGAAAACACTGGACAGTCTGATACCTCAATATGCGGAGAACAAGAGTAAGCAGGATGAAATTAAGAAACTTTGTGATAAGGAGAACGCAGAGATTAAATCAATCATGCAAAATTTTGCTCTACCGAAATATGTAGCAGGCGAGTATAAAGCAACTTATACTATTCAAAAGCGTGAGAGCGTAAATGAGGAGATGTTGTTAGATATACTTAAACGCCATGGAGAATGTGAGGGTATAATCAAAACTAAAGAGTATATAGACTTTGATGCACTTGAACGTGCCATCTATAATAATCTTATACCTGAAGATGTACTGCATCAGATGGATGCGGCTACAACTATAAAAGAAGTTCCTACACTTAAAGTGTCAAAAGTAAAAACAAAATGAAGCGCCTACATTTAATTTGTATAGGATTTATTTTACTGATAACTACTATGTTAGTGGCTATAACTGCAATATCCACAGCAGTTATATATGATGAATGCCTAAGAGAGGAGGAGAGATGAAAACAACAACAATCAGAGCGACCAGCAGAATCAGCACAAAGATTAGGGATACATTTTATACTTTTGAATACTGCGAAGAGCGGCAGATTGAAGAGGGTGACAATCTGGAAGAAGTAAGAGCAAATCTTTGGAAAACATGTAATGCAGAAGTAGATAACCAAGTTGAAGAAACTTTAGAAATATATAAAAAATAATTTAAAAAACACTTGATTTCTGTTATAATATGTGATACTATTAAATAGTCGAAAGACATAAGTCATCTTAGGTATCCTCCATATATGCTAATGATGTTAGCCACACAAGTGCGAGTCGTGTGCAAATACAACTTAATATCTTGTTTGGCTACAAAAAAGCTACTATCTTTGCTCGCACCACTGATAGTAGCTTTTTTGTTTATAGGGAGTAAATAATGAAAGATATAGATTTGTTTTGCTCATATTTGAGCCAATTTCAAAAAATACCATATCAGTTTTTTGAAATGCCGACAGGCTCACAAATAAAAGAAGCAATAAACATACCGAAGTATAAACAACAAAAACTGCTAAGACAACTCATTAAATTGGGTATAATAGAAAAGATAAATCCAATAGTTCAGCAGAATGACGGTACGTGTCCAGCAATTCATAGAAAAATAAGATTTTTAAAAACATGGAGAAGCTAAATATGCAATCAAATAACTATATAGTAATTCAAGGTTGGATGTGTAACGAATTGGGCTTAAAAGGAAATGAGCTTCTTATATTTGCTATGATTCATGGTTTTTCACAAGACGGTGTATCTAAATATTATGGTGGTCGTAAATATATAGCAGACACTTTTAATATCTCACTTCCAACTGTAGATAAAGCACTTCAAGGATTATTAGACAAAGAGTATATAGTTAAGCACATTAGCGGTGACTATATAAATCCGGACTCATATTGGTCTAATCTCAACGTAGTAAAGAAACTTTACGAGGGTAGTAAAGAAACTTTACATGGGGGTAGTAAAGAAACTTTACTTAATAAAACAAGTAAACAAACAGATAGAAAAAAAGAAAAAAATTCTTCTAAAGAAGAATTACATTCTCAGGAATTTCAATTCGGTAAACAATCAAAACCTAAGAAAGCAAACTTGTATACTAAATGTGTGGATATGATAAATGATTTTACAGATAATGAAATGATTAGGTCTGATTTACATGATTATCTTTATCTGTTAATGGAAATGCGAAAAGACGGAAAACCATTTTATACCAATACGTGGAAGGGGTTGTTACGCAAACTTAAAGAGATTTCATCTGATCCTAATATACAGCATGATTCCATTCTTTATAGTATGCAGAAAGGCTATATTGGATTCTATGACCCAAAAGATAGAAACTTTTCATCTAAACCTACTGATGTAAGAAAAGGAAAAGCGTGGGAAGAAGGTTTATCGTGTGAAACATATACGGAAGAAGAAAAGCGAGAAATTGATAGGCAAACAGCAGAACGAGAGGCAATGGGTGAACAAGTATGGTATTGAGAAAAGAGGATTGTTGGTATCGTGAGGTATGTACTTACGAACCATGTGCTAATTGTGTTCGTTATGTAGAGATGAAATATCTTATGGAACATAGCGGTCTTTCTAAAAAGCGTCAGAAACCTATAAAATTAAATGGTGTTTATGACCAGAGGGCATTTGAACTGCTCAATGATATTCGCCTTGATATTGTAAATTTTGTTGAGAACGGAGAATCACTTTATCTTTACAGTGAACATACTGGAAATGGTAAAACAAGTTGGTCTATAAAGTTGCTTCTCAGATATTTTGACCAGATATGGGCAGGAAACGGATTCAGAAGAAGAGGATATTTTATTCATGTTCCTGCATTTTTAAATAAAGTAAAGAATTTTGAAAATGCCGCACTGCGACAAAAGCTACTGCATATTTTAACAACCGTTGATTTAGTTGTCTGGGATGATATTGCAAGTACAAAGTTATCGGATTACGATATACAGCAGTTACTTATGATTGTTGACCAGAGAATTGCAGATGGTCTTGCGAACATTTATACTGGTAATATTACGAGCAGAGACAAGTTAGAGATAGCACTTGGTGATAGACTTGCAAGTAGAATTTGGAATACATCAACACTTGTTGAATTTAAAGGCAAAGATAGGCGGTCAGAATGGTAAGTTTACAGATAATCTCCAAGATTTTAGCCACAAAAGATTCTTCTATATTAGAGGATAATTTGTTAACAAGAGACTATTTTGTTGGATATGAAAAATTAGTTGTAAAGTAAAAATGAATATGATATACTATAACCAACAAAATATTTTTTTGGAGGTAATATTATATGATAGAAGTTTGGAGAGATTGTTTAGATTGGGAGCATCATCAAGTTAGTAATTTTGGTAGAGTAAAACGATTAGCTTATAGTGTTGCGACAAACAGAGGCGTATGGACATATAGAGAAAAAATATATGATTTAAGCACAGATAAAAATGAATATGTTTCATGTGGGCATAAATTAGTGCATCGTCTTGTGGCACAAGCGTTTATACCAAATCCAGATAATTTGCCGGAAGTAAATCATAAAGATGAAAATAAATCAAACAATCGGGCAGACAATTTAGAGTGGTGTACACACAGTTATAATAATAGATATAATAATAAAGGCAAAAAAGTTGGTGAAAAATTACGTGGCAGAAAGTTGTCAGACACCGTAAAAAATAAAATTAAAGCCAATAATGCTAAATATTGGCAAGGAAAACGCCGTTCAGAATCAACAAAAAGAAAATTGAGTGAAAACGAAAATATACATAAAACTTCTACAGAGAGGTGGAATAATTGGAGAACATCGAACGGTAGAAATTTTACTGATGATACAATATTAGAAATATATAAAAGAATAATTATAGACGGTGAGAAACAGTGCAAATTAGCTAAAGAATATGGATGCTCGCAATCTTTTATTAGCTGTATAAAGTTGAAAAAAATAAGACTGCTTGGAGAAAATAAGAGTTATGATTCAATTACAGATAATAAGTAAAATATTAAATACAAAGGATTCGTCTATTATTACTGATAATATGTTGACCGAAGATTTTTTTATCGGCTATACCGATGAATATCGGTTCATTACACAGCATGAAAAAGAATATGGAAGTGTTCCAGATAAAGTAACATTTTTATCAAAGTTTCCAGATGTTGAACTTGTTGAGGTTACAGAATCAGACAGGTATCTTGTAGATACAATAAGAGAGGAGTATTTATACTATAAATCTGTTCCAGTGGTTCAGAAGATAGCAGAGCTTTTAAAGACAGATTCTAATGCCGCCGCTGAGTATATGATTCATGCAGTGAAAGAATTACAGCCCCAATATAGATTGGGCGGTGTAGATATTATTTCACAAGCGGAAGAAAGATATAAACAATTCATAGATAGGAAGGAAAATCAAGACGAATGGTTCTTTACTACAGGCTTTGAAGAGTTAGATGATTTGATTCATGGTATTCAAAGAGAAGAAGAGCTGTTCGTCATTTTTGCACGTACAAACCAAGGAAAGTCATGGGTGCTTGAAAAGATTTGTACGCATATATGGGAACTTGGATTTAATATCGGATACATATCTCCTGAAATGGGACCGAAGAGTGTCGGCTATAGATTTGATACATTGTATCAGAATTTCTCAAATAGAGGATTAATGTGGGGAAGAGATACAATAAATGAAGAGGAATATAAGAATTATATTCAGAATCTAAAGCAAAATAAAAATAGGTTTGTTACTGCAACACCAGAACACTTTGATAGGAAAATAACAGTTGCAAAGTTAAGAAACTTTGTGAAGGAATTTAAAATAGATATACTCGCAATAGATGGTATTAAATATCTATCAGATGAAAGATATAAACGTGGAGATAATCTCACTACATCATTGACAAATATTAGTGAAGATTTGATGGCGCTATCAATAGAACTTCATGTACCAGTATTAGTAGTAGTGCAGTCAAATAGAAGCGGTGTAGTCGCAGAAGATGAAGATGAAACTCCTGACCTTGAATCTATTAGAGATAGCGATGGTATATCTCACAATGCATCTAAAGTGTTGTCATTAAGACAGACAAAAGATGGTATATTAAAAATGGGGATAAAGAAATCAAGATTTGGTTCTGTGGGTGGTAAATTGAACTATAAATGGGATATTGATGAGGGGTCTTTCGAGTTTATACCAGCAGAAGATGATGCAGAACCAAAAGAGCGTACTGAAAGAAAAGTTCGGGAGATAAGAAAGAATGTAGTAAAAGATAAAGAGGATACATTTTAGTTGTTGACAAACATTAGATTACATGTTACAATATAAGAGTAAAAAGCAGTAAACACTATAGTAATTACAGAAAGGAGAATAATATGGAAAATAGAGATGCGATGATTATTTGTAATCAGAAGGTAGCAGATGAGCTGATTGCTCAGGATGAAAATTTTAAGCAGGTTATTTGTATTTGTCCTTGGTTAGATGAAGATGATGCAATCTTAGTTGTAGATAAATCTGCATGGAATACGTTAGTGGATTCCGGCGATATTTATGCAAGAAGTGAAGTTACTGGTGTTATAAAGGTGAGGGAGATAAATGATTCCACAGATTAATACTGTAGAAACTGGTAATAATATTAAGAAATTAATAACTGATAACGGGTTAGTTATCCGAGATATTCAAAATATTATGGGATTTTCTACACCGCAGGCTATCTATAAGTGGATTCATGGCAAGTCTATTCCTACAATCGACAATTTGGTTATTCTTGCTTGCTTATTCGGTTGCGGTATAGATGATATTCTTATTATAGAGAGAGGAGAATAAGGTGGATACAAAGAAATATATAATCGAAATACCAGACAACACTGCATGGCTGCAGTGGGTTAAAGTTTCTGATAAAGATGGACACGTTTGCTTTGATTTTAAAGACCCAGAAGATTTGACGCCCTATACCGAACTTGACCTTGACGCTGTCCGTAACGAAGCATACGAAAAAGGTGTACAGGATACAAAACAACATTGGGTAGATGCTCCAAGGTCATGTGCATATAGATTGGGTTATGATAATGGTCTCAATGATGCGTGGGATGCGGCGAGGAAGATTGTTTTATCAAGAGAAGATGGTGGGCTGTTTAACTACGAAGAAAGAAAAGCCGTGTTCGGATGTGGAAATTATATGGCATTAAAGAAGTTTTTGGCACAAGAAGCCATCGAGAAAATCCGTCAGTATGAGCAAAAACAAGAAAAAATCAAGGTCGGGGATGAAGTGATTAATGATGAAGATATAAAGGGTGTAACGGTTGATATAGATGATTATTTGTTGCATGTTCTTGATGAAAACGGAGTAATTCAGGCGTGGCCGAGAGAAGATGTTGTCAAGACCGGCAGGTATTTTCCTGAGATTGCCGAAGTGCTGAGGAAGATGCGGGAGGAAAAGGAATGACGGAAAGAGAAGCAACAGAAAGATTACAAAGGATACGTCAATTTTATCTTGATACGATAAAGGATGACGCCGCAGTCGAAGCCGTTGACATGGCTATCTCCGCACTGGAAAAGCAGGAGCAGGACAGATGGACTCCGGTGACGGAGAGACTGCCTGAAGAGGACGGAGAGTACCTTGTAACCTACGAAAGCGGATATGCAGAAGACTACGAGATTGATCCTATAGGAATAGCACCGTTTGAAGTTGACTGCGAAGGATTTGGAATCTGGCAGGAGAGTTTCGATCCTGTAAGCCTTGGCTCATTGGGAAGCGATTGGGTTGATATTCCAGTCACAGCACGGCGTCCGCTCCCCGAAGCATATATGGAGGAAGAAGCATGACAGTTCAGGAATTTTACGATTGGTGTAAAGCAAGAAAAATTACCGATGCAGAGATGGAAATCAGTCTTAAATTTGCCGGACTCGACATGAGCGGTGTAAACGTGTCTGAAATCAATATTGACTATGGAAAAGTGAAATTGCCGCAAGGGAAAGAAAGGAAATATATCAGACTTGGAGGATGAAGAAAATGACTAAAACTTTTACATCATTGGCTGTCGGCGAGTTGATATATGAGTTTTTCATTTTACCGACACTCAGGATTGAAAGAAGACCGGATAGGCTTGTAATAGAATTATGTTGGCTTAACAGGTATATCGGGATTGTTCGGAATTATTGGGAGGAAGACAATGACTGATGAATATATCCGAAAGCAGGATGTGTTAAACCTGCCACAGAGCATCGAACGAAATCTCCGTGGCGAAATCGTGGAAAGAAGTATTGATGTTAAGGATATTGAAGCCCTTGAACCTGCTAATGTTATTCCAATAAAGTGGATACAAAAGAAAATAGATAAAAGTATAGGAATGGAACATGCGATGTGGTCTAAACTTCTTAGAATGTGGGAAAACGAACAGTTACGTAAATACGTAAGGAATTTAAAAGATGATAATAAATGACGTACAATTTAATTGTTCTCTTGAGGATATATTGACCGAATTAGTCAGTCAATTAAGAGCCAATAATATTCCACTCATAGCAAAACAAAGAGATAGTGGAGACCATATTCAGATTACATGTCCGTATCATTCTAATGGTATGGAGAGAAAACCATCTGCGGGATTAAGAAAAAGTGATGGTATTCTGCATTGTTTTGCGTGTGGAGAAATACATACTTTACCAGAAGTAATATCCCATTGTTTTGGACATGATGAAGATTTAGTAGACAAATGGGGTTGGCAATGGTTAATTCGTAATTTTGCAACAGTAGAAGTGGAGGAGAGGAAAGATGTTTCACTTGATTTTTACCGTGATAATAAATCTGTTAGTCGTAACAGTTGTACAAGTTATGTTACGAAAGAAGAATTAGATAAGTATAGATATATACATCCATATATGTATAAAAGAGGATTAACTGATGAAATCATTGAATTGTTTGATATTGGCGTGGACGTCAACAGTAAAGCAATTACCTTTCCTATATGTGATGCTTCTGGAAATTGTTTGTTTGTTGCTCGGAGAGGAATAAACAGTAAGTGGTTTAATTATCCTGCTCACGTTCAGAAGCCTTTATATGGATTATATCAACTATATCAATTACATCCGTTTCCTAATGAAGTAATAGTCTGTGAGTCCATGTTTGATGCTTTATCATTTTGGACAGTAGGAAAATATGCCTGCGCCCTCAACGGATTGGGGAATGAATTACAGTTTAAACAGCTTAGAGAATTGCCGTGTAGAGAAATAATACTTGCTACAGATATGGATGAAAGAGGATTAGCGGCGAGAGAAAGAATAAGAAAAAATTTGAACGGTACTAAACTTATAGCAGAGTATTTCTTTCCAGAAGGAAGAAAAGATGCTAATGATTGTACTAAAGAGGAGTTGAAGAGTTTGAAAAAATACTATTGACAAACATTATAATACATGTTAATATAGAAGAGTCGAAAGACGAGCGAAACAGTAAAACAGTAAAACACGAAAGGATTAATTTATGGGTGCATTTAAAGCGAACGAAGATATGGACCATTATGGTGGTCAAGGTTCAGCAGGATTCTTTTCTCTAAAAGATGATAAAGATACTGCGAGAGTGCGGTTTATGTACAGCGGCATTGAAGATGTGCAAGGTTATGCTGTACATGAAATAAAAATTGATGATAAGCGAAGGCTTGTTAATTGTCTGAGAGACTACAGACAGCCGCTTGATGTTTGTCCGTTTTGTAGAGAGCATAAAGCACAGCAGGTAAAATTGATGGTCCCCCTTTACAATATTGATGCGGATAAAGTACAGATTTGGGAACGCGGTAAGAAGTTTATGAACAAGCTGTCCTCTGTGTGTAGTAGATATAGTAGTGCTACTACACCTCTTTGCTCACATATTTTTGATGTTGAGCGCAACGGTAAAAAGGGCGACCAGGCTACTACATATGAATTGTATGAAGTTGAGAATGATGGCACTCCTCTTGCTGATTTGCCTGAAATTCCTGATCCGCTCGGCAGTATTATTCTTGATAAGTCAGCAGACGATATGGATTTTTATCTTGAAAATGGATATTTTCCTCCTGATGGCGATGAAGATGATGAAGTTCCTGTTCGTAGACGAGAAAGTAGGGAGTATGAGGAAGCTCCAAGACGTAGAACACCTCGCGGTAGAGATGTTTATTAATTGAATAAATTGTCGGCACTCGTCCTCCAGTACAAATACACAATGTTGTATGTTGGTTTTGTGACTCTCTTTTTCAACATACAGTCGGCAATAAGGAGAATAATATGCCTTTATTTAGTATTCCAAAGCGGGCAGGAAGAGAGCAAGATAATAAACTTGCTAAAAAATCGAATACAAGTAGAAAAGCACAAACAACTGTCCGAGGTGGAAATTCACTATTAGCTCGAATTAATCAGATAAAAGCTATGGTTGAAAAAAATCTCGGACAGTTTAAGGATGAGTATGTAATTATACGCACTGAGGAAGATTTAGATGTTTATTTTCAACAGTGTGCATTAAATGGGGTAGTAGCAATAGATACAGAGACAACTGGTCTTGACCCGATTCTTGATAGTATTGTTGGCTTGTGTTTATATACACCTAATCAGAAAGCCGCTTATGTTCCTATTAATCATACTTCATATGTAACTGGTGCGAGAGTAGATAATCAGCTTACAGAAAAACAAGTTGCAGATAGATTGTTTGCATTGTTACAATGTAATCCTGCTATTATCATGTTCAATGCCAAGTTTGATATGCGGGTAATCAGAAATCAGCTCGGTGTAAAAGATATTTACTGTACATGGGACACATATCTTGCGGCGAGATTGATGAATGAAAATGAGGAATCTAATAGATTAAAGAAGTTGCATAATAAATATGTGCTTAATGGAAAAGGTGATGCATTTTCATTTGATGAACTGTTTAATGGTATACCAGCAGATAAGATTCCTATTAATACGTTTTATCTTTATGCTGCCCACGATGCTATTATTACTTACGAATTATATCAGTATCAGAAACAGTTTGTGTATTATGATGCTACACAGCCTAATGAAGCAAGAAATGGTATGAACGGTGTATCGTGGGTATTCTTCAATATAGAAATGCCGTGTATAAAAGTTGTGTGTGATATGGAAGATAATGGGATAAAGTTTGACTTTGATTATAATCAATTTCTTAAAGATAAATATCATGCACTATTAGAAGATAGGGTAGAGCAGTTCAATAAAATCTGTGATACATATGCAGAGGATATAGAAGCGTATAGAAGAAAGATGGGCGCTAATTGTAAGTTAGATGACCCAATTAATATTAAATCTTCCTCACAGCTTGCTATTCTTCTTTATGATATTATGGGTTGTGAAGTTCCTGTAGATAAGAAAACAAAGAAGGAAGTAAGAACAACAAATGAAGCGACTTTAAAAAGCATGGATAATCCTGTAGCAAAAGCAGTATTAGATTATAGAGAGTTTTCTACTATTGTAGATACTTTTATAGATAAACTGCCTAATTGCGTAAATCCAAAAGATGGTCGTATTCATTGTAGCTTTAATCAGTATGGGGCGAGAACAGGGAGAATGTCAAGTGAGAATCCAAATCTCCAGAACATTCCCAGCCATAACAAAGAGATTCGCAAAATGTTTGTGGCATCTGATGGTTATGTGCTTATGAGTTCAGATTTCAGTCAGCAGGAACCCAAATGTTTAGCCGCTATGTGTAAACGTGCTGGCGATAGTCAGATGTATGAGACATTTATGCATGGGAAAGATTTGTATTCTGAGATTGCAAGTA
>Ga0326511_10002055_pt1 | contig 16524 bp, 6 predicted proteins | sample 0_2496_0518_D_FD_203701 | JGI IMG/M metagenome (GOLD analysis project Ga0326511, IMG submission 203701) | Bovine rumen microbial communities from UC Davis, California, United States - 0_2496_0518 | ecosystem: Host-associated > Mammals > Digestive system > Stomach > Rumen | place: USA: California...
CTGGCCATGAACAAGCTGGGTGCGCGGAGCAATACCGGTGAGGGTGGCGAGGACTCGGAGCGCTTCCACGCGGCGATGGATGGCATCTCGCTGTCGAGCAAGACAAAACAGGTGGCCAGCGGACGCTTCGGCGTGACGACAGAGTATCTGGTGAATGCCGAGGAGATACAGATCAAGGTGGCACAGGGTGCCAAGCCCGGCGAGGGCGGCCAGCTGCCTGGCTTCAAGGTAGACGAGGTGATTGCCAAGACGCGCCACAGCATACCGGGCATCTCGCTCATCTCGCCTCCTCCCCACCACGACATCTACTCTATAGAAGACTTGGCGCAGCTCATCTTCGACCTGAAGAATGTCAACCCCCGGGCTGCCGTCAGCGTGAAGCTCGTGGCAGAGAGCGGCGTGGGCACCATTGCGGCAGGTGTTGCCAAGGCTAAGGCCGACCTGATTATCATCAGTGGTGCCGAGGGTGGCACGGGAGCATCGCCTGCCTCGTCGATGCGCTTTGCCGGCATCTCGCCTGAGATAGGACTGAGCGAGACGCAGCAGACGCTCGTCAGGAACGGTCTCCGCAGCGGGGTCCGCCTGCAGGTGGACGGACAGATCAAGACTGGGCGCGATGTGGTGCTGATGGCCCTGCTGGGTGCCGAGGAGTTCGGATTCGGCACTGCTGCCCTGATAGTGTTGGGTTGCGTGATGATGCGTAAGTGCAACCTGAACACCTGTCCGATGGGCGTGGCCACCCAGAATCCTGAGCTTCGCAAGCATTTCATGGGCCGCTATGAATATCTGGTCAACTACTTCAACTTCCTGGCCCAGGAGGTGAGGGAGTATCTGGCAGAGATGGGATTCGAGAGGCTCGAGGATATCATCGGTCGCACCGACCTGATTGCCGTTGCCGACAGCGACACGCAGCTCGACTTCTCACGTCTGCTGAACAGGGAGGATGGCGTACTCCGCTTCACGGGCGATATCCGTAAGCCGAGCACTCCGCTGGGTATGCAGGGCACCGTCCTCGACAAGCAGATGATAGCTGCTGCCGAGAAGGCGATAGAACGGCAAGACGAGGTGAGCCTCGACTATGCCATCAAGAATACCGACCGTGCCGTGGGGGCGATGCTCTCGGGAAAGATTGCCAGCAGGTACGGACTGGCAGGCCTGGCGGATGACACCATACAGGTGAAGTTCAAGGGCTCGGCAGGCCAGTCGTTCGGCGCCTTCCTGGTGCATGGCGTGAGCTTCAAGCTCGAGGGCGAGACCAACGACTACTTTGCCAAGGGCCTCTCCGGCGGGCGCATTGCCATCCTGCCTCCCACCCGGGCCAACTTCGCCGCCGAGGACAATATCATAGCCGGTAACACCGGGCTCTATGGTGCCACGAGCGGTGAGCTCTATATCAATGGTAAGGTGGGCGAGCGCTTCGGCGTGAGAAACTCGGGGGCCATCGCCGTCATCGAAGGAGCCGGCGACCACTGTTGTGAGTATATGACGGGCGGCCGTGTGGTGGTGCTCGGTGAGACGGGCCGCAACTTCGCCGCCGGTATGTCGGGCGGAGTGGCCTATGTGTGGGACAAGCACCACACGTTCGACTACTTCTGTAATATGGATATGGTGGAGATCAATCTGGTGGAGGACAGCGTCGGCCGTAAGGAGCTCCACGAACTCATCCGGCAGCACTATCTCTACACGGGCTCCAAGCTCGCCCGCGCCATGCTCGACGACTGGAACCGCTATGTGGAGGACTTCATCCAGGTGGTGCCCATTGAGTATAAGCGGGTGTTGCAGGAGGAACAGGTCAGAAAACTCCAGCAGAAGATTGCCGACATGCAGCGCGACTATTGAGGAGAATGTATGACCGCATTATTTTAATTATTACATTATTTAATTATTACATTATTTAATTTTTCAAAATGGGAAATCCGAAGGCATTTTTAGAGATACATCGACAGGAGGCTGGCTATCGGCCTGTTCACGATAGGATTCACGATTTCGGTGAGGTGGAACAGACGCTCAACACCCGGGAGCGCAAACTGCAGGCCTCGCGCTGTATGGACTGTGGCGTGCCCTTCTGCCACTGGGCTTGCCCGCTGGGCAACAAGCCCCCTGAGTGGAACGACGCTCTCTACAGGGGCGAGTGGCAACTGGCCTATCATCAGCTGACGGCCACCAATCCGTTCCCGGAGTTTACGGGACGCATCTGCCCGGCTCTCTGCGAGAAAGCCTGTGTGCTGAACCTCACAGAACACGAGCCTACTACCAACCGTGAGGATGAGTGCGCCATCATCGAGGCTGCCTTCCGCGAGGGCTATGTCCAGGTGCACCAGCCCGTCCGCAACGGCAAGAGGGTGGCGGTCATCGGTGCCGGTCCGGCAGGACTCGCTGCTGCCAACGACCTGAACCTGATGGGCTATTCGGTCACGGTGTTCGAAAAGGCGGAGGCTGCCGGCGGGCTGCTCCGCTACGGCATCCCCAACTTCAAGCTCAACAAGGCCATCATCGACCGCCGCATCAGCCTGCTCGAGGCAGAGGGAATAGAGTTCAGGTATAACCAAAAAGTCTCCCCAAGCCCCTCCAAAGGAGGGGATGTTAAGTTACATAATTCCGCAACGATTACATCCCCTATAAGTAACCAAACATCCCCTCTTTTGGAGGGGCTTGGGGAGGCTTTCAGCGCTGTGGTCATCGCCACAGGCACTCCCACGGCTCGCGACCTGAATATCCCCGGCAGGGAGCTGAAGGGCGTCCATCTGGCCCTCGACCTGCTGGCTCAGCAGAACCGTGTGCTGGCTGGCATGGAGTTCTCCAAAGAAGAGCGGGTGACGGCTCGTGGCAAGGACGTGCTCGTCATCGGCGGCGGCGACACCGGCTCCGACTGCATCGGAACGGCCCATCGCCAGGGATGCAAGAGCGTCACCCAGATAGAGATTATGCCCAGGCCTGTGGAGGGACCCGTAGACCCGCAGAACCCGTGGCCCAACTATCCCCGCACGCTGAAGACCACATCGAGTCACGAGGAGGGCTGCACCCGCCGCTGGAACATCAATACGCTGGAGTTTCTTGGCAAGGACGGGCGGCTGACGGGCGTCAAGGTGCAGGAGATAGACTGGAAGCCCAATCCCGATGGAGGCAGGCCCATCATGATAGAGAAGGGCAAGCCCGAGGTCATCAAGGCCGAACTCGTCCTTCTCGCTATGGGATTCCTGAAGCCGGAGCACCCGCAGTATCCCGCCAACGTATTCGTCTGTGGCGATGCCCTCAGCGGAGCCTCACTGGTGGTGCGCGCTATGGCCAGCGGCAAGCAGACGGCCCGCAAGGTCGACAGCTATCTTAAAATGGAGAATTGAGAGTTGAGGATTGAGAATTATGATTACTCTCAGAGCAGGAATGCCCCTGCCTACAAAGGTAATCTTAAAATGGAGAATTGAGAATTGAGAATTATGATTACTCTCAGAGCAGGAATGCCCCTGCCTACAAAGGTAATCATAATTCTCAACTCTCAACTCTCAACTCTCAATTCTCAGAAGATGAACGTCTTCTCCAGCCAGTAGCAGACGATACCGGCGAGGTAGCCCACGAAGGCTATCCACGTCACCTTCTTCATGTACCAGCCGAAGGTGATCTTCTCCAGACCCATCACTACGACGCCGGCGGCGGAGCCGATGATGAGCATCGAACCGCCCACACCGGCACAGTAGGCCAGCAGCTGCCAGAAGATGCCGTCGACGGCCATGTCGCCCGCTGCCTGTACGGGATACATGCCCATGCAGCCTGCCACGAGGGGCACATTGTCGACAATCGACGACAGTACGCCGATGATACCCGTCACCAGGTAGTGGTTGCCCTCGAACACGGTGTCGAGCGTCTGGCCCAGCAGGGTCAGCACGCCGATGGTCTCCAGGCAGGCCACGGCCATCAGGATGCCGAGGAAGAAGAGGATGGTGTCCATGTCGATGCGCGACAGCATCTTCGACACACGCTTCTGGGTGCCCCGGTTGTCGGCGGTATCCTCGCTCTCCTGGTGGATGCTGGTATAGAATATCTCCGTCACCGTCCACAGCACGCCGAGCACCAGCAGGATGCCCACGAACGGCGGCAGGTGGGTGATGGTCTTGAAGATGGGCACGAAGATCAGGCCGCCCACGCCGAGGAAGAAGATGATCTTGCGCTGCTTGGGCGACAGGCCGTCGCTCTCCTCAACGACGGCCGTCTCCTGCACGGGCACCAGGTTGCCCTTCAGCGACAGCGAGAGGATATAGGCGGGGATGACCATCGACACCACGGAGGGGATGAAGATCTCCATGATGACACCGGCAGCGGTGATGACACCCTTGTTCCACAGCATGATGGTGGTCACGTCGCCGATGGGCGAGAAGGCACCACCGCTATTGGCGGCTATCACCACGAGGGCGGCATAGATGAGGCGGTCCTGATGGTCGCTGACCAGTTTGCGCAGGATCATGATCATCACGATCGACGTGGTCAGGTTGTCGAGGATGGCCGAGAGGATGAATGTCATGCAGGCGATGCGCCACAGCAGGGCCCGCTTCGACTTGGTTTGCAGCGTGTCACGCACAAAGTTGAAACCACCGTTCTGGTCCACTAGTTCCACAATGGTCATGGCACCCATCAGGAAGAAGAGGGTAGTGGCCGTCGAGCCTAAGTGGTGCTCGATGACCTCACTGACAGCCGAGGCGATGTGGTCGCCCGTGGCTCCTGCTACATAGCTGCCCGGATCCATCATAAAGAGGGTCCAGGTAGCCACAAACATCAGCAGCGCAATGGCTGCCTTGTTGATTTTCGTCACGCTCTCGATGGCTATGCAGAAATAGCCGATACAGAACACGGTGACGATGGCAATTGTTAAAGTAGACATGATTTTATTATTTGTTTGTTTTAGAATATCTGACTGCAAAAGTAACACAAAAAAGGTTCATAATCAAATTTTAATGGAAAAATATTGTTAAACCATTGCATTAGAGAACAGCCGATAGTAAAATTATGCCTATTTTACGCTCCATTCAAATACTCCAGAGGCATTGTCGTCGGGCAGTACAATCTCCAAGCGTACGGCTTTGGTCTTCACGGGTCTGAAATTGACGGTACAGGCCGTCCCCTTGTCTGTCGGGTAGCCATCGGCATCCGCGACGGGCTGCCACTGTCCCTGTTGGTCCTGATAGAGTATGCGCCACGATTTGGGCACACGGCATCCGCCCCAGGGGCCGTCGTCATACCAGTAGACGGTGGCACTCTGTACCGTTGACTCCTCTGGCAGTTCGTAAGCGAGCCACTCCGTGCAGGCCTTCTTCGGCCACCAGTGGGTGTAGGGCACTGAGCGGTCGTTCTCGTCCTTGGGCACCAGACGGTCGTTGATGGCAGAGAGAGCCGGCATGCGCTCCGTCGAACTGCTGACCTTGCTCTGTGAGGCGAGTGTCTCGGGCTGTGAGGGGTTGGTGGCATTCAGGTCCTGGGGCAGCCAGACGCGCATCTTGCCAGAGCCGCGATGGCACCAGGCGTAGTAGGGGATAAGGGTGAGTGTCACGTCCTGGGCCTCCAACTTGCCCTGCTTGTTGAAGTTCAGGGTCTGGGCGCTGGTGGTGAGGGTCTGGATTGGGGTGCCGGCAATCTCGCCCTTGCCGAGGGTGAACTGGGGTGCCTGGTTGATGAGGGCGCCCATGATGTCGAACGAGTTGTCGGGGTGCTCGGCGCAATAGACCAGCGGGCCTCGCTCGATGGATACCATGCCGCGGTCGGCTTCCACCTTGTTATTGGCGCGGACGGTGCGCGGCTCCATGTCGAAATGGAGGTTGACGCGGTCGCCCTTCTTCCAGCGGCGGTCGATGGTGAGGTAGCCGTCGGGGGAGGGGGTGACGGCAACACTGTTGCCGTTTACGGAACAGGTGGCGGAGAGGCGCTTGCCGTCGGTGTAGGTGTAGAGGTTGGAGGGCACGGGCTGGTTGCGGAGCCAGCCGGGTATGCGGATCTTCATGGCGAACTGGCCGGCGGCGTTCTGGTCGACGGTCAGGGTGATGTCGCCGTTCCAGGGGTATTCCGTCGCCTGGCTCAGGGCTACCTTCTTGCCGCCTACGGTGAGGCTGCTCTTATTGGAGAGGAAGAGGTTCACATAGACGTTCTTGTCCTTCACAGCGTAGATGTAGCCGGGCAGGGAGGGGATGAAGCGGCAGATGTTCGACGGACAGCAGGCGCAGCCGAACCAGGGCTGGCGCTGGTGCTGGCCCATCGACTCCAGGGGATTGGGGTAGAAGAAGCCGTTGCCTTCGAGCGACACGCCGCTGATGAGGCCGTTGTAGAGGGTGCGCTCCAGCACGTCGTAGTATTTCGAATCGCCGTGGAGCAGGAAGAGACGGTAGTTCACGTATACATTGCCGATGGCGGCACAGGTCTCGCAGTAGGCCGACATGTTGGGCAGTTCGTAGTTCTTGCCGAAGGCCTCGCCGTTGCTGGTGGCTCCGATGCCGCCGGTGATGTAGAGTTTCTTGTTGACGATGTTGTCCCAGATGGCATCGATGGCCTTGATGTAGTCCTTGTCGCCGGTGAGGGCAGCCACGTCGGCCATACCGGCATACATATAGGCAGCACGCACGGCGTGGCCTACGGCCTCGTCCTGCTCGACGACGGGCTTGTGGGCCTGCGAGTAGTCGTGGGTGATGGTGGTCTTGCCGCGATAGTCGAGGAAGAACTTGGCCTCGTCGAGATATTTCTTGTCGCCGGTGACGAGGTAGAGTTTGGCCAGAGCCATCTCTGCTATCTGGTGGCCGGGTACCACACAGGCCTGTCCGGGATTAGGGCCTACCTCCTTGCAGACCACATCGGCATAGCGGATGGCGATGTCGAGGAACTTGCGGCTGCCCGTGGCCTGATAGTGGGCGATGGCACCTTCCACCATGTGCCCCAGGTTATACAGTTCGTGGCTCAGGTCCTCCTCCTTGCTCCAGCGCTTGTCGCCGGCCCACTCGTGGGGGTGCTGGGGGTTCTGTGTGCGCGAGGTGTAGAGGTAGCCGTCGGGCTCCTGGGCGGAGGCTATCACGTCGAGCACGGAGTCGATATACTGCACCAGTTTCTTGTCGGGATAGGTCTGCAGGATATACGATGCGCCCTCGATGGTCTTGTAGGGGTCGGTGTCGTCGAAGGAGAGTCCGCCTACGGGGAACACCTTCGATGGGTCTTTCAGGTGCTGGGCGGCATTCGAGAAGTTGGTGTAGCGCCCTGTCTCCTCGCATTTGGAGAAGGCGAGGGGGATGGTCACCTTGCGGCTGGCCTCGAGCCGCTGGCCCCAGAAGGTGCCGGGGGTTACTTTCACTGAGGTAAAGGGCACGGGGTTGATGGGGTAGCCATGTGCCTGCTGTTTCTGATTGGCTGCTGAGGCGGGCAGGAGCATTGCTGCCGTCAGCACGATTGTCATGAGTCTTTTCATCTTTTTTTTTGTTATTTGGTTTTTGAGATTTCGTTTAGGGGGCCTAGATGAACTAGGGGCTAGGGGCTATTGATAGATGACCAGGTCGCGGAGTTTTATCCATGAGGCGGTGTCGCTGTAGGTGGTCTGGTAGGTGCCGATGCTGAGCCGGGAGGTGCTGACCTCGATGGGCGAGCCGGGCATGTTGGTCCATGCCAGGCCGTCGCTGCTGGTGCGGGCGAAGAGCAGGTCGCCCCGGCGCTCGAATTGCAGGACGGGGTCGAAGTCGTAGCCCTTGGAGTTGGGGAACTGCCGGCGGTCCTGCCCGTTGAGGATGGTCAGCATATTGCCGCAGCCATAGAGCGGGAAGACGCCTAACTGCCAGTAGGTGCCCTGGGCATCGCTGACGAGCAGTCCGCCCTCGTTGTAGGGGGTGATGCTCTTCGCGGCCAGGCCTTCCATGTCGGTGAGGCGGACCGTCACCACGAAGTCGCCCTCCACCTCTTTATAGATATTGGCACCGTTCTCCAGCGGATCGTCGTTGAAGGCAGCCTTGCCGTTGTTCAGTGTCAGTTCACCGCCCTGCTCGAAGACGGGCTTCATGGTGGCGGGCAGGGTGAACTTGCTGTAGGGGTCGATTTCCTCGAAGTCGTCGTCGCCCAGCGAGGCCACGGGTGCGGTCTTGCAGCAGGCGGCATAGAGGTCGCTGACCTCCTGTGCCGTCATCGCCTGCGGCACGATATCCACCATGCTGATATAGCCCATGAAGTTGTTGAACCCCCTGCCGTCGGCACCGATGGTGACGTGCCCTTCCGGGCGGACCATCAGGAAGTTGTTCTGCTCATGCACGAGCCGGCCGTCCAGATACACCCGTTCCATCCAGCCGTCGAAGGTGACGGTCCAGAGTGCCCAGTGCCCCTCGGCGGCCTTCACGGCCTCGGGTGCCCCCCAACTCTCAAACGAGCCGTTGTGGTTGAGGATGCCTGTCCTGGGGTCGGTGCCGAGGCGGAATTCCGTGGTAGCCAGGTCGGCCTGTGATGCTGACAGTGAGGCGACCGTCGAGACGGGGCCTGCCTTCGTCTGCAAGACAAGGGCAGAGATGGTATAGGGTGCGTTGTATCGGTAGTCATCAGCCAGCGGTTGCTCGCTGACCAGTTGCTGTGTGCCGTTGAGGAACATGGCCCAGCGGCCATCCTTCACCCGTACACGGACGGGCTTGTTGGCCTTCAGCGGTCCGGCCTCGGTGATATCAAAGGCAGCCCCTTTGCCGTTGGCGATGGCTGCCACATCGAAACCGATGCGGGCAGACGGGCTGAGACGGGCGGCGGGTTCGACATCCTTCTGGTGCATGCCGGGATAGCCGTCGCTCGACTTCGCGTCAGGGTAGGGCAGTTCGGGCGCCTCCTGCCATACCTTCACGTTCCAGATGGCGGGCATATGGCCGTTCTTCTGGGTGTCGGTGATGGTGATGCGGATGAAGCGAGCCTTGGCTGTGCCCTTGTCGATCATCGGGGAGCCCTGCATGGTGTTGTTGGTACGGTCGGCGTAAAGGGTCCATTGCTGGCCGTCGAGCGATGTCTCAATGCGATACTGGTAGAAGAAGGTGGCGTATTCGAACTGGGTCCATATTTCGTTGAAGGCGATAGGCTGGCCGAGGTCGATCTGGAGCCACTGTTCGCGGTGACTGCCTGTGCCCCAGTTGGTGTTGCGGGCTTTCCACAGCGTGGCATTGTTGTCGTCAACGGCATACTCCGGGCGGAAGTTGTCGTCGTAATAGGAAGAGGCCGTGACCTTGGCGCCAAGTGCGAGGTTTACGGGCTGAGGCTTGAAGAGCGTTACGCCCTGCGCGTTGTGTGTCGGAACGACGGGCAGAATGTTCCCATCGGCATCAAACTTCATCTCGTCGATACATATCTGTCGGTTGAAGCCATGCACGCTGCGGGGCCAGTTGTGGCGGTGATAGACGATATAGTATTTGCCGTCCTCTTCGAGAATGGAGTGGTGGCCAGGTCCGTGGACGGTCTGGTCGGCATTGGTCTCGAGGATGCAGCCCTTATACTCAAACGGTCCCATGGGGCCCGCTGTCGAAGTGGCATACTGCACGCGGTAGGTATGGTCGTGGCAGGAGCCTGACGAGTAGGTGAAGTAATAGACCCCGTTGCGCTTGAAGACGAAGGGTGCCTCGAAGATGTCCTTCAGCTGGGTGTTCGGGATGAGCCGTTTCTCTGAGAAGAACGTGTCGGCGGCAATGGGGAAGGGTGCGCCCTCATGCCATCGCCTTGCATCGCCCGAGGGTGCTTTGACGGCGGAAAACTGCGGATTGAGCTTAGCCACTCCGCAGCCGAAACCTTCATAGATGCCCCACGTGGTAAAATACAGATACTCCGCCCCGTCGTCGTCGCGGAACAGCTGTGGGTCGAGGGTGATGACGTTGTGTACGTAGCGGTCGGGCACCATCACGGCATCTTCCTTGCCCAGGATATTCTTCCACGGGCCGACGGGCGACTTGCTCTCACCGATGCTGACGGCGCAGGGCTCGCAGTAGTAGTAGCGGAAGGTGCCGTCGGGCTGCTGCACCACGTCGGGCGCCCACACCACTTCGGTGGTCGGCCAGTTCATGACGATGTTTTTCCAGTTCTGGAAGTCCTTGCTCACCCATACCTGCGCCGGGCCGTAGCCGTTGCCCGTGCCGTCGGTGGTGGCATATATATAATAGGTGTCGCCGAACTTCCTGATGGTGGGGTCGGCGAAATAGCCCGGAATGACGGGATTCCCCGCTGATGGGGCATGATAGGTCTTGCTCTGAGCATTCATGCCGAGTGCCCAGACAGCCAACAAGGTGATGATGGATAGTCGCTTCATGTGTCTTATTGCTGTTTGATCAGTTTTACCACGAATCCTCCTCCACTGGCCATTTTCAGACTCAGGCGGTCACTGGCAGTGAGTGTCTTTTGCTCGATGCGGTAGTCCTCGGCATTGTGGTTGGCATTGATGCCGTCGCTGACGATGGTAGCCTGGTACTTGCCGGGCGGCAGGATGTCGAGAGAGAGTTCGACATCCCGTCCGTCCCAGTTCGTCTGCCCGCCCAGATACCAGTCGCTACCGTTCCTGCGGGCTACAATAATATAACTACCTAACTTACCTTGTATGATTCTCGTCTCGTCGAATGTGTCGGGGAGGCTGGTGATGAAGTCCACGCAGGCCTGTTCCCGCTCGTAGTTCGTGGGTGCGTCGCAGAGCATGGTGAAGGGCGAGTCGTGTACGATGTAGCATGCCAGTTGGTGGCAGCGTGTGCCCATCGACACGGGGTTCTGATAGCACTCCACCCAGTTCTCGCGGGTGCCGTTGCGCATGGCACCAGGGGTGAAGTCCACGCTGCCGGCCATCATGCGGATGAAGGGGAAGGTGACGTCGTAGCGGGGCATGTCGGTCGTCTTCTTCGCCCAGCGGGCCTCCTCCATGCCGAACACGCCTTCGTAGTTGAGGATGTTCGGGTAGGTGCGGCTCATGCCCGTGGGGGCATAGAATCCGTGATAGTCGAGGATGAGTTGATACTGGGCACAGGTCCTGGCCAGCCGTTCGGCCATCTCCACGGCTGTCTGGTCGTTGCGGTCCATGAAGTCCACCTTCCAGCCCTTGATGCCCATGCCGGCATACCGCTCGCAGGCTTCTATGAGGTGCTCGTCGAGCACGTTGAACACCGTCCAGAGCACGATGCCCACGCCCCGCTCCTTGCCATAGTTGACCAGTCCTTCGAGGTCGATGGCGGCGATGGGGTGCATGATGTCGCCCTTCGAGGAGTCGTACCAGCCCTCGTCGAGCACCACATAGGGGATATGGTTCTTGGCGGCGAAGTCGATATAGTACTGATAGGTACGCGTGTTGATGCCCGCCTCGAAGTCGACGCCCTTCAGGTTCCAGTCGTTCCACCAGTCCCAGGCCACCTTGCCCGGACGAATCCAACTGGTATCGCCTATCTGGTTGGGGGCAGCAAGGGCATAGACAAGGTTATTCACGGGCATCTCGGTGTCCTCCTCTGTGATGGCGAGAACGCGCCAAGGGTAAGTCCTCGCCCCCGTCGATTTGGCGATATAGTCCTCCGTCTCTTCGACATAACTCATGCCTCGCCAGGGGTAGTAGGCCATCTTCTTCGGGTACTTGGCAAACGAAGCGGATAATATTTGGCACGGATTACACGGATTAACACGGCTTTTATGATTAGCAGAAGAAGCCGTGTCTTTAGAATAAAGCCGTGTAATCCGTGCCTTATCCTTCTTCAGGAACATGCCAGGATAGGCACGGAGATCGCTCTCGAGGATAGTGACCTTCACGTCGCCGCTCTGGATGGTCGCAGGCAGGAAGATCAGTTTATCCTGTGCCTTGCTCAGCAGCGTCTCATCGTAATAGTTCTGAAACGCCATCGCATAGGGGTTCTTATCGTTGGTCGAGTAGGCGAGCCAGGCCTTGCTGTCCTCCGGGAAGCAGAAATCCGCGATTTCATCGGCAATAATCGTCCCCTTCTTGTTGTTGGTATAGAAGCGGTAGGCCACCCCTTCGTCATAGGCCCTCACCTGCAAGCCGAAGCCGTCAGCAAGTCTGACATCCAACTGCTGCGCAGCCATCTGTAAACTTTTCTGTCGATAAAACGGAGCTTCGATTGTCTCCATCAAAACTTTCCTCCGGGGAAACTGGGACTTTCCCCGGAGCAAAGTCCGACTTTCCCCGGAGCAAAGTCCGACTTTGCCCGGAGTAAACCTGGAGGTTGCCAAATCAGCCTTTATGGTGACAACTTCCCTGTCTTGATGGCTGACAACTATTTTCATATCGTCAATCACCTTCACCACATTCTTTCCGTTGGGTGAGGTGATGGTATAGTCCTTTGCTTGAATACTGCTGCCATATATTATGAATAAGGTGGCGAGCGTTAGTAGTCTTTTCATCTTCATTTTTCCGTTATCATTGATTGACGGTGCAAAGATAGCAACTTTCCCACAAAAAGGATAAAAATATCGTCTATTATCGCTGGTAAAATCGTCCAAAAATGTGCTTTCCATCGATGTTTGGACTATTTTTGCATCTTCTTGGACGATTCTTTTAGCCTACTTGCATATTTTTATGTTATTTTGCAGCGTCAAACCGAAACAACAGTAATTACTAACAAGATAAAATAGAATCCAAACTAACGATGAAACAAAGAGCACTATTAATGATAGGTGTAGCCACGCTGGCCCTCTCCGCGAGTGCCGCCAAGAAGGCTACTGCTCCTGCTCCCATCCAGGAAGTGTCGTTCACACAGGTTCACCTGAACGATGGTTTCTGGTCGCCTCGTATCGAAATCAACCGTACCGTCAGCATCCCGTCGGCCTTCCATGAGTGTGAGGTCAACGGACGCTTCGACAACTTCGCCCTCGCCGCCGGTCTCATCCAGGGTGAGCACAAGGGCGACTTCTCGTTCGACGACACCGACCCCTACAAGGTGATAGAGGGAGCCTCGTATAGTCTTGCCGTACATTATGACAAGAAACTTGACCATTATCTTGACTCCGTCATCAGCATCATCGCCCAGGCCCAGGAGCCCGACGGCTACCTGACCACCTGCGTGACTAACAAATGTACGCGCCTGAGCGGCTGGTGGGGCACCCATAAGTGGGAGAAGATCAACTCGCACGAACTCTACAACTCAGGCCACCTCATCGAGAGTGCCGTCGCCCACTATCGTGCGACGGGCAAGAAGACCTTCCTCAGCGTGGCCATCAAGAACGCAGACCTCGTCTGCAAGACCTTCGGGCCCAACGAAGGACAGATCCACCGTCCGGGCGGGCATCCCATCATCGAGATGGCACTCTGCAAACTCTACAAGGTGACGGGTAACAAGAAGTACCTCGAAGGCGCCAAGTACTTCGTCGACGAGACGGGCCGCTGCACCGACGGCCACAAGCCCAGCGAGTATTCGCAGGACCACATGCCCATTCTCAGGCAGGAGGAGATCGTGGGCCACGCCGTGCGTGCCGGCTATCTCTATTCGGGCGTGGCCGACGTGGCTGCCCTCACTGGCGACAAGGCCTATCAGAAGGCCCTGGAGCGCATCTGGGAGAACATGTCGAAGAAGAAACTCTTCATCACGGGCGGTATCGGAAGCCGTCCGCAGGGCGAGGGCTTCGGCCCCGACTACGAGTTGAACAACCATACCGCCTACTGCGAGACCTGTGCAGCGATCGCCAACGTGTACTGGAACTACCGTATGTTCCTCGCTACGGGCGAGTCGAAGTATATCGACGTGTGCGAGCGTGCCTTATATAATAATGTGTTGAGCGGCGTCTCACTCTCTGGCGACAAGTTCTTCTACGACAACCCACTGGAGAGCGACGGCGAGCACGAGCGCCAGAAGTGGTTCGGTTGTGCCTGCTGCCCAGGCAACATCACGCGGTTCGTGGCCTCCGTGCCTGGCTATATCTACGCCCGTCAGGGTAAGGACATCTTCGTGAACCTCTATGCCCAGGGCAAGGCCAAAATCGGCAACATCGAACTGGAACAGACCACCGACTATCCTTGGGACGGCAAGATCCGCATCAAGGTGACGAGGGGCAGCGGCCAGTTCGCCATCAGACTCCGTGTGCCCTCATGGCTGAAGACATCGCCCACGAACAACGACCTCTATCAGTACCAGGACAAGGCCAAGGCCTACAGCGTCAGCGTGAACGGCAAGGCGCTCTATCCAGAGAACCGCGACTATATCGAGATTGCGCGTAACTGGAAGAAGGGCGACACCATCGAACTCGACTTCCCGATGGACGTGCGCCGCATCGTGGCTAACGACAATGCCGAGGACGATCGCGGCAAGGTGGCTCTGGAGCGCGGCCCCATCGTGTTCTGTCTCGAAGGCGCAGACCAGGCCGACCACAAGGTGTTCAACAAATATATCCTCGGCAGTGCGCCCGTCAGCGCCCACTTCGAGCAGAACCTGCTCAACGGCGTGATGGTGCTCGAAGGCTCGGCCAAGGAACTCCAGCAGGACGGCGAGGTGAAGGACGTGAAGTTCCGCGCCATCCCTTACTCCACCTGGAACAACCGGGGAGGCGAGCAGATGGAGGTGTGGATTGCCAGCACCCCCGCCAAGGCCGTCGCCACCCCGCTGCCGACAATCGCCTCGAAGGCCCAGACCTTCTGCAACCGCGGACCTATCCAGAACGATGCCCCCGAGACGGCCCCCGTCGATTCCTGGGCTGGCGGCACCAACGACCAGTGGGAGCCCAAGCGTTCCTCCGACACCTCGAAGCCCTACCACTACTGGTGGCTGAAGCAGGGAACCACCGAGGCCATCACCTATCAGTTCGACCAGGCATACGAGGTATCGAACGTGCAGGTCTACTGGCTCGACTTCGACCACTACGACGGCAACTTCCGCACGCCCGAGTCGTGGAGCCTCTACTACAAGGACGGCAAGGACGAGTGGCAGGAGGTGGAGGGCCACACGGCCTACACCGTGCGCAAGGACTGCTACAACAGCGTAGATTTCACGCCCGTGAAGACGACAGGGCTGAAGATCCTTGCCAAACTCCGGAAGGGCGAGTCGGGCGGTGTCCTCGAGTGGAAAGTGAACAAATAATTCATTATAACATAAAACATTAACAAACCTAAAAAACAATTTGGTATGAAGAGACATTTCTTATGTTTGCTTCTGCTGGCCTCGGGCGGCGTGACCGCAGTGGCCGCAGAAGGCACTTCTCCAGACGTTGCTGAGGTCACTCAGCAGGGCGTCACTGTGAAGGGTGTTGTCAAGGACGCCAAGGGCGAGCCGGTCATCGGCGCCACGGTGACTGAGAAGGGCACCAAGAACGCAACGGTTACCGACTTCGACGGTAACTACTCTCTCAGAGTTGCTAACCGCAATGCAACCCTCGTCGTCAGCTACATCGGCTTTACCTCGCAGGAGATCAAGGCCGGCGACGACGTGACACTCCAGGAAGACAATGCCCTGCTCAACGAGGTGGTCGTCATCGGTTACGGCACCCAGCGCAAGGGTGATGTCACCTCTGCCGTAGCCTCCGTGAAGGCCGAGGACTTCAATGCCGGTAAGATAGGCGACGCTGCCGAACTGGTGAAAGGTAAGATTGCCGGTCTGTCGGTGGTCAACGCCAGCGGTAGTCCTACTGCCACCTCCAGCATCCGCCTGCGCGGTATCACGACCCTCGTGGGCAGTCTCACGCCGCTCATCCTGGTGGACGGCATCGAGGGCAACCTGACCACTGTGGCTCCTGAGAACATCGCCTCTATCGACGTGCTGAAGGATGCCTCTGCAGCCGCTATCTACGGTACGCGCGGCGCCAACGGTGTGATCATCATCACCACCAAGACCGGCAAGCGCGACACACCGGCCTCCGTCACCTATAACGGCTATGTCACCTTCTCGAAGTGGGGCAAGAAAGCCGACTTCATGGACACCCATGACATCATCTACGGCAAGACCGCCCAGGACTATCTCGGCTACGACACAAACTGGCTCGACGCCATCTCGCGTAAGGCCGGCTTCAAGCATAACCACGACCTGCACATCAGCGGTGGTACAAAGAACGCCACCTACTCGGCCAACGTGAGCTATGCCAAGGAGGAGGGTATCATCCGCAATACCGACAACGAGAACTTCAAGATGCAGCTCGACTACACCCAGTTTGTGTGGGACGACATTCTGAAGTTTAACGTCAACGCCCTCGTTACCCGTCAGAAATACACGAACACCGATGCCGACTACGCCTATCGTCAGGCCGTCATCCGCAACCCGTCGGAACCCGTCTATAACCCCGACGGCAGCTACTACGAGAACTTCAACAAGCTGCAGTACTACAACCCCGTTGAGCTGCAGAACGAGGCCTTCGGCAATACCCGCGTCCGCTTCTCTCAGCTGGTGGGCAACGTCACCGTGGAGCCTATCAAGGGCTGGAAGACCAACCTGATGCTCTCTTGGGGCGAGACCTCTACCGACGGCGAGAACTGGACTTCGCCCACTCACTACTCGATCGTGCGCCAGGGCTACAACGGCTCTGCCGGCAAGAACTCGGACTACAGCGTCAAGAAGAACCTCGAACTGACCTCGCGCTATGATGCCCAGTGGAACGACC
>Ga0326511_10002056_pt1 | contig 16522 bp, 18 predicted proteins | sample 0_2496_0518_D_FD_203701 | JGI IMG/M metagenome (GOLD analysis project Ga0326511, IMG submission 203701) | Bovine rumen microbial communities from UC Davis, California, United States - 0_2496_0518 | ecosystem: Host-associated > Mammals > Digestive system > Stomach > Rumen | place: USA...
TATGCGTCGGCATTCAGCACGCCGGCGGTGAAACGCCGTATGGCATCGAGCCATTGGTATGGCGTGAATTTTGCCGTCTCGTATCTCTCGCCGTTCCATCGACGGAAGGTGTAGTCCCCTTTGGAGCAGAAGTCGTCGCACAGCAGCCTCAACATCATCTGCGCACCCTCGGCCCGCAGATAGTCTTCTCTTGTCATCTGGTTCAACATTGCCATAACTTTCAACTTTCAACTTTCAACTTTCAACTTTAATTTACCACGGGCACGGCTCTGTCGGCAGCTCCACGCGGGTCTCGGTCGCCAGACGGTCTTTGCCTTCGGGCAGGAAGTAGCACTCCGGCAGGGGCAGCACCTCGGCCCGGCGGTTCTTGCAGTAGACGCGGCCCGTGTGTCGCGTGACGATCTGTATTCCCTCGAAGCCGGGGCACGCCTCGCATACGTCGCTGCCCACGTAGCACTCCTCGGGCCAGTAGGGGCAGGGCGTGCCGCATTGCTCGCCGTTGAAGCGGAACCACACGGCCCACTGCCACGCCTCGTCGCGCAGCACGAAGTCCTTGACATACCGCCGCGCCAGGGTGCGGCCCGCCTCGTAGCGGGCCGCCTCGTCGTGGCTCACCTCGCGTATCTTGCCTTCCATAGCCGTCATTTTTTCAATGCCTTGATGCGCTTTGCCAGCAGCTCCTCCTTCTCGCGGAACTCGGTGTAGGTCTTCCTGTTGCGCTCGTACTGACGGAAGTAGGTGCTCACGCCTTCGGGGGCCTTGTTGACCACGGCCCCGCAGCTGATGGTGTCGTGTCCGGCCAGCAGGTAGAGGAACTTGCAGAGCTGCGCCCTCGCCCACGGCAGTGGCCGCTTACGGCTCCTGCCCGTGAGGTCGGCCCGCGTCACGCCCCACACCTCGCACACCAGACCGATGATCTGACCCGTCAGGTCGTTGTTGATGTTTCTCTTTGGCCACATAATCTTTTAAGGTTTAAGGTTTAGGGTTTAAAGAGTTTTTAATTCCGCCTCAATCTCGGCAATTCTCTCCTCAACCAAAGGCAAAATACGATTATTTAATGGGGAGTCTAATCGTGTTATATCAGGTTCTCTATGCTCCCATTCGCACACTAAACCAAAGAAGACATTTCTCGGCACAGCCATACTTTGTTGTTCATAACGTTTTATTGACTTAACGATTGAACGTAATCCGTATAGGTCATCCATTAAAGAATATGCCTTGTCAATGTTGTTTAATTCCATAATCTATAAAATTATTGGTTAGACATTTTCAACTTTCAACTTTCAACTTTCAACTTTCTAAAACGGCAGGTCGTCGTCGCCGGCGTCGGGCATGGTGGTGGCGGTGGGGACTTCTTCGGGGGGCAGGTTCTGGGGGTGGATGTCGTAGGCCACGCCGATGTAGGGGAGCACCTGCTTGGCCAGCTCGCGGTCGTAGCCGTCGGCCTTGTACTTGAGGCGGGCGGCCATTTCGGGGTTGGTCTGCGCCAGGTGCTCCTGGGCGGCCTTGCCGATGTCGAGGCGGAGGTCGTAGTCCTGCTTCTTGCCGTACCGCTCGCGGCTCTCGTCGCTCACGGGCCACTGCTTGAAGGCCAGCTCGGCGGTGCGGATTTCCTTGCCGGTTTTGGTGACGAAGGCTTTTTCGTCGACGAAGTTGTCATCGAATGGGATGAAGATGCCGCGTTTCGTGCAGGTCTTACCCACGATTTTTGTTACAAATGCCCCGTTGAGGGCGCGGAGGTTCAGTACTCCGTTCTTTGCTAATTGTTCCATTGGTATGATTTTTTTATGTGTTGGTTTATGTTTTCTCTTTTCTCTTTTGTGGATGCAGGGCGATTTCTCGCTGCTGCATCCTGTGCGGGTCGGGTACTACTGCGCGCCGGCTTCGCCGTTGCCCGCTGGGATCAGACAGTTCTGAATGCTATTCTGATTGGCAGGTCGTGGAACACCTAATCAGTCATTCCCCGCGTTGGGGTCGCCGGAGGCGGGGGTGTTGGGGTCGGTGGTGGTGGTGTCGTCAGGCTCGGCGGGGGTCTGCGAGGGGTTGTAGTCCACCTTCAGGGCCTCTTTGTTGAGGGCGAACTGGCGGCTGTACTTGATGCCCACCGTCGCGCCGAGCGTCCATTGCAGGCGGTCGGGGGTGAGCATTGCGGCCTCGGCCGTGCTCTTGCCGCCGAACTTGGCGGGGTTGTCGGCCACCTCTTTGTCGCTGATGCGGCCCGTGACCTTGGGGTAGATGCTGACGAGGTGTGCGCCGTCTCCGTTGTTGAGGCACACGCGGTTGTTCTCCAGCGTCTCCTCGGCGATGATGTCGGCCACGGCGGCGATGACCATAGCGGCCTCGTAGCTCTTGACGCCGGTGCGTGCGGCCACCTTGGCGGCGAGCTCCTGGTTGTTGATTTCGTTGTCCACCACGGCCTCGGCGTAGAAGCTGTGGGTGCCCATCTGGTTCTCGGTGGGCGTGTACTCGCGTACACGATACTTACATTTTGCCATAATGGTAAATATTAAAATTGTTATACAATGTGGGGCTTTTGCATACCCCGTTATCTTTCTTTTTGCTTTTGGTTAACCTTCTTCGCGGAGAAGGTTAACTATCTCTTCGGTGATGGTTAACCTTCTTTGCGGTGTTGGTTAACCTTCTTTTGTATCGGGGTTGGAGGTGGGTTCCTTGTAATATTTCGGATAAGGCTGTTGCTTTAATGTGCAACGCGCTTTCCAAGACTTGTCGAGGAATTTGATGTAGCGGAATTGCCGCAACTCCATCTTCTCGGCCCTGTCTTTGTTTTCTTGAAGGTACTTTGCCCCGCCGACATTGTTTTTATACCGCTTGCTGTTTTTGCTGATAGTCATATTGACATTGTGGTAGGCCACATCGTCCAAGTACCAAAAAATATTGGTATGTTCGCCGTAGTAGTCAAAACTGCAAGCCTGATAGACGATGCCAAAGCAACGGCAGCGTTCATCGGCAAAGGACTGAATCCACTTGACCTTTGGAAAGCGGTGTTTGATGTACACGATGCTGCAACTGATGGCTTGGCTTTCGCTATTGCGACCGGCGCAATCGTCGAGCCACATTCGGTTTAGTTCGAGGAAATTGTCAATTTCCGTACCTTTGACCACGGTGCCACCGCTGGCAGGGTTCATTGCACTGCCATATTGCAGTACGCCTACCAATTTGTCGCTGCTATCATAAACGCCTAAATGGATGAATGTGGCGTTGTAGATTTTGTGCGAGTAGTGGTTTTTGATGATGATTTCGTTTGCCTTTTCACGTTGGATTTCCTTGACATAGATATTGCCATTGGAATAGCCAAGTATTTCGGGTTTTCCTACAAGTGTAAGCTGGTTGCTATAAATCAATCCTTTTTCCATATCCTAAAACGGTGTTTCTTCGTTATCGTTATTATCAAATATATCTTCGTTGTCCCCCTCCACGGGCAGGTCGTTGGTCTCAGCTTGGCGCGGCTGCAGGGCCTGCTCCTGGCGGCGGGCCTGCTCCAAAAATGCCTGCACGTTGCCCTCGCTGGGCTGCGCTGTCGGCGCGGCGGTGGGGATGGGCAGCGGCTGCTGGGTGGGCGTGAGGTAGCTCTGCTGCATCCACTGCGTCTCGCCGGTGGCGGGGTCGAAGGGGTGGAAGCGGCCCACGCCCGGCTCGTAGCGGAAGTAGATGGTGCCCAGCTGGGCGATGTATTCCCATTTGGTCTTCTCGATGGCCATCTCCACGTAGTCGAAGCCGAAGGTGTTGTCGTCGTCGTCCTTGTAGTGGCGCGTCATCACCATTCCGAAGTCGCCGCGGTTGCGGAACATGGCACCGCCGCTGATGTTGTAAAGGTGAATTTTCATCGGCTTGCCGTCCTTGGTGGTCTGCTGGTTGGTGGGGTGGGGCATCACGAATGCCGTCACGTCCTGCCGGTGGGCGAAGTTTAGGATCTTGAGCAACGCCTCGTTGATGTTGTCCACCTTGAAGAGGCTCTCGCCGTGGTGGAGCAGCGAGTTCCAGGGGTCGATGATGATGGCCTCGCAGCCGTATTTGCGGCACTGGTACTTGGCTATGGCCAGCACGTCGTCAATCTCGTTGCTGTCGGGGTCGACGAAGTGGACGGCCTCTTTCACCATCTGGCGGCCCTCGGCGTATTCCGCGCTGTCGGGGTCGATGTCGCTGACGGGGCGGCCGAGGTACTTGGTGAGGAACATCGTGAGGTGTTCGCCCAGCGGCATCATTTCGGGCGAATAGACGCTGAACTTCCAGCCGTAGCGGGCGTTCATCAGCACGGCCACGTGGTCGAGGAACTGGCTCTTGCCGCTGCCGGGGGTGCCTGTGAGGATGTAGAGGCGGCCTTTCTGGATGCGGAGCAGGCTGTCGAGGTTGGGCAGGCCGACGGGGAGGCCCTTGGGGAGGCCGTGGCGGATGATGTCGTCCATCTCGTCGGCCACGGAGTCCATATCCACGTCGCCTTCGGGTCGCGTCACCTTGCCCTGGCTCAGCCGCAGGCGCAGCTCGTCGGGGCCGTTGTGCATCAGGCAGTCGTTGGCGTCCTTGTTGGCCTTGCCGGTCTTGGGGTCGGTGCCGTAGTCGGTGACGATGACGTACTGCCCCGGCTCGAAGTGCTTGGCCAGCTCGGTGGCCAGGCCCGTGCCCACGTTGTCGTTGTCGGAGCAGATGTAGACGGTCTTCTTGTCGGCGAAGTATTCCTCGTAGTAGTCCACGAGCCAGTGCATCGTCTTGTCGGCACCGCCGTCGGGGACGCTGACGACGTTGAGGTAGCCAATCTCGGCCAGCGAGAGGGCATCCATCTCGCCCTCGACGATGTAGAGGTCCTGGGCGTTGCGGATGTTGTCGAGGTTGTAGGCTATCTGTTCGCAGCCCGCCTTGGCCTGGCGGAAACACTTGTCGCCGCTGCGCAGCTTGGTGGCCACCACCTCGCCGTCTTTCATATAGTTGAAGTGGATGGTGGTGCATTTGGCACCCGCAATGCCGTGGCCCGCGTTGTCGACGGCGCGATGCTTGCCGTGGGCGGGCATCCAGTCGGTGCCGCTGGTGACGTGCATCTTCTTCAGCGTCGCCTCGCTGATGCCGCGCCCGGCGAAGTAGTCCAAAACATCGGGGGCTATGGCCGACGAGCGGGGCTGCGGCGGCTTGGCGTAGTCCTTCTTCTCGACGGTCTTCTTGGCGGCATAGTCGCGGTACCACGGCTGCTGGCGCATCCACGCTTCCTTCTCTTCGGGCGTGACGACGGTGGCGTAGCCCTGCCAGCCGCAGCGGTGGCACTTGAAGGCGCCGGTCTCCACGTTGCAGCTCAGCGAGTGGTCGCTTTTTGGCTTCCCGTTGTCGTGGCAGTGCGGGCAGTACGTCTTCACGTAGCCGCTTGTCCGCCCCGCCCCCCGTCCGAGGTCGATATTAAATGCTTGCCAGTCGATCATAGTTGAAGTTAGTAGTTGGGAGGTTAGTCCGCAAGAATCTCGTTAAACTCTTTTTTGGTGATTTCGATGATGTCCTTGTTTTTGCTGAGCGTTTCATCGTAGCGGTCGCTCATATACAACACTATCACATCGCCACAGCCTATTTCTACAAATGGAAACACAAATTGTCCGTACAACTGGCATCCCAATATCGAAAATACCTTCTGAATTGAAGAATGAGGTAAATCGTCGAGAAACTTTTTCATCGCCCTTCCGTTCTTCGTCCGTAAGTTGGGAACATAGACACCTGGGTGTTCCTTATCCTGCTTCCACGTCTTTGCTGGCAACCTGTCGGGGTGTTTGAAAGCAAACCCGGTATACCGGGTCACTCGCCAGAAATTCTGTTGTCCATTTTTGCCGAGACATTCATCCCAATCACAACCTACAACATTCTTGACGGCATCGTGGTTTTTCCTTTCAATCGACATCTCCTCAATGCGGAGTGCAAAAAGCTCTTTATACACCTTGCTTTCGGTGTTGGTTATCTTGTAGTACATATTGGTCAGACTTAAAAATTCGTTCAATTCGTGTTATTCGTGTTCTAAAACTCACTCTCCCTCTCAGGTATATCCTCCGGCTCGTACCACCCTTCGGGGTCGTTCACCCACACCGCCGTCTTCGTCGGCCGTGCCGGGGCCGTCAGCGGCACCTGCACCATCTCGCCCTTCTCTCCGTAGTAGAACCGTATGCCGAACTGGTACCGCTCGCCCATATCGGCATCGCCCTGCGCCGAACTCTCCACCACCGTGGCGTTCTCCGGCAGCTCCGCCGCCGCTTCCTCCATCTCCTGCTGTATGGCCTTGGCCAGCAGACGCTCCTCCTTCGCCAGACGGCAGATGAAACCCGACTGCCTGCGCCCCTTGAAGAGCGGCGCATTTTTGACGGGTTCTATCCACCCCTTGCCGCGCAGCTCCACGCAGATGTCGCGCACCGACACGTCGATGTCCCTCCGTATGGCCGCATAGAGCGCGTCCAGCGAACCCTTGGTGAAGATGGCGTTGGGGTCGTCGTCCAGGTACTTTGCATGGTTGTTGTGGTCGTAGATCCACTTGTACACCGCCACCGCCTTGAACGAGAGGTTGTCCTTGATGGCCTTCTCCGCAATGAACTTCGGTATCGCCCACGGCTTCTCCGTGTATTTTTTCTTCTGTTCTTTCTCTTTGTCGCTCATAGTTGTAAATATTTACTGCACACCCTCTGCCTGTCAGCAAATTGCTTTATCGGGCTGTCGGGCTTCAGCCCCAGGCCGCACACCCCCATAAAGTATTCATGTGTATAGGCGTTGTAGCTCGGCCCCTCGGTGTCGCGCCGGAAGTGTCGGCACCTCCCGCACGTCACCAGCGTCACCTTCGCCGCCGCCTTACATATTTTTGCGGGCATTGTCGAGCACTCGTTTCACAAACTCCGTGTCAGCCGTCTTGGTGTTGATGACGCTGCCGCCATACTGCAGCTGGTCGCGCACCGCCCCGTCGTGGCTCTCATACCACGCCACCGACCCCCTCTCGGTATTCACCAGCACATACTGCGCCGGCCATTCCGGGTGCAGCCTGTCGAGGCTCTCATTCTGTTCCTGACTGTTCTTGATCGTTTCCATAGATATTATTTCCTTTCTGGTAAGAATAATTTTGCTTGGTAATATTGCCCCCGCACCACCTCAATGTTGTTCGCCATAAAGGCATCGAGCAGTTCGCTCAGCGTGTCGCTGTCGAAGCAGAACTGCCTGTTGGCATCTTTGTCGCCTCCCAGCAGTCCCTGCATCACCTTGTCGTAGGCATCGAAACTCTGCATTAGGTTGTTCGCGGACGTCTTCACGCGCTTCACCAGCAGGCCGTGCTTCTCCAGCAGGTCGTTGCACTGCTCCGCGTACTGGTTGGCCACCGTGAAGGTGAGGTACGCCATGCTCATCAACTTGGCCGCAGCGTCCAGGTCGCCGCTTTCTTGGGCCTCCATCGTGCGCCGCACATGGTCGGCCCATGCCGCCTCACGCGCCGCATCCACCACTGGCCTCTGCACTTGCACACCCATACCCTCAGTCCTCCGTCCTTGCGTCCTCAATCTCAATCCCGTTCGCCTTGGCGTATCGCGTCATCTCCGTCACCCGCTCAAACACCACGTAGGTCATCCCGCCCATCCCGTTGGGCACCGCCAGCGTGCAGTCCGCGCTGTTGTTGTAGAAAATAGCTGTTGCTTTCATTGTCATTGTTTTTTATCGGTTAAACATTCGGCCCATTGAGCCCATTCGGCCCATTAAACCCATTCTTTTTTTTCTCTTTGCCCTCACGGTGGGATTTGATACCACTCGAACCAGATTCCAGAGCGACACCCTTGCGGGCGACATTGCGTTCATCCAGCGTTCCCCCGCTGGCGGCGTGAGGGTTGCCGTGCGTTGTCCAGTATTATCAGCCTTGCGGCCACACGGCAGGCTTTCTTGTTGGTACTATATAGGTTGTCGAGAACCTCCTATTCTACTAATGGCGTGATGTCGTACACCAGCGTCATTTCGGCATTGCGGCTTCCGAGGTTGACGGTGGCCGAGTCGAGGATGCCGGTGCCGAGGCCCGTGCGGATGCCCTCTTTCAGCCGTTGCTCGGTATTAAGGTCGGGCACCGGCAACTCGGACACCTCCTGTTTCTTGATGAGCTTCACCGTACCGCCGTCGCGCCACTCCGTCGCCTCGTCCGCAGGGTCGTCACTGTTCAACGCCCACTTGTAGGCAGGCACATCATAGTGCAGATACGAAGCCTGCAAGCTCGGCCACGCCAGCGGCCCGTTCTGAAGGTACACGCCCTCCGTCAACTCGCTCTCCGTATTCGGCACGGCATAGACATTCCCCGAAAGGTTGTTGTGTATGCGGTGCAGCGTCACATTGCCGTAGCCCGCACCGAAGTCCACCTTCACCTCAACAATACCCATACCCATATTCGTGTACGCAGCATGGATACACTGCATCTCGCCCGTGCCGGTGTATGTGGCAGCAATGCTGCACATCCCGTTGCCGCACACAAGCACATTCACCTCCTGTCCCGTGGGTACCGTCAGCCACAGCTGCACGTCCACCTTCACCCGCACGCCCTCGGCCAGCATCAGCTCCTGCGCCGGCGCAGCGGCATTCTCCGTCCACGCATCAGCCACAGTTTTGCGGTAGCCGGCAAACACCATCAACCCCTCGTAGTTTTTCGAGCTCGCTGTGTCGGTGCCGGCGTTCAGCGTCAGCCAGCTCAGATCGGCGAAGATGTTGTCAACCTGCTTGTCCTCGCTGCTGCCCTCTTCTATCCATCCGGCCTTGAAGAGCATGGGGTTTCCCTTGAACTCGTCGCTGCCACCCTCGCCTTGCCACGAGAACGTGTACCGCTCCGCCATCCCCTGGAGGTCGAAGGTGTACTTGTTCGTCTGGTCGCTCAGCCGCTTGGCCGCCTGCCAGTTGCGCGTGAAGTTGCGCATGGGATTTATCTTCGTAATGTCGATAAATTCCCGCATCGGGTCGTCAAGGGGGTCGGTATAACTGTTGCCCCGACGGAAATACTCTACGTGCTCCAGACGGAAGTCGTAGTCGCCGTCGTTCCTTTTCTCCAGCCACCAGTAGCAATTCAACGCATTCTTCATATATTCCAGGAACCAGTTGAGCCTGGCCGGGCACCGCGTGGAGCCCTGCCCGCCGGGGTTCATCACGTCGCTCTTCTGGCAGAACAGCCACTCGAACTGCTCACCCTGGGCCACGGGGTTCACCGCCGCGTAGAGGAACTGCGAATAGTGCTCGTCCTCGCCGAAGTGTACCTTGCCACCGCTGACCTTCGCCAGCAGCCAGCGCAGCACCGTCCCCAGTGTCCAGCAGCGCGTCCACCGCGCCGTACCCATCAGCGACCGGTCTTGCAACCCGTTCGCCACACTCGGCGTTATTCTATACCATAATGAAGCGAAATTCCAGTTGTCCTCGGCCAGCGGAATCCACCCCTCACCATCCGGCGGCGCAAAGTACAAGTCAGTCCCCGCTATCAGCCGGTGCCCGTTGCTCTGCTCCGAGGTGTTCAGCGATGCTGCAATCTCCAACCCGCCGTCGCCGTTATTGAAAGCCCGCATACCCTTGTAGTAAGGGCCAACGTTAAGCACATTCTCTTCCACACCATCCGCCGATGTCGTCAGCAGGGTGGCACGGATATAATGAAACTGAATAGTCACCGTATCAAAATGGGTCGAGCCAAAGTCGGTGTAAGCAACCGATGCCGGAGATGAATAACCCGTACTGTTGTTGCCAAGACTAACAATCCCTCCAACAATACCGACACGATCACTTCCATAAATATACATATCGGCATATAGAGTATTATTAGTCGAAGGAGCAACCGATATTGTCATCTTACATCCGTTCTCATTCCGAAGTTCACCATCAACACTCACCACCGACCCGCCAGACGCTGGCGAATTGGTGTGATAATCCACAAACCCGCTGTATCTGCCCTCCGCCTCCGAGGTGTAACCGCTTTCCATTTTCACCTCTGCCTCTGCCCATACTTTTACAAGCCGCCACGCACTGGTCGTTCCTACATTAACCTTTTCGGTATAACCGCTGTCGCTTTCCTTGTACCCACCAGCCACACTGGCCCCATTGCAATACACGTCCGACGACACAATACTCTCGCTCCGATAGTCCACCATCGCCAGCGCAGGCCATATCTCGCCCTGCACCTCCTTGGCCTCCGTGTCGGGGATCACTTTCCGCAGGTCGTACTCCGTGTCCTTGGCGTTCTCGATCACGTTGTACGTTCCCTCGCTCAACCCGTCGAGCACGGCGTTTCGGTTGTCCTCGTCGATGGTCAGACTCGCACGGCTGAAGGTGCCCACGAAGTACTCCTGCCAACTGATGCCGTCGGTGCTGCACTCCACGGTCATCGTGTAGGTGCCGTCGAACTGGCGGGCCATAATCCACGAATAGTCCTCGCGCACGAAGGTGAATTTGCCGCCCAGCTTGCGGGTGTAGTACCACTCGTCGTTGACACGCTCGATGGCAACATTCGGGTCGTCGCCATACAACGGACGAACCTGCCGCGTCACCACCTCGTCGCTGTCGGTGGACTTGTAACTCAATGTGAATCTATAATTCATAATCAATTATTCTTAAACAAAGGGGCATTGGAGGCAAATGTAGGAATTCACGACCGAACATCGCACTTGGAAACGAAGAACTCTCTCCTCCGCCCCTTATGGTTATTTTATTCTAAACACAAGACAGATATACCCTCCGTTGTCCTGGTCGAAGCACACCTCCACGCGGTCGGCTCCCCATACAGTCTTAAGGTTATACAGGTCGTCGAGGACGACCATCCCGCTCTTCGGCGTGACATACACCTCCACACCGTCACCCTCTTCCACACAGTCCACAAAGGTCAGGTGCGGCAACTCTATATATCCGCAGGCCACGGCGATGTTGTGTGCATCCACAATCTCCTGCCCGGCCTTCTTCAGCGTCTTCTCATCCTTGCGGGACTCATTCAGCCGCCTTGCAATCTTCGTATTCATAACTTTCAATTTTCAATTTTCAATTTTCAATTCTCAACCCCCTGCCACTCGGTCACGCCGTATTTGGCAAACACCTTCGCCAACCGCTGCGTCTCCGCAACACTCAACGGACGCTTGCCCCTACGCTTGTTGAAGAACGACGCCTTGCTGTTGCAGCTCGCTTCAGTGGTCATACATACCATCATCACCTCACGCAAGCACTTCTTGTACTCCTCTGCGGTACGGGTGGCATACACCTGGTCTAACCCTCGCTGGAAGCCCAGCTTGTCTTCATTCGATTTATCCATATTTTATCCTTGTTTTAATTATTTTTCGTAACTTTGCATCCGATTTTGAAACAAAAATATAATTTTATCGTTTATATCTGTGTGCAAAAATACAAATAAATTTCAAACAAACAAATAAAATTTGGAATTATCAACATTTATATAATACAAAACATTGACATATAGAGAAATAAATTTTATAAATTTTTTCAACAGGACAACAAATACGACCACATAAAAGCAATTTAAAGGGTGGATTTTTCGCAATTTTCACACCCAAAATCAACAGAGTTACGATAATATTAATTTAAAATCTTGATACAATGAAAGATGAACAAAAAATCGCACAAGCAAAACGGATGGAGGATTTGATAGTTTACCTCAAGACAACAACCCGCGATTTGGCAAAATTGGCTGGCATACACGAAAATACGCTTTACAAAATCTGCTGTGCCCATAACACCATCTCCAACCGCACCGCCGCCCGCATCTGCTTCAACATCGAAAAGGCTCTCGGCATCGTCATCAACCGCCAGTGGCTCCTCAACGGCGAAGGCCCAATGATCAACGAGGATCTCTCCACACCGCCGCCCTATAAGTCAGACGAGGACGAACAACCCTCACCAATGGTCGCCGAAGATGGCGAACCCTACTGCATCAACTGGAAAGATAAATACTACGCACTGTTGGAGAAATATACCGACCTACTCGAAAATAAAGCATGATACACCAATCTTATACCATCCGCTTTATCCTTCACCGCCGAAAGGACACCCCCCGTCAGCATCTCCAGATGCGCGTCACCCCTCGCGGCGGCAAGCCGATTTCTTTCGCCACTGGCATCTCGCTCACCGACAGCGAATGGGACCCGCTGATAGGCCGCGCTAAAGGTCGCACCACACAGGCGGCAGAGGCCAACACCCTCATCGCCCAGTGGTCGCAAGTCGTGGCCAACATCTTCACCCACTACGACAGCCTCAACATCACCCCCACCCCCGACCAACTCCGACAGGCTTTCGCCCGCGCCACAACCGACAACACCGTCGCACCCGACTACACCCCGCAACCAACAACATCACCCACACTCCTCGCCGCCTATACCCGGTTCATCACCGAAAGCCTGCACGACAACTCCTGGAGCCAAGGCACCATCGACACCCTCATGTCCTTCCGCAAGCTCGTGGCCGATTTCGGCCACGACACACAGCTCAACATGATCGACGGTGACTACCTCCTCCGTTTCCACCAGTGGCTCGTCGATACCCGCCACCAGCAGGGTGTGACCGTCCTCGGAAACCTCACTCGATTCAAATGGTTCCTAAAATGGGCCAGACGCAAGGGCCTCTACTCCGGCAACGCCGACAACGAATACCGACCAAAGGTCAAAGGAGCAAAGGAACGCAATCGCGCCATCATCTACCTCACCCACGACGAACTGCAACAGGTGGAGCAATACCATTTTCGCGAGCGGCATAAAAATGTCTCAAAAGACGTATTTCTATTCTGCTGCTACACCGGCCTGCGCTCGTCCGACATCCTCCGTCTATCCCAGGCCGACATCCACGGCGACCACATCACCTTCACCACCCAGAAGACCAACGACGCACTCACCGTCCCCCTCAACAACCGCGCCCGTGCCATCCTAGACCGCTACCAGAACTGCAACCCCAACCGCCGCCAGCGCACCCTCGGTATCCTGCATCCCGCACTCCCCACCCCAGACCGCAAGACACAGAATAAAGCCCTGCACGACATAATGAAGGAGATAGGCATCGACACCCCCACCCACCATACATATTATATAGGCTCTGAACGCCACGACGAGATTGTGCCTAAATACGAACTTATCTCCACCCACACAGCACGCCACACATTCATCGTCACCGCCATCTCACTCGGCATCTCGCCCACCATCATCCTCTCCTGGACGGGACATAAGAACTACGAGGCCATGCGCCCCTACATCGCCATCGCCAACGAGACCAGCACCCAGGCAATGGCCAGATTCAATAATTTATAATATTGGATACAATAAATTATATAGAATTGCGTTTATGTTGACAAATTTTTAAAAATCTTGACAATATGAAAAAAGTTCTAATTCTCATTGCCGCAGCCCTTACTATCGCAGCCTGCACAAAGGAAAAACCACTCGGCGACACCGATGTGGTAAAATTCAGTTTCTCACCCTACGACGTGGCACCAATGAAAGCCACAAGCAGCGTCTCTACTGTCTGCTCACGGCTCGACATCTACATCATCGAACAAGGAACCACCGACACTCTCCGCATCCACCAAGCCCGCGACATCAACACAGACTTCGGCAACGCATCCGCCACTTTGAAAACCAACAAGACCTACAATCTCGTGGCCGTGGCCCACAACTCCACCGACACCTGCACTTTTAGCAACGGTGTGGTGAGCTTTGTCGGCGACATCATCAAGCAGACCCTCGTGGCCGACACCATATTCTGCCCAGGCGACGGCCTATCTCTGAACGTCGTCATGCAGCGCATTGTCGGTATGTTCAAGATGCGCGTCACCGATGCCATACCCTCCAACGTGACGGGCTTCCAATTTACCATCAGCCCCAGCGGACGCAAGTTCAACATCGGCACAATGCAGAGCACCGACCCAGCCGAACGCACCCACACCATCAACAGCATCTCCACCGACAACAACGGCATTGCCTCATATAATATATATGTAATGGCCGACGACATGACCAACGTCAAATACGTGGACATCCAAGCCGAAGCCCTCTGCCCCACCAACGACGGCGAGGTGCGCCAGTTCACCCAGGTGCCAATCAAGAACGGCTACGTCACCACCTACAGCGGCACATTCTTCATCACCTTCGGAATGGATTTTTCGTTCTCGGTGGACGATTGGAATGACTACGGCTCGTTCACCTTCTAATTGGAAAAAATCACACAATCAACAAAATTAGTACACACAACTTGGACAAATCACCATTTCGGTAACGCATCCGTGTACGTGTCCATAACAAACTAATTATCAGTATATGAGCAATATTATAGGATTCAGGGGTATTAAAATCCAAATACACTGATATTTAATACCTTATAATTCTGTACCTACTTGAAAAACTTGGAAAGATAATACTATTTTGTTTGGAATTATCTAATTTTTGTGTACGGTTTCGTGTACGTATACAATCAAAAGCCTCGGAGACGGGGCTTTTCTTATGCCGCGAGCCAGCCTTTTCTCATATCGACATCGTACTCTATCAACTCGGCGAACTCACCCTCACCAAACATCGAACGACGCAGATTGTAACTTGCCGTGTGGCTCATTATTCCGAGGTAACTGTTTACCGACCTTAATGCCGCCTCGCGGTTACGCAAGTCCACTTGCTGCAATTTCTTTTGCATCCGCTCTAACGTCTTGTTCGATACATACTCCCTATACGGCTTGACGAATGTACCGAGGAACTCCACACCCTTATGCACCTCCTGAATATGTATCTTGCCCTGGTGCAGTTCCAACCCCAACTCATCCCATAAAAAATCCCTCACTTTCGGCACCTGCGCCAATAGCCACTCCCTATCAGGGTCTATCATCGACGAGTCGTCAACATAACGCCCGTAATGCCGACACCCCAAATCACGTTTCATATATAGGTCAAACACGTTGAGATAAACATTGCTGTACAGTTGCGATGTGAGGTTGCCGATAGGCAGACCCAACCCAGGTTGCAAATTGCGCATCGACTTAGCTGGGTCTAACCCATTCCAATCCGACGGGTCACCCACGATGATGCAGTTCTCCATCGGGTCAAGCATCACTATCTGCTCTGTCAGCCACAGCAAGAAGTCAAAGTCGCGCACCTCCGCCCACGTCGCCTGCTCCGTCAGTAGCACTCCAGAAGGCAACGGTACATCATCGGACAACCCCACCCTATGCACACTCATTTTCTTCAACGACTCGGTGGCAATCTTCAACAGCCGCGCCCTGTCGATGTGCATAAAATAACCCCGAATATCAAGGCTCATAGCATAGCATTCCTCCTGCCAGTTAAGCGACGCCTGCCGTATATGATGCCTCAGCCTTTCCACGCCATACAACGTACCTCGGCCCACAATGCAGCTGTAAGTGTCGGCAATAAACGTCCGCTCAAACATCTGATGGGTGTAGCGGAAATAGAGGTGATGTACAATACGGTCACGGAACATCGCAGCAAAGACCTCGCGTTTCTTTGGGTAGTCTACAATAAAACATTTGCTCGGCAAGGCTTTATATGTCCTGCCGAGCAAATCATCACACAATTCGTTGAGGTTTTCCGCAAGATGTTCCTCAAACTTCTTTACATACGACATCTTGTGCTTCCCACGGGCCGCATCTTCGAAGGCTACATAGAGGTCGTAAAGCAGCTGTGCGCGGGTTAGCTTGTAAGGCGTTGAAATAAGAAGGTCTGTATTATCAAGCATTTGTCTTTATGGAAGCAGATAAGTGCTGCACCGCCCTGACGGCGAAGCCGTTGTACCGATTGTTGTTGTTCTGCGGATTCACTCCACCACTGTTGAAGTTCAGGTTCCGAGCGTTGCGGGACGAGTTGAACGAGCGAGACCAGTAGTTGCCATTGGCACCACGGTTGTTCCACGACGACCCATTGCCGTTGCCGGACGCTGAGAAGATCGCACACACAAACACCTGCAATCGTAAGGCACCAGTGTTATTCTTTTGGGTCGGTTGCCACCTGCTACGATCACCACGGAAGAACCAACGGAGCCTCCGAGCGTCTTTTCTTTTTCCCACACCCAACGGGCGCAGGACGGGCAACCTATGTATTTGTCTTTCCCCTGACATCTCTCTACAGCACCTTCTTGTTGTCATTCCACACTATAATATGGCAGTTATCTGGTTTTTGAGCGACGAGATGAACGCTATATTTTCCACGGCGGTACGCTCTGTCAAAGGATATGCCATTATCTGTGCGAGAATGCCCGCACCCGTCGGCCTCGCCACGGCCATAGGCCCTGGTGCCGCACTTGGCTTCTCTTTCTTTGGTTTCTGTACCTTTATTTCGTAATTTTCTTTCCATTTCTCCACCGCCTCTTTCAGTCGCTCGAAGGTCACCTCCGAACCGTCTGTTGGCGTTGGCAGCGCAATGGTGATTACTACGTGTTTGTCGTCAATGCTTTCGAATGTTTCTCGCTTGGGAATATACTTCTCTACCGACTTTACAGGAAATCCTACGAAACAATAGGTGGCATCCTCTACATCCGTTCTCCGCATCCGCGTGACGTGTATCGGCTT
>Ga0326511_10002057_pt1 | contig 16517 bp, 14 predicted proteins | sample 0_2496_0518_D_FD_203701 | JGI IMG/M metagenome (GOLD analysis project Ga0326511, IMG submission 203701) | Bovine rumen microbial communities from UC Davis, California, United States - 0_2496_0518 | ecosystem: Host-associated > Mammals > Digestive system > Stomach > Rumen | place: USA...
GTGCGGATTGAGGGGGAAAAAGTCGTTGGGATGAGAATAATTTTGTATCTTTGCAGGCCTAATGTTTTATGTCCAATTGACCTAATGCTATGAAAATTACACACATTGTTCTCCTTCTTGGCGCAGTGTCTGTCCTTGCTGGATGCCACAGGGTGTGGGGCGATACCCACCACCAGACTGAGAACGACAGTTACACCCTCACGGTCAGCGGCCGAGGCCTGATGCGGGACAGTGAGGTGGCTGCTTTCCCCACACTAACTTTTGTCTTTTCGGGCGACACGGTGCGCCTAGAGGGCGAGGTGACCGACGTGGCCCAAGTTCTACAAGACCTTTCCGAGGGTTGGTACAACACCTCCGAGTTCATAGTCAGTAGGGGTGACTATGTCTTGCGCATGGAGCTGATTGATCGTCCTGGCAGCGACCCGGATTCCAACGCGGCGGCTGCGCTGAAGCAGCTGGCTCGTTGGGGATATGTCGACATTGACACCAACTGGCATCGTCCGGTGGCCTTGGTGCGAGCGGGCGAGCCGTTCGATAGGGGCGACAAGCAAAACCAGTATGGATTCGGCGGCTACAATTTGTATGTGGCCAGAGAAATGATGGGTGATAGCGTGGGTGGCGGAACTGTCGAGGAAGCCATCGACGGGTATATGGAGTCGGTCTTCGGCGAGCCTTCCGAACTCTTTGCCTTCTTCCTGTCCCATGGCTACGACACCCTTCAGGTGGCCCCGGCCTACCAGTTGGTCGATGTCCGGGGCAGCCGGCCTTACCGCCCTTTTAGATTGCTATCCTTTAGATTACTAAGACCTTTCAAATGACAGATATGGATAAGTTTGAACAGCGTGTCCGCGAGGACCTATTTAAATACCTGCTTTCGGTGGAAGAGGTGGACGAACGCCTGCCCGAGGCGGTGGACATTGAAGCAAAATACCGCACGGTGGCGGAGTCCTACCTGGCCGACGGAGTGCGCGAGTTTGCCAACTACCCGACCGTAAGCCTCGGGTGGATGATGTACATAGGCATGGCGGTGGCGCGCTTTTGGGACGACGACTGGGCAATATACGACCATTTAGACGACCTCTACCAGTATATGCGCGACAAGAGTGGTTATGACCTGATGGACGAGTATATTCGAGGCGTTGTGCTGGGATTGCAGCAGCCCGACTTTGACACCACCGAGCAGCTGGTGCAGGAGTGCGCCGAGCGCACCTATAGTCTGTTGCTGCGCGAACGTCTGGAACCTGGCACCGAGGCGGCCTTCAGGGGCTATGTGGCCTGCATTCACCAGCTCTACCTCATGGGTGCTTATGTCCAGTTGCACCGCATGGGCTACCACATGGTGCGGGCCGAGATGTGACAATGGCGCCTGGCGGTGCCATGCGTGGGCATGCCGTGGCAAAAGCCGACGCATGGACACGGGTGGCGCTTAACGGCCTCAGAGCGCTTGGGCGATGATGGGGTCGAGTTTTTCGGGGGTGACCATGCTGCCGTAGCGACCGATGACGTTGCCTTCGCGGTCGAGGAGGAATTTGGTGAAGTTCCACTTGATTTTGCTGCTCAGCAGTCCGTGGCCTTTCTTTTGGCTTTTGAGCCACTGGTATATGGGGTGGGCGTTGGGACCGTTGACGTCGATTTTGGAGAACATTTGGAAGGTGACGCCGTAGTTGACCATGCAGGTGGAGGCAATCTCCTTTTCGCCACCGGGCTCTTGGTTGGCAAACTGGTTGCAGGGGAAGCCGAGGATGACCAGCCCTTTGTCCTGGTATTTCTCGTAGAGGTTTTCGAGTCCCTCGTACTGGGGAGTGAAGCCGCACTTGCTGGCGGTGTTGACAATGAGGACCACCTTGCCGCGGTACTCTTCCATGCTGATTTCTTTCTTCTGAAGGCTGACGGCCTTGAAGTCGTAGAATTTCTGTTCCATAGTATCGTTTTATATGATGATTTTTTCAAGTAGGGATTTCAGTTGCAGAGCCTCGTCGAGGGTGAGGTTGACGCAGGAACTGACTTTTGAGGGCACTTCGATGGCCTGTTTGCGCAGGGCTTTGCCCTCAGGGGTGATGCTGATGATGGTTTCGCGCTCGTCTCTCTTGCTGCGCTGACGGAGGATGAGGCCGTTGGACTCCATTTTCTTGAGCATGGGGGTGAGGGTGCCGGTGTCGAGATGCAGGTATTCGCCTATTTGCGACACGGTTAGCTCTTTGTGCTCCCACATCACCATCATGGTGATGTACTGCGTGTAGGTCAGGCCCAAGGGGTCTAGAAAGGGTTTGTACCGGTGGACCACCTCTTTGGCCGCCGCATAGAGCGGGAAACAGAGTTGGTTTTCCAGTTTTAGTGCATCGTATTTTTGAGGTTTCATCTCGGTGTTCCTTTCATTATGAATTCGTTTGCAAAAGTACAAAGAAAAAATGATTGCATGAAATAAAATTGTACAAAATTTAATTGTGTACAATTTAAAATATTTGTAATATAAAGTGTAATAAGTGATTAGTGTATTATTAAATAATGCTAATTAGGTTGTTGAGTGTGTGTTTTTTTAGGATTTTTACCACTTTTTTCTTTCTTTTGTCTGCAATGTCAGAAAAAATGTATATATTTGCAAGTTGAAAGAAATAGACTTTTTTGTGTTGCAGAATGAATTGACTTGTGGTCGGTTGGGTTCAGAAGTCTTACAGGGCAGTAACTTAAATAATATTAACTATAATTTGTAATTATGAAGAAGTTCACTCACGCATGGCTGGCTTTTATGGCCATAAAGAGGCTCCAGTATGCCAATATTCCCGATACGTATAAGGCCGACGCCCAGGCGCTGGTGAAATGGTTTAATGATTATCGCGATTTTGTCATCAAGGGATCGTGGTACCCTGACGCGGTGTTTAAGGACATGGCTACCAGCCATATCTTGAAGTATCGTCCAGACGAAAAGTCGCTTGACAGCCGCTTTAAGAAATTGCCCAAGACGATAGAAATGTACCAGCTGGGCAAGAGTTCGCCGCTGTACGGCAAGCCTTTCACTATTGAGGACGGCAACCTGGCCGACCGCTGCGAGTCGCTCTCGCACGGCATTATCGATAGCTTTAAGATGCTGCGCATGGAGGAGAAGGGGAATCCTGTGTCGCCTACGGGCAACCACATTGCCATGCGGTTCTTTATTTTAAGCCACTATATCGCCGACTGCCACATGCCGCTGCACTGCGACTGCCGGTCTTTCTCGTCGGGCGATAACGTGCACGGGTTCATCGAGACGCAGTGGGACACCCAGGTGAAGAAGTCTTACAAGGTGGATACTGCCAACGAGCGTTTCTTCTACGACCCCGACGGCTATCCGTTGAAACTGAAAATAACGCCGCTGATGCAGCAGGTGGAGGACGACTTGGAAAACCGGGAGTATCTGCACAGTTGGGGCACGGACAACGGCAATGTGTGGGACTATATCAGTTCGCTGTCGCAGTATTCCTACCTGATGGCCTATCGCATGTTTCCTGCCCAGTATGACGAGAATAATCTGACTAAGGCCGTTTACAAGACAACCGAGGAGTGGCAGCACTTTGAGGAGTACAGCCGCATTATCTTTTCCGATGCCATAGACTCTATTGCCCGCGTGTGGCTCCACGTCTGGATTCGCTACCGCAAATGGGCCACTGGCAGAGAATGAACCCTAATTGGTCATTGCTTTTTTGGCCGGAGCGGTATTTGTTTTGAAAAGAAAGACTGCGAAGCAGGCGAAGGCTTAGTGGGCTGCATCTAGCCAGGGATATGGGCTAGAGACGGAAGAGATGCGGAAATGGCATAAGTAGGCCTCAGAATGAGGGAAAGGATGTAAAAGTCGGCCGAATGGCCGAGTGGGTGATTTTGCTCGTTTCTTTTTTGAAACAGCCGTTCCCCGACACCGCATAGTGAAAACGCTCGGCTGTTTTCACTATGCGTTCGGCTTAACGGAAAGGTTCCATTTCATGAGTCGTTTTCTCGCCTCGGCATAGTGCAAACACTGGGTGATTTGCCCTCTGCACTCGGCTTAACGAAAACGTTCCATTTCATGAGTCGTTTTCTCGCCTCGGCATAGTGCAAACACTTCGTGATTTGCCCTCTGCATTCGGCTTAACGAAAACGTTGTATAAGTTGCAGCCTGTTCAGGCGATTGTGATAATGTAATGTTTGAACTCGATTGTGTCGCCGGGGACGAGTTTGGCACGTTTGCGCAGTTCGGTCTGGCCATTGCGTTTCACAAGGCCACGGGTGACGGATTCTTGCGCTTCGGCTCCGGTCTCTACACAGCCGACGGCTTTGAGGAGTTGGATGAGTTGGATGTATTCTTCTCCTTGGCGGAGGGTGAAGGTGGTGTTCTGTTGGGCTATCATGTCTTCTGTTTCTGAATTCTATTTTTATGGTGGTAGGGCTGCGCCGGAGTGTGTGCGGTTCCTTATAGTTGGAATTGGTAGGTGTGGTCGTAGTTGTTCCAGTTGCGGAGGTAGAGGGTGTGGGAGGTTTGGTCGTAGACGTTGCTGTATTGTGTGTCTTCGATGGTGCCTTTGGGGTCGCCCCAGGCCAGGCCTACCCAGTGCACGAGGCTGAGGCATTCTTGCGCCTGCTGGAGGGTGAGTATTCCGCCACGCTGGGTGAGGTATTCCTCCACCGTGTCGTAGCGCCACCAGCTGCGGCTGTAGGGGTTGCCGTATTTGGGATTGGGTTCGTCGGTGTGGAACTTGGGGCTGAGCAGATGGTTGGTGACGGTCATGTACTGTAAGGCGGTGTCTTTGGGCACGACGAGGGTCTTCCAGCCGTCTTCGAGGTCGAATTCGACGACGGCGGCATTGCCTTGGGCATCGGCCACCATGTAGTGGTAGCCGCCGCCAGTGACTGTGTCGTGGCGGACGTCGACGCTACGGATAAGCTCTACTGCCTCCTCGACGGTGGCGCAGCGGTCGAGCACCAGGCGGATGAGCACACTGGTGGCGGCTTTGTGCTTGCCACTCTCTTGGCGGGCGGCTTGCTTGGGCAGTGCCATGATGGACATGCAGAGTCCTTTCTCGTTGACTCCGTCGAGGGGAGTGTAGATGGCGGCCAGGCACATGAATTTGTCGGTCAGCCGTGTGGGCAGTTTGTCAAGGCTGAAGCCGAAATGGGACATGTCGCAGCAGCTGATGGAGGCGTAGCCGTGCTTGGGATGGGAGGTGACCACAAGGGTGGGGTTCTTGAAGTAGTCGTAGTTGCGGCCATACCAGTAGCCGGTGGTGTCGGCCTTGCGGGCTTGGAAGCTGGTGCATCCGAAGCCGTGGTACTCGCCGTTTTCGTCGGCAAGTTGGTTGCTCTTGATGGTGATGTGGAAGAGTCCTTTGCCGATGCGGTCGGCTACGTACTGGCCCAGTTTGGCGTTGCCGTCGATGTCATGGCTGAGGAGGTCGTCGAGGTCGTAGTTGGCCTTGTAGTTCATGGTGTAGAGATAGGGGTTGTCCTCTACGGATTGGATGGAGGCCACGGCTCCGATTTCCTTGCCCCAGATGCAGCCCACGGCAATGAGCAGCGCGAGGATGATGCCTAGGATGGTGTATAATATCTTCTTCATAAATGTGTAGTATTAAATATTATTTGTAATTGTGGTGCAAAGGTACGACTTTTTTTCGGTATGGGAAGAAAATTCTTTTTAAGAGGTAATAAAATGTCCTAAATGTCGTTATTAGAACGAAATTAACCCTATTATTAATTAAACTTTTTTCAGTTATGAATTCCACAATTCTTTTCCGTCGGGCAGCGATGTTGCTGAGCGCGATGTTGCTGAGCTGCACTGTTGGCTTTGCCCAGAATGACGAGGAAAACCTTAACAAGACCCTCTCGCCCTATTTTGTGGTGGTGAGCGACAACCCCGAGCAGGACAACCTGCCCCTGAAGGAAACTTCGGTGGATGCGAATATCGTGGGCTCTATTGCCGACGTGACGGTGCGGCAGGTGTATGTGAACAGCGGCAGGAACCCCATCGAGGCCATCTACACTTTCCCTCTCTCGACCCGTGCCGCCGTATACGGTATGCAGATGCGCATTGGCAAGCGGCTGGTGCGCGCCCAGATTGAGGAGAAGAAGAAGGCCCGCGCCGACTATGAGAAGGCTAAGCAGGAGGGCAAACGGGCTTCGCTGCTGGAGCAGAGCCGCCCCAATGTGTTCACCATGAACGTGAGCAACGTCATGGTGGGCGACACCATCGAGGTGGAGCTGAAGTATACCGAGCTTATCGTGCCGGAGAAGGGCACTTACAGCTTTGTCTACCCCACCGTGGTGGGTCCCCGCTACAGCAAGGCCAGCAAGAGTAACCAGAACACGGGCGACAGCTTTGTGGAGACGCCCTATACGAAGGCTGGTACGATGCCTACCTATCGATTCGGCTACAAGGTGCAAATCAGTTCCGCGGTGCCCATTCAGGACATCACATGCACCAGCCACAAGATGGACATCCGCCACGCCGGAACCGGTCGTGCCACCGTCACCCTCAGCCCTGCTGAGGTCCAAGGCGGCAACCGCGACGTGGTGCTCAACTACTCGCTGCAGGGCAATAAGATTGAGAGCGGCATGCTTTTCTACGAAGGGCAAGACGAGAACTTCTTCCTCTGCATGGTGCAGCCGCCCAAGCGGGTGGCAAAGGAAGAAATACCGCCGCGTGAGTATATCTTCATCGTAGACGTGTCGGGCTCGATGAATGGTTTCCCGTTGGACCTCACCAAGAAACTGATGCGCAACCTCATTCTGGGGCTGAACCCCACCGACCGCTTCAACGTCATCCTTTTCTCCTTTGCGCAAGAACAGATGAGCCCGCAGTCGGTGACGGCCACCAAAGAGAATGTCGAGAAGGCCATACACTTTATCGACAACCAACGCGGCTCGGGCAGTACCGAAGTGCTGGGCGCCCTACAGATGGCTTTCTCCATACCGCGGGCAGACGAGGACGTCAGCCGCTCCTTTGTGATTGTCACCGACGGCTATGTGGCTGTGGAGCAGCAGTGTTTCGACCTCATTCGTCGCAACAGCGGCGAGACCAATTTCTTTGCCATCGGCATCGGCTCATCGGTCAATCGCTATCTGATAGAGGGCATGGCTTTCTGCGGAGGCGGCGAGCCGCTGATTGTTACGAAGGAAAGTGAGGCGGCCGCCCAGGCCGAGCGTTTCCGCTCCTATATCAGCACCCCGGTCCTCACCCGCATCACGTTCGACGCGGGTCGCTTCCAGGCATACGACATCGAGCCCGTCAGTGTGCCCGATATGATGGCCGAACGCCCCATTCTCATCTTTGGCAAGTACAAAGGCAAGCCCCAAGGCACCGTGACCCTGACGGGCAAGGTGGGGCGCAAACCTTTCCGACAGACCTTCGACCTCTCCAAGGCCAAGGCCGAAAAGGACAATTCGGCGTTACGCTACCTCTGGGCGCGCGAGCGTATCAAATACCTTACCTACAGCGAGACCCAGCCATACGAGGAAACCTATGGCGAGGGGGCAAAGAAGATTTTGGCGTTGGGCCTCAAGTATAACCTGATGACCAACTACACCTCCTTTGTTGCCATCGACGAGGAGATTGTGAACAAGGGAGGCAAGCAGACTACCGTGAAACAGGCGGTGCCGCTGCCCGAAGGTGTTTCGGACTATGCCATAGGGGCCGACGTGCCAGTTCTCTCGCTGAGTAAGACGGCCTCGATTGGAGGCATTTATGTAGAAGAGGAGGTTGAAGAAGAGGTCTTTCTTGTGGTAGAGGATGACCCCGAGTTCCCAGGCGGATTAGATTCGTTGACCCATTTCATCAAAGCCCATCTCCGCTATCCCCAAGAGGCTCTGGAGAAAGGCATTGAGGGTCGAGTGTATGTGACTTTCACGATTGAGGAAGACGGCTCGGTGAGCAACGTGCGGCTGCTGCGCGACATTGGCGGCGGCTGCGGCGCGGAAGCCGTCAGGGTGGTGAAACTGATGCCCAAGTGGAAGCCCGGCCGTCAGCGAGGCAAGGCGGTTCGCACCCAATTTAACCTGCCTGTCCAGTTCGTGATTCCTAAAGACAAATGATGCCGCACGGGACCCAGTGGCTCTTGGGGGCAGTGCTGCTGGCCTGCTGCATGGCCTGCAAGGGTGGGGGAGAACCCGCCCCACCCCCTGTGGACAGTGTGGCAGACACGCTCCCCACCCTCGAAGAGCAAGAGCCCCGCGCCTCTGTCACCTTCATTCTGGGCGAGGACCACTCGCAGTACAACCAGTACTATACTTTGGCCAACCATTACTACCGCCTCAGTTCCACCGAGCGGACCGAGGCGGTGGTGACGGGCCTCACCTCGCTGCAGGAGGTGTTGCGCTACCTACAGAAGCACCCGCCAGCCAATGGCCGTCCCTATGGCCTTATCAACCTGGTGAGTCACGGAAACGAGTTTGTCGACATGGCAATGACCGTCCGCCGTGGCGGCGAGCGCACCTCGGCGCAGCGCTTACGTGAGGCTCTGCGGCTGCATCGGCTGCCTGTGCTGGACAGCACACTGGTGGACAGCCTTACGGTTGTCTTCCTCCACGGCTGTGCGGTGGGGCGCAATCAGGAACTATTGAACCAACTGGCAAAGGCCTTCGAGGGCGGAAAGGGCGTGACGGTCAAGGCCGCTAAGCATTTTGAGTACTATGCCTACCTGGCGGCCAATAGGAATCCCCAATCCATCCGCCATTACTATGCACGGGTGTGGTATGCTTTCTACCATCCCGACTCGGCCATGACCGAAAACGACTATGTGCGGCAGCTCAACCGTCGCTACCCTCACGACCGGGTACGTTGGCGCAAGGGGCTGCGGTGCCGTTTCCAGCAGAATCCGGCCGATTGCTATCACTATAGTTTCGAGGTTCCCTGCACATGGGATGAGGTTTTCGAATCTCCAAGCGAAATGCCCATGGTAGGTTCACGCAGCCTCCGGAAGCAATGGATTGAGACGCATGATGACTTCCGCCAACTGATGGCACAGTCGCAGGTGCCGGAGGAATATTTCCAGGTTAAGTTCTTTCGCCGTACCTATCTGGTGTCCGACGACAGCACCGCTCTCGGGCTGCATGTGCGCGCCAAGGCGGGCGTAATCTGTCTCATTCAGCCCCTCACCGTCAGCGACTCGTCGGGTTGCAACTATCTGCCTTTCGAGCCTGACCCATCCGACACCACTGTCTTTGCCTTTGCTCGGCTGCCTTAGGGGTGCTGCGGTCTACCACAAAGCTTTCGCCCAGCGGAAATTCTCTTTGCCCGCTCCCATCTCAAAGTAGTAGCAGAAAATGCCCAAGTCTATCTTGGCGTAAGGCGAGAGGCCGGCCTTGGCCTCCACAGTGCCATCGGCAAGGAGGCGGAAGGTGACTCGGAACTGATTGAGTGCCGAGGGGGCAAGCAGCACTGCGTCGATGCCGCGGCGGAACCATTCGGGCGCCTGGTTGTAGCCAGGGGCAATCCTGGTGGCCGCCTTCATGGGATGCTGCTGGCCTTGGGTGGCGCCGTGGCCGATGCACATCACTCCTTTGATGGCTTCGTCGGGGCCGATGTGCATGTTCTCGGTCTTGCTGTAGGTTAGTCCCACCCAGCAGGTGTTTAGCCCCATCATCTGGGCCGAAAGACACAGTTCGGCACCATAGTAGCCCAGTCGTTGGCTAAGGGTAGGCTGTTTTTTGCCCACAAGGGCGATGAGGTTCTCCACGCCGCTGAATTTGCCGTAGTGGGCCAGCCTTCCGTCGAAGGCCTTGGGGTCGTCCAACACCAGCTGCAGGTGCAGGTCGGCCTGGCGGTTGATTTCGGCAATGCGGTGGTTGAGTTGCTCCTTTTGCTCCTCCGTGAGGGGCTTTTGCAGATACTGCCGCACAGAGTGACGGGCTTGTATGGCTTCTTGAATTGTCATAGGGTTTGATATTTATTCAAAGGTGCAAAGATACTAATTTTTTGTAAAGCCATGAATATTTTTTCTCCACAGGGGTGTCTTCTACACTCTTTTTAGGAAGGAGAAAACTATTGGATTGGAGAGATAGAGCACTGTAGAATAGAGGCTTAGTATTCTTCCTTCTGCAATGAAAATGTTAAATGCTTGTTAATTTTCAAAAGGATGGTTTGTTAAATTTTTTTTCTTAGTACTTTTGCATTGATTTTATTATAAAATATTGTTGTATAGACACATTTACATGTTCAACCTACAGGAATATATGAGCAACAACATCAGCAACATGATGTTGACCGGCTATAAAAACATGCTCAAGAATCCGCGCGAAGCCCGTTTCATGCTCAAGATGCAGCAAACCTTCAAAAAGTCCGAGCGCCGACGCCAACAGACCGCCAAGGCCGAAGGATTCGAAGTGCCACCATTTCTTATCTCCAGCATTTCCAACTCCTGCAACCTGCAATGCAAGGGCTGCTATGCCCGTAAAAACGGCATTGCCGCGGACCCAGGCGCCAGCACCCGTCCCACCCTCACCGCCGACCAATGGAAGCAAATCTTTGAGGAGGCTGCCGCCATTGGCATCAACTTCTCCCTCTTGGTGGGAGGCGAACCCATGATGCGGCGCGACGTGTTGGACAAGGTGGCCGAAGTGAAGGACATGATTTTCCCCGTCTTCACCAACGGCACCCTCATCTCGCCCGTCTCTATCGACTTCTTCCGCAAAAATCTCAACATGGTGCCCGTCATCAGTCTTGAGGGCGATATGCAGGGCACCGACAGCCGTCGGGGCAAAGGCATCTTCGAGCGGATACAGCGTTCCATGGCTATGCTGCATGAAGAAGACATTTTCTACGGCGTCAGCATCACAGTCACCAGCGAAAACCTCCACCAGGTGGCCGGTGACGAATTTGTAGCACAGCTGCGAAAACAGGGCTGCCGACTAATCTTCTATGTCGAGTACGTCCCCATCGACGCGGGCACCGAGCACCTGGCTCTTACCGAGGCCCAACTCGAAGAGCAGGACCACATCAACGACCACCTGCGGCAACTTTTCTCCGACATCATTTTCCTCTCCTTCCCAGGCGACGAGAAATACATGGAGGGCTGCCTGGCGGCCGGCCGCGGATTCTTCCACATAGCCCCCGACGGGGCTGCCGAGCCATGCCCCTTCTCGCCCTTCAGCGACAGCAACGTCGTCAGCCTCGGGCTGAAAGGAGCCCTCAAGAGCCCACTCTTCCGCAAGTTGCGCGACGTGCGGCTGGTAGGCGGCGAGCATAACGGGGGCTGTGCCCTCTACGAGCATCGCGACGAGGTGGAGCAGCTGCTGCACCAATAGGGAGTTCGCATAAGGCGCTAACTACCAATATCCATTAGATTATTAACCCCAAAACAATAATATAACATGAGTATAGCAATCCGCTACTTCAGCCGCACCGGCCACATGAAACAGATGGCCGAAGCCGCCGCCTCTGTCCTTGGTCTGGAGGCCCAAACCATTGAACAACCCCTCGACGCCCCCGTGGACGTACTTTTGCTCGGCACAGCCGTCTATGCCGCAGGCGTCGACGGCAAGGTGAAGGACTTCATTGCCCAACTCGACCCAGCCAAAGTGGGCAAAGTTATCTGCTTCAGCTCCTCGGCCATTTTGGAGTCCTCCTATGCCCAAGTCAAGAAACTCCTGGAGGAAAGAGGCATAGCGGTCGACAGCCGCGAGTTCCACTGCCGGGGACAGCTCACCCTGCTCCACCGCGGCCATCCCGACTCCGCCGACATCGAAAACCTCAAAACCTTCGTAAAGTCGCTCAATCTCTAGTTCAACCAATTGGCCAAACGGGACCGATTAGAATTGCAGTTAGAAAGAAAAAACACAGCCGAAAGCTGTGTTTTTCTTTTAGTAGCGGGGGCTGGATTCGAACCAACGACCTCCGGGTTATGAGCCCGACGAGCTACCACTGCTCTACCCCGCAATGCTTAATTCTTCTGTCGAATTCGGTTGCAAAAGTACTAACTTTTTCCGACATGGCAAACTTTTTTTCCTGTCAAAAGTGCACTTTAACATAAGGCACAATCATTCTCAGTGCCTTATAACAAAACTTTAACAAATATATTGTTACTATTTCTGCCCATCAAAATGCGCCCACAGACCTTTGGAGAACATTTTTTTCACCCTTTTCGGTCTCTATGCTGAGCAATTGATAGGCTTTTTCTGTATATCGTATTCATTATTAGATAATAAGGGTATTTTTGTAACGGTTTGCCTTCCGTGGCCGCAGGTTATGGGTGGCTTCGCCATTTCTTGTATACATCCTCTATAGATGCTCTATAGTTCCTCGTAGCGAGCATCCAAGAACAATAGTCTATCGCCCCCTTGGCGGAGAAGGTAAGAGAGGGGCTACTGGAGCGGCGGAAAGTGTGTGAGGCACAGCCGCTAACGTGGCCATGCTGTGGTAGGAGGCGAGTGAGGGTTAGGACGGGGTATGATGGAATGAGGGAGCGCTGCTATGGGCGGAGGGTGATGCGGCGGAAGGCGTTTCTTTTTTGAGACGGTGGCACAATATTTCGCATCAGACGGCGTTATGCCTTCTGAATTTGAAGAAATAAAATAACATCCTATGGACGCTATCACCATTCTTTGGGCCGACGACGAGATTGATTTGCTGAAACCCCACATTCTGTTTCTGAAGGAACGCGGCTACGAGGTCGTGGCCGTCACCAGCGGCACCGAAGCGCTCGACGAGTTGGAGGAACACCCCAGCAAGATTGACATTGTGTTTTTGGACGAGAATATGCCCGGTTTGAGCGGCCTAGATACCCTGGGCCAGATAAAGGCCCGCTATCCGCAGGTGCCGGTCATCATGATTACCAAAAGTGAGGAGGAGCATATTATGGATCAGGCCTTGGGTAGTAAAATCAGCGACTACCTGATTAAGCCTGTGAACCCGAACCAGATTCTAATGGCCATCAAGAAGCACACCGACGCCCGCCGCCTGCAGAGCGAGCACTCTACGATGGGCTACCAGCAGCAGTTCCGACAGATTGGCATGGAACTGTCCGGCCCGTTGGACCACGAGGGGTGGAAGCAGCTCTACCGCAAGCTGGTCTACTGGGACCTGGAGCTGAGCAACACCGACGACGAGAACATCCATGAGATTTTTGCCTCGCAGCGGGCTGAGGCCAACCAGTTGTTCTGTAAGTACTACGAGAATAATTACATCGACTGGCTCAACAGCCCCAACTCCGACAAGCCTGTGCTCTCGACCATGGTGCTGCGCGAAAAGCTCTTTCCGCTGCTGCGCGAGGATCGCCCGACGTTTCTGATAGTGATTGACAATTTCCGCTACGACCAGTGGAAATACCTTCAGCCTGCCATCGAGCAGTACCTACACACCGTGGAGGACGACCTCTATTACTCCATACTGCCTACCACCACTCAGTTTGCCCGCAACGCCATGTTCGGCGGCCTGATGCCGTCGGAGATTGAGCGCAAGTATCCCCAATACTGGGTGAACGAGGACCAAGAAGGTTTTAAAAACCAGTACGAGAACGAGTTGCTGGACGAAAACCTGCGCCGCAACGGCTTCAACATTCGCCACAGCTACAGCAAGGTTATCAATGCGCAGTTCGGCCACCGACTGGTGGAGGGTATGGGCAATATGATGAGTAACAAGTTGAATGTGATTATCTATAACTTTGTGGACATGCTCTCACATGCCAGCACCGACTCCAATATCGTGCGCGAGTTGGCCATTGACGAAAAGGCCTACCGCTCGGTGACGTTGAGTTGGTTCGAACATTCGCCGCTGATGGAGGCGCTGCGGTTCTTGAGCGACAAGGACGTGAACGTTGTCATCACCACCGACCACGGCTCGGTGCGCATCGACCGGCCCGTGCGCGTGAAAGGCGACATAAGTGTGAGCGTGAACCTTCGATACAAGCAGGGCCGCCTATTGGACTACAACCCCAAGGAGGTCTTCGAGGTGAAAGAGCCGGCTAAAATCTTCCTTCCGCGCCGCCACATCACCTCGCCTTATATCTTCTGCCACCAGAACGACTTTTTCGCCTACCCCAATAATTACAACCAGTACGTTCAGTACTACACCAACACTTTCCAACACGGCGGGGTGTCGATGGAAGAGGTGCTGATACCGTTTGTCACCCTTAGAAATAAGTAGCCGGCAACACCAGAGAGGAAAGCCATTGGAGACGAAGATGAGGAGATTTGTGCCACTGCTGCTGTTGCTTCTGCCCCTGTGTTCCATGGGGCAGAAGGTTCCCACACGGGCTGAGAAATTCTTGTCGCAATACGAATCGTTTGTGGTGGAGGTGACGGAGCTGCCGTTCGATGCCTTCCACGGCGACACGTTGGTGCGGGTGCAGCGCACAGAGCGACGTTTCCTCCGCCGCTACCGTTGGTTCTACGATAAGCGGCTGTCGATTGAGCAGTTGGAGCAGTTCAACAAGTTGCGTGGCCGCTATCGGCGCAAACTTACCGCCCTTAACAACCGTCGCCGCATGGCTGCGCTGAAGGGGCGGATAGAGGGCTTTTTCTATCGCGACTCCACACGGGCCGACACGGTGGTGCTGGATACGGTGTACATTGAATAGGCTTAAAGGAGTTTTCCTGGGAAATATAGAATTGATTGAAGAATGAAAATAACTGAATACTACCGCCGGTCAAAGATATTGGAGCAGTTGGTCGGCCTGTTGCAGAATGGGGCCAACCGCATACACGTGAGCGGCATGGTAGGCTCGATGCCCGCCGCTGTGGCGGCCGCCTTGGCACTGGAAGAACCCACCCGCGGCCAGCTCTTGGTGGCTGGCAATAAGGAGGAGGCCTATTATCTGCAAAACGACCTCGAGACCTTGCTGGAAGAAGCCGATGCGGAGGTGGAACAGAAGCGTGTGTTGCTGTTCCCCTCGTCGTACCGCACAAGCCGCCGACCCGCAGGACCCATGGGGCAGGGACAGAAGGTAGAGGACGACGGCGGCGACCTCTTTGCCACCGACAATGCCAACATAATGCAGCGCAGCGAGGTGGTGAAGCAACTCAGCAGCGGACGGCCTCTGTTGGTGGTGACATACCCCCAGGCGCTGAGTGAGAAGGTGGTGTCCAGCCGCACCCTTACGCGCAACACGCTGCGCGTGTCGAAGGGCGCACGGATGTCGATGGACCATGTGATGGAGGTGCTGCAGGACTATGACTTTGAGCGGGTAGACTTTGTGGTCGAGCCGGGGCAGTTTGCCATCCGCGGCGGTATATTGGACGTTTTTTCCTTTGCCAACGAGCACCCCTACCGCATTGAGTTTTTCGATGACGAAGTCGACTCGCTGCGCACTTTCGACCCCGTGAGCCAGCTCTCGATAAAGCAATATGACCAGATAAGCGTCCTGCCCAATATTGAACGCCGGTCGCACGACGTGCTGACGGTGGAGGAGAAAGTGCCGCTGCTGCACTATTTTGGCTCCGACGACATTGTTTGGGTGCAAGGGTTGATGCTGGTGAGCGAGACGCTGGAAACCCTTTTTGCCAACGCAGGGAGCGACGGGCAGTACTATTGCTCTGGAAACGAGTTTATTCGTGGTCTGCTCCGTTGCCGCATTGTTGAGCAGGGTAATAGTAACTATTTTACAAAGGCTGAGCAAATTGTGACCGAAACGCGCCCGCAGCCGTCGTTCCACAAGCAGTTTGACATGCTCATGGATACCTTGGGGCAGTATCGCGACAGGGGCTACAAGATGCTCATCACCATAGCTAACGAGCAGCAGCAGCGCCGACTGGAGAAGGTTTTTGCCACGGCGCAGCCACAGGTAGACATATTGGCTATGGCAAAAGGGAAAGGCATAACGATGGCCAGCCCCGCCTATGATGTTGAATTCATGCCCTGCCAGCTGAGCCACGGCTTCGTCGACGACGCGGAACGCATCCTTTGCTTTACCGACCACGAAATATTCGAGCGCTACCACAAATATACGGTGCGCAACTTGAGCGATGCCCATCAGGCCTTGACGCTGAAAGAACTGTTCGAACTGAAGCCGGGCGACTATGTGACCCATATTGATTACGGTGTGGGCCGGTTCAGCGGGCTGGAGAAGATTACCACCGGCGGCCACACGCAGGAGGTGATACGCCTGATGTACAAGAATAACGACACGCTGTACATAAGTATTCACGGGCTACATAAAATCAGTCGCTATGTGGGCAAGGAAGGCACCGCGCCCACCCTCAACCGCTTGGGCAGCAACACCTGGCAGGTGCTGAAGCAGAAGACCAAGAAACAGGTGAAGGACATAGCCAAGGACCTCATTGCCCTTTACGCCAAGCGCAAGGCTTCCAAGGGTTTTGCCTTTAGCGCCGACAGCTATTTGCAGGAACAGTTGGAGGCCTCGTTCTTTTACGAAGACACGCCCGACCAATTGAAGGCCACTCAGGAGGTGAAGCACGACATGGAGGATCAGTCGCCGATGGACCGACTGGTGTGTGGCGATGTGGGATTTGGCAAGACTGAAGTGGCCATACGCGCGGCCTTTAAGGCAGTGTGCGACTCAAAGCAGGTGGCCGTGCTAGTGCCCAACACCATTCTGGCTTTCCAGCACTATAACACTTTCTGC
>Ga0326511_10002058_pt1 | contig 16502 bp, 20 predicted proteins | sample 0_2496_0518_D_FD_203701 | JGI IMG/M metagenome (GOLD analysis project Ga0326511, IMG submission 203701) | Bovine rumen microbial communities from UC Davis, California, United States - 0_2496_0518 | ecosystem: Host-associated > Mammals > Digestive system > Stomach > Rumen | place: USA...
TATTAAGTACCGCTTTTCATTATTACAATAGTAACGGTTTTCAATTTTTTTAATTTTCCACCCATTATAATAGGTGACTTGAGCAGGAAGATTTTTCCACTCCTTGTAGATTTTTAAGGAGTGTTCCCACTCGTTTTTCTTTAAGTCACTAACAAGTGACCATAGCAAGCCTTTTCTATAAAAGGCTGTTTTATAGAAGCGTTTGGATTTATGCTTTTCACACCAATCCAAGACGGAGGTGACTTTTGCTGAGTCATCTCCTTCAACCCAGACATCGCTTACGTAAATCAATTTTACGTAAATTACTATAGCTGGGTATAACAGTTTCTCTAAAAATTTTTTCATTTGTTTTTTTATTTTGTTTTCTCATAATTAAGGCTTTGAAGTGAAAGAGAAAAAAACAGACTGACTGACTCTCACGAGCTAGTCAGTCTTAAGGCGTTACTTATGACGAAAAAACAAAAAGTAATAATATCATATATAAGAAATTAGAGGGTTTTTTATTTTTCTCTGTTTTTGCTCTTTTTGTGGAATTAACCTCTTATATTTAGAAATGAATGCTTTTATTTATTATGGAATGAGTGGTGCTTTTAAATATTCAACTATTAAAAAGAGACACCCAGAAGATCAATGTGTTTTTAGTGATATAAAGCCGTTTGTAGACTTAGGGGATAGAGTCTTTGATAGTAAAATCGAATATAACGATCTTACTTTAGCGGCTATTAGATTAACTAAATTAAGAAATCTTCTTCCAGAAAAAGACCTCGCCATTGAAAGAGGAGTTACTGATTTTCTTCAATGCTATTTAACTAGAAAGAATAATACTCTTTCTGACGACCTAATTAAAAAAGTAATTGAGGAAGAAAAGAACATTCTTTTAGGGAAGGGATATTCACACATTAATAAAATTCTTTTAATAATGAGAGATGAAAAGTTTATTAAGGATACTATTTTAACAGAGCCTCATCGATTAAAAACTTATCCATCTCTAGATTATTATTTAAATTGTCAAGAAGAATATATAAAATTTACAAAAAAATACAATACCCTTACAGAAGTTATAAAGATAACTGATGCTTGGGATTATATAAACAATTATTTAAATTAAATAAACATGCTTAAAATAATTAAACGAGACGGTAGGAAAGTTGATTTTAGCGATGACAAGATGAAGTCAGCTATTTGGCGAGCAATGGAACGCACCGAGAAAGGTATTGATTCGCAGTTAACAACAAAGATAGTTGACTTATTTAAGTCAAAACATAGTGGTGAAGTTGAAGTAGATCAAATTCAAGACTTTATTGAGAAGGAGTTAATGAAGTCTTCGAGAAAAGATGCGGCTAGAGAATTTATCAAGAAGCGCCAAGAGCGAAATGTCGCCCGAGAAGCTAAGACAAAAAATATTTTCATGGGAATTATTCAAGCTGAGAATAATGAAGTTACCCGTGAAAACGCTAACATGAATGCAGATACTCCTGCAGGCATGATGATGAAATTTGCTAGTGAAACTACTAAACCATTTGTAGATAATTATTTAATTTCGGATGAGGCTAAAGAGGCAGTAAGAAACAATTATATCCACATTCATGACAAGGATTACTACCCGACCAAAAGTTTAACTTGTTTGCAACATCCACTAGATAAAATTCTAGAAAAAGGTTTTAAGGCAGGTCACGGAGAAGCTAGACCAGCCAAAAGAATTGAAACGGCCTCTATACTTGCTTGTATAAGTATGGAGTCTATCCAAAACGAGATGCACGGTGGACAGGCTATTCCTGCCATCGATTTTTATATGGCTCCTTATGTTAGGATGACATATATAGAAGAGTTAGAAGACGCATTTAGTCTTCTAGGTTTAGAATTAACAGATGAAATTAAAAACGAAAAATTTAAAGATTATGTTTACAAGGACATTAAGGAAATTAAGGATCCTCTGCAGAAAGCTAAACAGAAAGCTATGAATTCTACGATTCGTAGAGTTCATCAATCAATGGAAAGCTTTATTCATAACCTTAATACTATTCATTCTCGTGGTGGTAATCAGGTAGTATTCTCATCAGTAAATTATGGAACAGACACCTCTGCTGAGGGTCGTTGCGTAATGAGAGAATTACTTTTAACCACAGAGAGAGGTGTTGGTAATGGATCTACAGCTATATTTCCTATTCAGATCTGGAAACTTAAGAAAGGTGTTTCTTATCTTCCAGGTGATCCTAACTACGATCTTTATAAACTCGCTTGTCGAGTAACAGCAAAGAGATTTTTCCCAAATTTCTTAAATCTCGATGCTAGTTTTAATCAAGACCCACTTTGGAAAGAAGATGATCCAAAGAGATATCTTCATGAAGTAGCTACAATGGGTAAGCGTAAACTACAGCCCATTTAAAATCTCTTGAACCGCTGCTAACGGGTGTTTATTTAATAAGCTAACGGTTAGGTCCTAAAGAGGATGAGACCGTGCTAAGTATTGCTAAATTATTAGCAATAAAAGTGTATCGACTATTGGTGATGAGTGTAACCAAGTAGGAGAGGAGATTAGCACCTCTTCGAAGCAGGAGACCCCAGATAATGGGGATGATATAGTCAGTGCCTCTGGTGACAGAGGATAAAATGTGTAGAACTCGTGTTTATGATAATAAATACGGCCCTAGAACTTCAGTTGGTCGTGGTAATCTTAGCTTTACTACGATTAATCTTCCAAAATTAGCTATTGACACAGCAATTGAAGATGGCTACCTTTATAATGCTGGTAGTGAATCTTCTCCAAAGTATGTTTTTGATGAAACTAAAAATACCCCTGAACTCCAAAAAGCTAGAGTAGAAAGATTTATGGCTAAGTTGAAGGAAATGGTTAAAGTATCAACCAAGCAACTTAGTGATAGATATGACTTCCAGAAGACTGCCCTTGCCAAACAATTCCCACTTTTAATGAGTGGTATGTGGATTGGATCAGAAAAGCTTAATCCAAATGACACTATCGAAAGTGTTTTAAATCAAGGCACTCTTGTGTGTGGATTTATTGGTCTTGCCGAAGCATTAGTGGCTTTAACTGGTAAGCATCATGGAGAGTCAGAGGAGTCTCAGAAGATTGGACTTGAAGCAGTTAAGTTAATCTATGATGATTGTAAATATTGGGGAAATATTTATGATCATAATATGGCTTGTTTTGCTACTCCAGCCGAAAGTCTTTCTGGTAAGTTTACAAAGATTGATAGAAAACTTTATGGTGAAATTCCAGGAGTAACAGACAGAGAATATTATACTAACTCAAACCACGTTCCTGTTTATTATAATATCTCAGCTGCCAAGAAATTTGAAATAGAAGGCCCTTATCATAAGATAACTCCAGCAGGTCATATTTCTTATGTTGAAATTGATGGAGACTTAACTAATAATCCAGAAGCAATTATGGATATTGTTGATCTTATGACCAAGAATGATATTGGTTATGGAAGTATTAACCATACTCAGGCTCGTTGTCCTATTTGTAATTTTGAGACTTCAGAGAAGGGCGTAACAGAATGTCCTCATTGTCATACTCCTTTGGATGTTCTTCAGAGAATTACTGGTTATTTAGTAGGAACAACAGATCGTTGGAATTATGCTAAATTATCAGAATTAAGAGATAGAGTTCAACATGACGTATGAGAGTTAGAGTAATAAAAATAATTCCAGATACTGTAGTAGATGGACCACACTACCGATGTTCCATCTATTTATCGGGCTGTTATCATCATTGCAAAGGATGTCATAATCCTCAATCTTGGGATTATAAAAGTGGAAAAGACATGAGTATCGACGAAGTAGTCGAAGAAGTCATTAAGAGTGGTCATAAGTATGTGACCCTTAGTGGTGGAGATCCATTTTGTTACCAAGATTTTGAATGTTCGATGCTATGTGATAAACTTCGAGAAAAAATTCCAGATATAAATATCTGGGCCTATACTGGGTTTACTATAGAAGAGTTAATGGCAAATAAATCAGAGCTATTAACAAAATTAGATGGCTTAGTAGACGGCAAATTTAACGAAGAATTAAAATCGACCAATTGTAAATGGCGAGGTTCCACTAATCAAAGAATATTTGAAAAAATAAACGGAACTTGGTCATTATCAGTAGACAATTAAAGAGAGACCGCCCTTACGGGCGGTCTTTTATTTCCCTTTAATATTCTTACTTATGACTAAAATTTAAAATTATGGCAAAGAAGGTTATCAAAACAAAAGTCTGGCATATGTGGGTGCCCGCATTTAAAAAAGGAAAGATTGTTCCTAGAGGCCAAAGAAAAATTCACTTTGAGTGTATTGGGACTGTTGTTGGTCCCTCTGAAGCACACCCAGAAACGTGCTGGGAATTAACAAACCATTCTTGTTGGAATCACAACAAGAAGAAAATAATGTTTGAGGGTTATCGTTATTACCCCAACTGTTTTGATAGAGGATATACTAATGATGATATTATAGTACCATATAAAGGTCAATATTGGGCCGCTAAATTTCTCGGTTTTGAGCCTTTCAAAACTTTCGAAAAAGCCAAAGAATATCTTCGAGAAAATGCAGATTGGGTTAGAGAGAATTTACGATATGACTAAAATCCCTTTAAATTCTTATATATGACAAACATAAAAGGGAAACTCTTTTTAGGAGGGCAATTCGTGAGAATATCCCCTCCTTTTTATTTCCCTTTATTTTCTTAGTTATGAATAAAGAAGTAAAACAGCCAAAAGTTGGTTAGGTGGGTCGTTCGTGAGAATATGCCCACCTTTTTTATTTTCCCTTCAAAGCCTTAATTATGAGAATCAAATTATAAAATATGGAAAAAGATAATAAAACACCTACCACCCATGAAGAGAGGTTCAAGGTAACTTGTCCCCATTGTGGGAGCAAGGATACAGGCTTCATTAACATGGGTGGCGCCTGCTGCGGCTGGTATTGCCGCGGATGTGGCAAAACCTTCAATTAACCCCGCCCCCTTACGGGGCGGCTTTATTTTTCCTTTTAAAGCCTAATTATTGTATGGAAAAGTTAAAATTAAAAATAGTCTCGGGGTATCAGCTCCGAGACGGTATTGAAAAAACAGTCTCTAAGGAAGAGGCTATCAAAAAGATAAGAAACTCAGAACCCGGTTCAGAAGTCTCTATTTATGATCCCTCAGGGGATTGTATTTTCGAGGCTGACGTAGTTGGCTTTGGAAGAAATAATATAACTTCTTTAGTAGTTTATATCAATGATATAAATTTCACTGAAGAAGAACTCAATCTTCCTATCGAGGAAGAGCTTTGGGAGCCTTAATGGGCTCCTAAATTTTCTCTGTTTCTTTTCATTTCAAAGCCTTATATATGTAGAAGACATGAGTTTCTTCTAAAATTATTATTAACCTCCTAAAAATAAACAAAATGGAGACAATAATTGATAAAAAAATTCTCGCAGAGATCCGCGAGATTCTTAAAAAAGAGCTGGCAGAGGCACTCAAAACAGCCCACCGCTGGCTCCGAGTAGATAACCTGCCATGTATTGCCTATGCATGGCAAACCGCCGTAGGTGGCGCTCATGTAGAGATCTATGAGATTTCCTATGATGGCCATGCCAAGCACTCGGATTATATTCGGGCGTTTGTTGAAGGGTCTTGGTCAAACAATATGACCGAGGCCATAAATAGGGGTATCCAACAGATATTGGAGGATACTCCTCATCATGAAATTGAGAGAGTTGATAAGGATACGTGGGTCCGTCTTTATACAATAAAGACCACCATGAGTCACTACGACTCCTCATCATCCTCAAGAGAGGACACTTTCTATGACACTCATGAAGCCTTTGGGGCTTTTGGGCCATGTGATTGATTCTCTCTTTAGTCGGGGCGCTCATGCGCCCCGATTTATTTTTCCTTTTATATTCTTATGTATGTATGAAGACAATTATTCTTACAGAAGATCAACTTAAATCTGCTCTTTTAACTGCATATACATATGGAAATATGGAAGGTTCAACTGGCTATAATGAGCCTATAAGAGCTATTAATGATATTATTAATAGTCTCTCAGAAGAAGCTGTAATATTTAACTCCGAAAGACGGAGTTAATTTTTGTCCCTTTAATTTCTTAAATATGAATGAACATAATAATAGAAGATTTAAGGCAAAAAACAGGTGTGGTCCGTGAGGATAGCCTGTCTTTTTTTTTCTCACCTTAATTTAATTTCAAAGCCTTATATATGAAAGAAAATATGTTTAACTTTTTAAAATACAGAACAATGAAAAAGTTTTCAGTTAAAATCTACATCGGTAATGATGTAGAAGAAAAGATCGTCTCCTCTAAAGAGGAAATAGTTAGAGTAATTAAAGAGTCCGAACCTGGTTCGGCGATTACTGTTAAAAACGACGACAATATCACCGTTCTCGACGCTGACTTAGTTGGCTTTGGGAAGAATATAACCTCTTTAGTAGTCTATAAAGACAAAATAAACTTAACTGAAGAGGAGTTAGGGATTAAGATCGAAAGGGAAGAAGATGAATAGATTTCATCTTCTTTTTTTTCATCACTTTAAACCCTTATATATGGTAGAAACGGTGAGAAAGTTTCTACAAGTATTAACATTGATTTATCAAGACAATGATTTATCTTTGTAATGCTTTTAGTGGACAGATGCTGGATCCCGAGCAGTTCAAGGAGAATGAAGTCGTTTTCATTCCGAACCTGATCGAGACAGTTCCCGCTGATGTCGACTTTCAGTCTGCTGTCGGACACCCTGACACAGCTGCAGTTCTTAGCAACGTGCTTGGAAGAACCGTAGAGTTCAACCGCATGAATGTTAAGCTGAATGCTGGAGATACGGTGTATCTTGCACAGCTGACCGGTGGTCGACTTGAGCCTGGAACCACAACGCTCCCTGAGGGAGCGCGATTCGTGTTCTGGAGATACGATGTTGTCTCCAAGGACTCGGTGGTAATCCGCTAGGTCGCTAAAGCTAATTGGGTTTACAGTGATACCCAACTATAGTAGACAAATATCCTGTAATCAACCCTCAAAGCTCAAATAAGAGGGATTGTCGACAAAGATCCTTTGTATTATAACTCTTTTGGATCTGTTTCAAGAAGTAAAATGAGTTATGAATAATTAACGGGCCGAAGATGAGATGACCTATAAAAGTCTTCAATGAACATTTTAAGCACTTTGGTGCTTTTATTTTTTTTTCTCATCTTAATTGCTCTTTAAAGCCTTATATATGGAAACTAAAATAATATATTATTATGAATAATGTATTGGATTTTATCGTTGCTAGTGATGGCCCTATTAACTCAGTTAATATAAGCTGTCCAATTTTCTATGGATATACTATCCATAGTGATAGTATAACCTTAATTTATAAGGTTATATTGACTACTGATAAAAGACTTAGTTATACATTCTTCGAGTTTCAGAATATAAACTTGAAAACTAGAGAGATAACGAAGTCTAATTCACTTTATCTTAATGAAGCAGTAAAAGTTGTTAATGACAAAGTTTATTATAAAGTTAAGAAATTAGTAGATTTTTTAAATGTTGTAGTAAACAATAAAAAAGCATTTGACTCTACTATTGCTTCCATAATTGCCGCGCTTAAATCTTGAGGGCGGCAATTTTTTTATCCCTTCAAATCCTAATATATGAGAATAACTCAAAAATTATAAAAAAATGAATAAGAAGAAATCAATCCTCCTTATTATTGGAGGTATGGCCCTTTCTTTCGCGGGGTCAGTAATATTCGCTGATGGTATCAAAGATATCGTCAATAAGTTAACAGAAAAGAAGGATGTGAAAAAATAATCCACACACCCTTCTTTGACAATTAATTGGACCCGGCCCCTTAGAGAGCTGGGTTTCTTTTTATCCCTTTAAATCCTAATATATGAGAATAACTCAAAAATTATAAAAATGAAGAAAGAAACGAAAGACTTTGCCACAGCTTCTTATTGGAGTGCTGTAGCAGGTACCCTTATTGGCCTCGGCCTAACTATTCTTAGAGGTACCATTAAGTGGTATAACCACAGAAAGGATTAATCTTATCCTAATCTGCCGCCCTAAGGGCGGCCTTTTATTCATCCCTTCAAAGCCTTATATATGAGAATAATTAAACTTAAATATGAAAAAGCTTTTAAAAACCGCCGGGTGGTGTCTCGGCGCATTCGTGTCCGCAATAGCAATGGACACGTGTGTACAGAAGATTTGGGAAGGACGACTTAAGAAAGAAGAAAAAGAAGAAGAATAAGTCCTCCCACTTGCTCGCCCCAAAGGGGCGAGCTGTTTTTTTTTCAAAACCCTTTAAATTCTAATTAATGTAAAAGTGTGGGAAACGTATAGTCGTTGCATTATACGGTCGACAGTGTGAGATAAGTGCCGTCGCCCATCACAGGGAGCTCGCTACCAGTACTACTCAAGTTAGGAACGAGAACGGTGCAAAGAAATAAAAAAGGGGATTAATCCCCTTCTTCTTTTTTTGTCATTAAATTAACTTCAGCTAAAACATCTGAATTTTCTTCAGAGAAAATTTCTAAAGAATTATCTAATTGAAATTCTTTCTTTTTTCTTTTCCCTTCTAAGTCTTTCTTAAAGCCAGTATTAACTAAGTCAATTGATAAGACTATAGAATTTCCATATTCACCACCATTCATTATTCTTTCTATAGTTTTAGTAAGAACTTTAAATGTGTCTTTCTTAGATTTATTTCTGATATTATCATAAAGGTGTTCAAGAATTTTAGCATATGTCTAAGATTCTTTTTCAAATTTAAAATTTTCGGAGGGAACAAAATCTATTATTTTTAAAATCCATCTCATTAAAATAATGATTCTATCCGCACAGCTCATTCTTCTTTTTGATAATCTCTAGAAGTCTCTTTTTATCTAGTTTTTAACTAGGGAGACTACTTTTCCATAGTGAATTGTATTTGTATCATCTATTTTTTCTTTTCCATTTTTCTCAGCTAATTTTATACTGTCTAAGTAGGATTTTACTCGACCATAATATCTCCCTTCTTCCTATAGATAATACTCTAAGTTAGGAATAAGAAGATTACACAAATAATAAAGAGACTCTTTATAAAAATTAAAAGAATCTATTGTAATTTTCTCGTCCATGTTTTTAGTGTTTAAATTAATTTGACTTTCATTTATAAGAATTTAAAAGCTTATTCTTAGCAATTTAAAAGGGCTTATTCTCTTATATTTGAAATTAAAATAAAAATATGGAAAAAGTAGTTACTCAGAAAACATTTGAAAACATGATTCAAATGATTAAAGAAGAACCGATTTTATTTAAAGATTCGGTTATTAAATTTGGATTTAGAGAAGACGACAATTCAGGACCTGAATACTATTTATGCAGAAAGTCGAATAAAATTGACTTAAGGAAATACTTAAGTAATTCTTCTGCATTAAAGTTATTCAAGAAAAAGTCCTTGCCTGCATCTTTATTTTCAGAGATCCAAGAAGAGCTTTTTAATAGAGAAAAAGTATTTTTCGTAAGAATAAATAATGCTAAGAAAGAAATTGACTTTTTTCCAGTTCAATTAGTATTTTTCTATTTTAAGCACCTCTTTGATAAAGATAAAGATAGCATTTTCGTAAAAACTGTTAGTGTAGATACTATTATTGAAAAATTAGACAATATACAAAATGAGACAATCTGAAGACTTTAAGATATTTTTATCTGGGTGTAAAGAATTTAGCGAGAAAAATAATATAAAAATTATTGATCTTGAAAATCTTTATTGCTTAATAATAACTTTCCTTAGAGTAGGAGATACTTCTAGTTATTCTAAGAAACTTCGAGAAAAGCTGTTATCTCTTGAGCTGACAGACTTAACAAAGGGTTACGGTAAAACAAGAGTAAGAAAAACAGTTGATGATGAAAAAGGAATTAAGGCTTTTGGATCTGAAATTGTTTTCAGTAAGGAAGCTAGTGAAGTTTTAAATTTATCTGAACTTGAAGCTAACCTAACTTCAAGCAAGGAACTTCATGCCTCCCATATTCTTTTGGCTTTTACTGTTTATGACAGTGTTTTCAAGACATTATTAGCAAATGCTGGTTTTGATTATGAAACTGTCATGAAACTTTTAAGCAAGCCTACTTCTTCTTCAAAAAAGAAAACAGGATGTATTCCAGACCCAACAGCTAACAATGATGGGTTCGTTAATCCATTCAAGAAAATGCTTGAGGGATTGGGAATTAATTTCGAAGACATTGGTGATGTAAATGGAGGAATTATTAAATTCGGCCTTCCAATGTCAAAGAAAAATGATGATGATGATGAGGAAGACGACGATGACGATAGAAGAAGTCAAGTTTCCTCGTTCTTAGATAATCTCTTAGAAAATTCCTTCTCTGGCAATAGAACCGCTGTCGATGAAGATAAGGATTCCGTTAATTACTTGAATAAGTATGGAAAGAATCTGAATAGTCTAGTAGTTGATGGAAAATTCGATCCAAGTGCTGGTCGAGAGAAAGAGATTGATCTCTTGATTAAATACTTGGGTTGCAAGAAGAAAAATAATGTGGTTCTTTTAGGAGACCCTGGTGTAGGTAAGACTACTATCGTTGAAGGTCTTGCTACGAGAATAGTTGAGGGAAAAGTTCCTCTTTTCTTAAAGAACAAGACGATTTACTCATTGGATCTTAATTCATTAGTCGCTGGTACTAAGTATCGTGGTCAATATGAAGAGAGACTTCAAGGAGTTATTAAAGACGTAGTTAAAAATAAAAATATTATTATCTTTATTGACGAATTTCATAATCTTGTAGGAAATGGTTCAAGTGAAGGATCGACCGGTGATGCCTCTAATATTCTTAAACCGTACCTCGCAAGGGGTGAGTTCCAGTGCATTGGTTCTACGACTTTCAGTGAATATAGAAAGTTTATTGAAAAGGATGGAGCCTTAAAGCGTCGTTTCAATAACATTCCTGTCTATGAGCCAAATGACAGTGAGTGTTTTGAGATGCTAAAAGCACTTCAAGGAAGATATGAGGATCATCACGGAGTCACTTATAGTGATGATATTATCAAGCTGTGTATCTCTTTAAGTAAGAGATATATTACTGATAGATTTCTTCCTGATAAAGCTATTGATATTCTTGATCTTAGTGGATCAGAAACAAAGCTGGCTGTTCCAGTAGATAAAAAGCTTGAAAAGAAACTTGATGATATCAAGAAGAAAAAGCATACTCTATTGGAAGAGGAAAGATATGAAGAGCTAATAGAAATTCGTGATGAAGAGGAAAAGCTTAAGAAGAAATTAGTTACTGATTCTTCTAAGAGGGTTCCAGTTACTTCAGAGACTGTCTTTAAAGCTATCTCAAAAATATCTGGTGTTCCAGTCGAGAATATTGGAGCATCTGATATGGAAAAGCTTAGAAAGATGAAAAGTATTCTTGATTCTAAGATAATTGGACAAGAGAATGCAGTTAAGACCATTATTGGAGCACTTCAGAAGAATAGTCTTGGCTTAAGAGATTCTAAAAAGCCAATTGCTAGTATTCTCTGTCAAGGTCCTAGTGGAACAGGTAAGACTTATATTTGTAAGCAGATCGCCAAAGAATTCTTTGGAAGCGAGGACAGTCTGATTCGTTTTGATATGTCCGAGTATACTGAGAAGCATGAGATTACAAAACTCATTGGAGCTTCTGCTTCATATGTAGGTTATGATGATGAGCCGCTTTTCTATAAAATCAAGAGAAAGCCCTACTCAGTAGTTCTCTTCGATGAGATAGAAAAAGCTGATCCAGGCATATTCCCAATCCTTCTCAACATTCTTGATGAGGGATATGTTACAGCTGCAAACGGAACAGTGATTGATTTTAAAAATACGATTATTGTTCTTACTGGTAATATTGGAACTAAAGAGCTTCAAGCTAGAGGCTCGGCAGTTGGATTTACTGGTGGTAGAAGTAATGAAAGAAATCAAAGTATTATTGATAAAGCTATCAAAAAGACTTTTGCACCAGAATTCATTAATCGCTTATCATCTATCATTATCTTTAATGAGTTAACTAAGGATGATCTTTCTAAGATCTGTGATCTTGAAATTGAGAAATTCAAAAATAGAATTGCAGAGAAAGGTTATACTGATTTGGTTATCTCCGAAGATATTAAGAAGAGAATTATAGCTGGTTGTGATCTCCAATATGGAGCTAGAGACCTTCAGAGAGAAATTTCGAAAGTGATCGAACAATCCATCTGTGATTATCTTCTTGAGAATGATGTTCCTGAAGATAAAAAGAAGATTAGTATTTCAGAAAAAGACGAAAAAATTATTGTAGAATTTACATAAAAAATTAAGAGCAGAAAGAATTTATCTTTTTGCTCTTTTTTTATCTTATTTTTCTTATTTTTGAAAATAAAATATAAATATGGACAATATAGAGTTTATTTATTCACTATTTAATCAATTTTTGTTTCAAGACGCAAAAAACAATATTGAACAAATAGAATATTTCGTAAAAACGAGCCCAAACTTATCAAGCAATAAGTTTGTATTTGAATTAGTAAATTCGATAAGAAACTTTTCTTTTGACTCAATAGACATTCCTTTATTTCAAAGTATTCTTTCTAAGACTGGTAAGTCTCCAGAAGAATCTCAAAAAGTAATGGGAGAAATAACTAAATGGAAAAGTTTCTCAAAAGATCAAATCAAACCAGCCAAAGAGCTACTTCAGCAGGTAATAGCTAGTACCATTATTAGTAAAGCTAATGGTAAATTTATAAATGACCCTTATAAATTTATCAAATATATTAAAGAGTCAGATATTAAAGTATCTTCTGATAGTAATAGTAAAGTAATTAATTTTGCTGATATTGATGTTACTGCAATAGAAGCTGAAAGTATTGGTAATGTTTATCCGAGCTTTCATGAATGGATTAATAATACTTTTGCTCCAATTAATGGATACCGAGGAAAACAATTAGTAATGGTAAGTATGCCACCAGGAACAGGTAAATCATTATTCTTGTGTGGTGAAGCAATTAGTATATTAACTAAGACTTCGGCTAGAGTTTATATTCTTTGTATGGGTGATATGGATGAGAGTGATTATGTGATAAGAATGGGTGCAATCTTATCTGGTCAATCATTCTATTATGCATCAACTCACCTTAAAGAAATGAAAAGTATGCTCGACCAAGCTTTTGGTCGAAGATTAGTTATAGAAATAGCAGATCCAGGTGAAATTAATGTAGATGATTTCCTTGAAAAGATGAAAGCATTATCACCAAATGTATTTATGGTTGATTATGATGCTAACTTTGAAGTAAACCTGGGATCAGATGGCAATGGTATGTACACAGAGTTTGGTGATCTTTATAATAAACTAGTTAAAATTACAAAAGATACTGGAGCTCTTGGTTTTGTAGCCGCTCAGCCAACAAAAAATTCATGGGGACTTGAGGTGATTAATGAGGATCAGGTAGGTGAATCTGCAAAAAAGATTCATACGGTTGATGTCTGTATAACAGCAGGCGTTAATGTTAAAAGTCAGAACCCTATTGGAATTTTAAAGATGGCAAAAAATAGACGAGGGGAAAAGGGTCGAGAAGTTCCATATATTAGATTGAATAATGGAAGATTTTTTCCGTTAAATAGAGACGTTTATCGTCAGATTTCTGAGATTCCAGAGAAAAAAGATTTTACAGAAGCAGAATTAAATAATATGTTAAGTATGTCTAAGGCTGCCTATATTAGTAGTCAACAGCCTCAACAAATCCAAAACAGGGTAGACATAACTAATCCATTTATATCAAAGAAATGATTAAACCAAAAAATATTTCATTTATTTTATCAACGAGGGGACTTATCCCCTCGGTTAATTCTTTATATAAAGCAAAACTTGAATATAAATATGGAAGACCAATTCCTATAATTTATAAAAGTTCAGATGCTAAAAAGATTATAGAAGAATTAGAAGAACAATTAAGAATGATTGATTTCTCAAAAGAAAGCTGGATGTTTGATAAAGATGCAATATTTGATCTTAATATTCAATTGATTTTTAAACAATCATTCTTTAGAAGAGATACTGATAATACTTTAAAATTAATCCAGGATGCTATTTTTAAACATCTTGAATTAAATGATTCTAGAGTAGTATCAGTTAGTGCTACTAAAGCAGTCTGTTCGGAGTTTAATGATGAGAAAATATGTGTTAATATTTCTCAGTCAACAAAAGAAATATAGTTTTCTAAATTAGAAGATCTCCCTTCACCACAAATGATTTATCTTTCAAATGAAAGATTTAAAGAATCACTTACTAAGATGGGATACAAACTTTTTTCTGATAATTTAGATGACTGTGATTGTGCTATTTTTTCATTTGATAGTGAGATAACTCCAGAAGAAACTGCTAAAGTAGTAGAGTTGTCATATTAGACTAAACTAAATGGCAAAGGGAGTATCCTAATTGGAGTTGATAACATTCCTTTCTTAGTTGATTCTATAGGAAGGATTAGTAATTCATCAAAAAGAGTGTGGTGTGGCAGTAATGAAGAGCTACTGAGTCACTTAGGGAAACCCAAGAGAAATAAAAAGCAATAAAACTCTAATAAATGAATGAAAAGAGATTAGTTTGAAAACTTTATATGGTATAAAGTAACTGATGAAACATATTGGGCTGAAGAATTTCCAGAAGAATTTCCAGGCTGTCAAACAATTGTATGTTCTGAAGATAAAATTTATACACAGACCACTTCTTATATTGGCTGGGGAACTATGGCTAAGTGTGGGGATTGGTCATTTATGATAATTCAAAAATAAATATTATGAATTGGAGTAACACTAATTATGTAATTGAAGGTAATTCTAACGACCTAGAAGAAATTAAAAATGTTTTAGATGAGGTATCTAGCCTAAAATGGCCGATTTTGATTGATATTCTTAAGAAGCTTAATATAAACGTAGAAAGAAGCAACTCTGTTAAAGGATATCTTATTCCTCCAGTAGATTATAGTGATGGCGTAATTAAGTTATTTGCCAGAGAAGCTTGGGGAGTATCAGATTTTGCTGATTATTTAAAAGAAAAGTATCCGTCTTTGAAATGTTATTTTGAAAGTTATGATTTTAGCATTGGACTTTTTGAGACTAATGATATTAATCATAAATATTTTAAAAATATCTATGTAGCTAATTACGCTGATTACGAGAAGAAGGATTATGAGGACGCCGTCTTATTTACATCAGAAGAAAGTCTTTTCAAGTGGTTATCAGAAAAAATTAACAAAGAGATAAAGACTAAAGAGGACTTTGAAAAGATAGACTTTAGTTCTTATAATGATTATAATCATTCACTTAGTGTGGAACCAATTAGATATTTTAACAGTAATCTATTGGATTAATAACAAAAAAAAAGAAGAGCCTTACGGCTCTTTTTTATTTCTCTTCGTCTAATTTCAAACCCCACTTACTAACAAAGCTACTTATTATTGAGCGGATTTTTAAATCGACTTGAGAAAAGTTACACAACCTGGGACTATGTCTGACAATATCATCTATATTTCCCTGAAGATTCTCGATGTACTCACAGTCAGCTTTGAACTGATCTATTTTTACATCTGCCGAGTCACCTTCACTATGGAAAAGATAATTGACATAATTAATAATTCCCTTACATTTTACATTTACATTCACTTTAGTTTCACTCAGAACATATCTATTATATTCTGATTTGTTTTCCCAAATATCAATAAAGAACATTGGGGAATTTTCATAATTAATTTTAATCATAGTTTTAAGATGTGAGAAAAAAGACGGGATCAATTAATAATTTCAACAATTATTAATTACCTTCTATCCCGTTTCAGATATAAATCCGTAGCACCCGATTAATATAATAATATTAATGAATTCATAAGTGTGTATTGTTATATTAATCCTGCCTTCCGCATATTTATATTGGTAGCGTTTATTAACGAATGTCGCTTGCTTTATCATTCATTAATTAGGGTATTAAGGTTTTTAAAATTTCAATTGTTTTAACTGCTTCTTCATGACTTTTTACATCTTCAGGATAGTTTTTATCTAACCACTCAAGATACTCTTCATGTCTATGAAGCATCTTTGCATTTTTTATGTTATCGTTATAATTTTTAATCCAATCAGTTTTATCAAGCCCACCTAAGATTTCTTCATTATCAGGTAACTGATCAATCATTTTCAGTGCCTCTGTTAATTTCTCTCTAAACTCTTTAGGGCTGTTGTAATAAGTTATATTAATTACAGTAGAATCGGGGAAAAGCTTTTTTAGTACTGAGGTTCTAAACTCATCACCTTCTTTTGAGTGAAAACTTTCAGAGCCTACTTCTAAAAATACACCTTTTTTCCTAAAACAGAAGTCAACATACATTACTTGTTGAGATTCTTTATCTTCTTTGCCTTTAAAGTTTGGTGAATTGTTGTAAAGATTTTGATAATTTATTTTTTCATCATTATCACTATAAACTAATACCGGAGCTTGATAGGTACAGTCGTCATTTAAATTAGGA